>CAFBLT010000003.1_pt1 | contig 170760 bp, 168 predicted proteins | sample 7268261 | NCBI WGS metagenome assembly CAFBLT01 (sample SAMEA6814043, study PRJEB35770) | uncultured Acidimicrobiaceae bacterium | biome: Freshwater; feature: Freshwater reservoir; material: water | place: Czech Republic | collected 2017-05-23 | depth 30m m
CCACACCAACCACCACACCAACCACCACACCAACCACCACACCAACCACCACACCAACCACCACACCAACCACCACACCAACCACCACACCAACCACCACACCAACCACCACACCAACCACCACACCAAGTGGCACACCAAGTGGCACTCCGCTGAAAGCGGTCATGGTTCCAGCATCCTCTTGGACTGGGGGCTACACCGCGAACTTCGTGATCTCGAACTCCGGCACCACGACTCTCTCGACGTGGTCGATGTCCTTTGCCATACCAACGGGCGGCACATTGGGAAGTCTCTGGAACGGAACCACGACTACTTCTGGAAGCACGGTGACCGTATCGCCAGTGAGCTGGAATGCAGCACTCGCGCCTGGAGCCAGTGCAACTGTGGGATTTGAGATCGATAACACCGATCAGTATCCATCTGCGTGCTCAGTTGGTGGCTCATCTTCTAACTGCAAGGTTCCAGCAAGCCCACCGAACGCGATGACGCCAACCTGTACTGCTCTTCCAGGCGCCAAAAGTGCCGTGCAGTTCGCTCCCTACACTGACGTGACGCTCTACCCAGAAATCAGTTTGACCAATACTGCGTGTGCCACGGGAGTTCGCCAATTCACCCTGGCATTCTTCCAAGGCCCAGCAACAGGGACTGGCTGCACTGCGAACCTTGCTGGTGCTTCATTTCAGAACCCCGTGCTCTTGGGAGATATCCAGAACCTCCGGAAACTTGGCGGTGACGTGATCGGCTCCTTCGGAGGAGCTGCGGGTCAAGAACTCGCACAAACGTGCTCATCAGAGCCACAGCTCGAAGCTGCGTATCAGGCAGTCGTCGATTACTACGGACTCACGCAACTTGACTTTGATATTGAAGGTGCAGCCGTGGCACAGACTGCTTCTGTGAACTTACGTTCTGCCGCCCTTGCTGATCTTCAGCAAAAAGAGTTCGCTGCGGGACATCCGGTATCAATATCTTTGACCCTCCCAGTTCTTCCCCAAGGGCTTCCCTCTGATGAAATCGCCGTTATCCGTTCAGCGGTGAATGCGGGAGTTTCTCTCAGCGTGATCAACGTGATGGCCATGGACTACGGCGACGGACCAGCTCCTAGTCCGGCAGGAAAAATGGGGAAGTACGCGATTGACTCGGGTGTTAACACCGAAGCCCAACTCGCCGCAATTTTCCCTAAGGCGACGCCAGCACAGCTCTGGGCCATGATCGGGATTACGCCAATGATTGGAATCAATGACCTTCAAAATGAAATCTTTGGAACAGCAGATGCCGTTCAATTGACCTCGTGGGCCAAGACCCAAGGGATCGGACGGCTGGCGATGTGGTCAACGCATCGAGATGCGCAGTGTTCGGGAGGAGCCGCACAACTCTCCGACTATTGCAGTGGCGTCACACAGACACCTTGGGCATTCTCGAAGGCGTTTAATGCGGGGTAGCAGTCAACCTCGGGTGATGCGATAAAGCGTTCCGTCGGCTACTGTCACGTCAACACTGAGATGCACACCGAGTTGCTCGATCTGCTTTGGCGTCATGCCAGCGCCTTGGTAGGCGTAGTAGGTAACGGAACCATTCGCAACGTCCTGTAAAAACTCGGATTGCTGGTCTGCGACACATTGCGATGAGCAGTAGTAATTCTCAATTGGCAGCATGACGATGGGGACATGTTTTGAAGGCCAGTAGAGGCCTTCGGCATCAAAGGCAGCAACACCCGCAGTGGGGGGAAGTTTGGCGATGACACTGGCGAGGGGTGAGTTCAAGAAGCTTTGCCTGTTGTAGCCGATGCCTATTTCTGAATAGTTGGATGCAACGGAGTTAGTGAAGATCGCTCCTCCAATAATGATCCATCCCGCCAATGCGAGCAAGGCTCCTTCAAGTGTGAGTATGGCAACGCGTGTGTTGGGACTCCCGTGATGATGGCGCGCATGGGGAAGGCGGAACGCAGAAAACACGAGGAGAACCATGGAGGCGAGAGCTGGCGCGACAAGTCGAAAACTGATGTGGTCAACCCGGGTGCTGATCTGTCCGTAAACCAGCGCTATCCAATAAAGAAGGACAAAGAGCGCAAGGAGGAGCGTTGCATTGTCGTGTTGGCTCTTGGCTCGAACGGTGGCGAGAACCATGGCAAGAATGATCGCGACCCCAATGGCCTGAATCCAGAAACTAGGAAAAGTCGTTGAGACGTAGCCTCCAAGCGTCAAGAGGACGTCGTGGAGCATTCCTGTCCACGTGAACTCAGCGGGATATCGAGTACCAAACACGCCAGCTCCAAGGAGGAGATTTCTCAGAACAATAGAAAGTTCAATGATCGAACAAAGACCAGTTACATAAAACGAAAATACCAAGGAACGCCGAGTAGTTCCCTTTGGCTGAGACCAAAATACGCCGACAAAAATGATGGGGATAATGACGATGCCGGTGTAGCGAGTTGACAACACCATGGCACTCAAAATGACGAGCACGACAACTCGAGATCTTGAGAGAGTCTGCGAGTGAATAGCTGAAACTAAAACCCAAAGCACCCCCATGACTCCTGCACAAAACAAACCCTCGGACCAAACAGTTGCTCCAATAAAAACTGTGCTTGACGAGAGGCCGACAAAAGCTGCTGCAAAAGCGCCACACCACATGGATCGAGAGAGCCCACGCCCCACGGCAAAGGTGAAGATGAGGAGGGCCACGAGGGCCAGTACACCGACAAGGACCGCAGTGAATTGAAATGAAAGACCAAGTGCGAGGAAGACGCCTAAGACAGCGGGAAACCCCGGAGGGAAAAGCGTCAGGGGGAGGCCATCAAATTGCGTAAATGAAAATGATGAAGCGAAACTCTGGGCAGATGAGGCATACGAGACTGAGTCTGGAGTGATCCCAACACCATGAGCTGTGGCATGGAGGACAAACGCAACTGAAATTATTATGACGAGTAGGAGCATAGCCAATGGCCAAACCAATGAAATACTTAATTGAAATCTTGATTGAGTCAAAGGTTTTTTCTCAATCGAATCCATACGATGTCTAATCTAGTGTTTCTACCTGGCAGAATGTAGAAGTGGGATTTGACGGCAAAGAGTACCAATCACGATTTGATTCCTTAGCCGCCCAAGGAAAAGACGTTCATGGTGAAGCCACGCTTGTTCGATCATTCTTGCCCAAGTCAGTGCTTGATGCAGGATGTGGAACTGGTCGCGTCGCACGAGAGCTGGCGACACACGGGATCGATGTCGTTGGCGTTGATGTCGATCATTCAATGATTACAGAGGCTCGACGGCTCGAGGCATCACTCGAATGGATTGAGCACGATTTGGTGACGCTTCGCCTCGAGAGGACGTTTGATGTCGTACTGCTCGCAGGCAATGTTCCACTTTTTTGTCCAGTTGATCAACGCTCGGCACTCATTGGGTCATGCGCAGCGCATATTGGGGACGAAGGGATCATGATCTCTGGTTTTCAGGTTGGAATTGATCGAGGGTTTGGAGCCGTTGACCTCAAATTTTTTGATGCAACGTGTGAGGCATCAAACTTAGAGTTAGTTGAGCGCTTCTCAACGTGGGATCGCCAAGCGTTTGATGAAGATCTGCGTTATGCAGTCTCGGTCCATGCTCGGGTATGAGTGAGATCCAACGCCATGGAACTATGGCTTTGTGGACTAGGCCATCAGTGGAGGTGGCGGGAATCGAACCCGCGTCCGCCGGTACCTTGGTAAGCATTCTCCGAGCGCAGCCAACCGAGCGTTGTTGAGAGTGAGAGCCGATTGGCAACTATCTCACTCCCTATCTTTACTGAGGTGTCCCTTGAATCCGGTAAAGCGCAGTTACAAGGTAAGTCCTACTTGATGACGTCCATATTCCGATCCGCAGGACTGAGACCGGATGAACGTCGCTGCTCTAGGCAGCGAGGCTGAGCTTAGGCTCGGCGTTTATTTTTGTTTCAGGCTCTTTAACGTGGTTCCTGAGACCACGGCTCGCTTCTCTCACCTCAACATCCAACGTCGAGACCATTCACCCCCATGGGTAACACGCAGCGGCTTTCACTGCTGAGCCAAGCCTACCGCCTCAACATTCTTGACCGTTATCGCTCCTGTTCTCGAAGGACGAGCAGGAGGAGTCATCCTTGTTTTCCCTAGAATTGCAGGAAGCCCTTCCCTTTAATTCTTGAGAATGGCCACTAGAGTTGGGCCTCGTGAAGCAAGACCAAGGTGAAACGGACATCCCTTTGCCAGAAATGAGCGATCCGTTGCCCTCATCACGTCTGGCGCCAACTCGTTGGCACCTGTGGCTGGGAGGAATTGCCCTCCTCGGCATGGCAATACGTATCGGCTCAGTCCTTGGAAGGCCGAACAGAACTCCAGGTGCTGATGGCTTCTACTACTACCATGCGGCACTGCTTTTGGTTCAAGGTAAGGGATTTATTAATCCGTTTTACTATCTCGGTCAATATCATCAGCCACTGCACACCACAGTTCAAACAGCCTCGTGGCCACCTCTCTTTGTGCTCATTATGGCTGTACCTGCGGTGCTTGGACTCAAGTCGTATCTCATCGCTCGCCTCTGGCTCTGCCTCATTGGGGCACTGGCAATCGTGGCGGTCGGTTATGTGGGCAAAGAGATTTCGAATCAGCGTGTGGGGCTGATTGCGGCGTTCCTGCTCGCCATCTATCCAAACATTTGGATGAGTACTGAGATTGGATTGAGTGAAACGATAACGCCTCTTCTCGTAGCACTGATCCTTCTTTCGGCCTATCGATTTTGGAAAAAGCCAGAACTCCGCTACGCCATCTGGGCCGGAGCAGCGCTTGGCATTTCGATGTTGGGTCGTGACGAGTTAGCCCTCTTGGCAGTGTTCATTTTTCTTCCCCTCTGTCTCATGGCGAAGCCCCTTGCGTGGCTCAAACGCCTCGGCTTGCTTTGTGCCATTGCAGGAACGTCGCTAGTGATTATCTCTCCATGGGTCGGCTACAACTTGGTCCGCTTCCACGATCCTGTTTTCATAAGTTCAGGGCTCGGCGTCACCTTGGCGTCGACGACCTGTGACACGACGTATTCGGGAGAGTTCGTTGGCTATTGGAGCTTTGAATGCGCCCTGATGGCACCACATGACACAAGTGTCGATGAAACAGTGAATGGATCTCGCGACCAGGCCTATGCCTGGAGCTACATCTCGTCGCACCTCTCAGAGTTGCCGCTGGTAGAACTCGATCGATTGGGTCGTACCTTTGGGTTCTTTCGACCTTTCCAACAAATTCAACTCGACTCGGTGATAGAGACTAGACCATTCGGCTGGGCTCGTGTCGGTCTTGTTGGCTACTACGCGCTCTTGGCACTCGCTATTGGGGGAACTGTTGTCTTGCGCAAGCGAAACGTTCTGACGTTTCCCCTGTGGGCTGTTGGGCTTGATGTCGTAATTTCAACAATGCTGACCTTTGGCGACACCAGATTCCGTACCTCATTTGAAGTCTCCCTTGTCCTCCTTGCTGCAGTGAGTATCGATTGGTTCGTGGCCAAGCGGAGGCACGAAGAACAAGCCTCACCTGATTCCAGAAGCGACGGGCCTAAGGTTATGGAGTCTCATGAAACTCTTGCTCAGGTTCCAAATGCTCAGATGGATCCAGGTAACGTTGGATCATGACTGACGCCAAGACACTGGTCGTCATCCCCGCATGGAACGAGAGTTCTTCAATCGCGCAGGTCATCGGAGAGATCAGACATTCGAATACTGACGTCGACCTCTTGGTCGTCGATGATGGTTCGAGCGATTCGACCGGTGCAAAAGCTCGAGCAGAAGGTGTTGACGTTGTCACGAACCCCTATAACCTCGGCGTCGGGGGAGCGATGAGGGTTGGATTTCGATTCGCGCTCTCCCATGGCTACGACGCAGTTGTCCAGGTTGATGCAGATGGCCAGCACGACCCCGAGTCGATCACGTTGCTCGTCGAACAGTTAGACGATCAAGTCGTTCCACAGATGGTGATCGGTTCTCGTTTTTCGGGGGAACAGACCTATGACGCCTCTCGAACCCGTCGATTGGCTATGCGGATATTGGCAGCGTCACTTTCTCGCATGAGTGGAGAGCACCTGAGTGACGTCACCTCTGGCTTTCGGGCGCATAACCGAAAAGCGATTGCTCTCTTTGCGACCGAATATCCCACTGATTATCTTGCGGACACCGTTGAATCAATAGCGATCCTCGCGAGAGCTGGAGGGAAGATCTCGGAGTGTCCCGTGGCGATGCGACAGCGAACAACCGGCAAGCCCAGTCAGTCACGATGGAAGTCGTTGATTTATCTGGTCCGAATATTTTTGGTTCTAGGACTCACGGTGTTTCGAAAACGAACAGTACGAACAGCAGAGAACGAATCCACAAGCGGTTCGAGCTGAGGTAAGGAGAAACGATGGCTGGCGTTCACATTATTGCTCTTGTCTGTGCCCTTATTACAATCTCGGTGATTGTTGAGCTCACACGGCGGCGGTATATCCATGAGCGCTTCGCGTTGATCTGGCTTGTGGTGGCCGTGATCATTGGGTTCTTCGCAGTCTTCCCCGGAGTCTTTAACTCACTGGCTCATTGGATAGGTGTAAAAAATCCACCAGATCTCTTGACAGTTGTGGCGGTCTTGTTCCTCCTCCTTGTCTGCGTTCGGTTGAGTTGGGAGATTGGACGACTTCAGCAGAGAACAGAAGTGCTCGCTGAAGAGATCGCTCTGTTGAGGAAGAGCCTCGAAGACGTGGAAACGCCAACTCAGTAGTCAGGGCTCTTCAAGGAGAAGGGAACTACGAACTCCAACGCGCCGCTGCTCGCACTGCACGATCAGCTTCGCGCTTCTCGTCGCGCTCTCTGATGGCGTGACGCTTGTCATGAAGTTTTCGACCTCTCGCAAGTCCTAATTCAACCTTGACTTTTCCCTCGTGGAAATAGAGCTTGAGGGGAATGAGGGTGAGCGGCTGCGTCTGTGTTTTGACGACAAATTCGTCTATCTCGTGGCGATGGACGAGGAGTTTGCGCTTGCGATCGGGATCGTGGCCACCAAAACCAGAAGCGAACTTCCAAGGCGGGATATGCAGGCTGAAGAGCCAGAGTTCATGATCGTCGACGCGGGCGTAGGCATCAGCGAGCTGGGCCTTGCCTTCTCGAAGGGATTTGACCTCTGAGCCGACGAGGACAATGCCACATTCAAACGTGTCCAAGATGTCGTAGTCATGGCGGGCGCGGCGATTACTGGCGACCGTCTTATCGCCTGCTGGTTCGCCTTTCTTGGCGTCACGCTTCGCCTTGGTTTTCTTGGCCTGTGCCATAGCCTTCAGGCTACTTGCGAGTGGGCCACTGCTCACAAGTAGCGTAGAGACGTGTTCAAGATCCCACAATCAATCGCCGATGAGATGGTTGCGCACTGTCTTCAGGGCCTCCCGGACGAGGCATGTGGCCTTTTTGCGGGAACGAGTGAGGCGAATGAGGTTGCTGTCCTCTATCCAACGCAAAATTTGGCGCACTCGGCGATGATCTATACCGTTGACCCTTTGGCACATCTCAAAGCTGATCGAGATGCTGAGAAGAATGGTTTCGTGATCACCGGTGTGTTCCACTCACACACCCACACCGAGGCCTACCCATCACCAACGGACGTGGCGCAAGCCCCAGATCCAAGCTGGCACTACGTCATCGTGTCGCTGAGGGATCGGTCACCTTCGATCCGCAGTTACCGCATCGTCGATCAGGTCATTACCGAAGAGTCAGTTGAGATCACCACCTAAAGAACCACGCAAACTTGCTCAGTCCATATAACGTAGTGGGGAAGTCAGGGTCACTCTTTTTGGAGGTTCATCATGCTCAGTGCCATTTCGTATCACTCGCCAGGAGTGAGTTTCTGTCTCCTCCTGCTGCGTATCACTCTCGGGGTGATGATTGCAGCCCATGGAATGAACAAGATCTTTGGTGGCGGTAAGATTGCTGGCACGGCTGCATGGTTTGATTCCATCGGGATGAAGCCTGGCGTGCCCAATGCCTGGGCTGCCGCATTGACCGAGATCGGCGCAGGTCTGTTTCTCATCGTCGGATTTCTTGTTCCCCTCGGATGCGCTGGCGTTGTTGCCTTGATGACCGTGGCGATCTTGACGGTGCACAGAAAGAATGGCTTCTTCGTTTTCAATGATGGACAGGGAATCGAGTACTGCGTCGTGATTGCCCTGGTGGCTATTGCCCTCGGGGGTTTGGGGGCAGGCAACTGGTCGCTTGATCACGTGACCAAGATCTGGATTGCTCCGACCTGGGTAGGCGTGGCAGTCGCCGCAGGCCTTGGAATCGGGGGAGCACTCCTGCAACTCGCCGTCTTCTTTAGGCCTCCAAAGAGCCAGGGTTAAACGAGAACAACTAAGCCTGAGCCTCCATGGGCACAGGGAGAGTCAGTACCCGGTAATATGTGACTAGGAAGGTCAGGAATTCTGACCTGCATGCTGACCCCCTTGAAGGAGACACCAATGTCTGTCGCTGTTCGACTTCCGACAGTGCTGAGGCCCCATGCCAGTGGTCAAGCGGTCGTTGAAATTTCGGGTGCAACAATTGGAGAGGTTTTAACGACGCTGATTGGCGACTTTCCTGGACTCAACGGTCAAGTCATCGGCGAAGACGGTACGCTCAATAAGTTCGTCAATATCTACGTCAACGATGACGACGTCCGGTATTTGCAGCAACTTGAGACGCCCGTCAAAGACGGGGACGAGATCTCAATCCTGCCGGCCGTCGCTGGTGGCGCGGCGTAATTTCTTATGACTCGCTATAACTCAGTCCTGGACCTCATTGGAAATACACCGATGGTAAATGCCTCTGCACTGAGTCCAAACCCACTCGTTGATATCTGGGTGAAACTCGAAGGGCGCAACCCCGCGGGCTCTGTCAAAGATCGAATTGCGCTGAGCTTGGTGGAAGCAGCCGAAGCTGATGGAATCTTGATCCCCGGCAAGCCCGACCAAGTCCTGATTGAGCCTTCCTCTGGAAACACGGGGATTGCCTTAGCCATGGTGTGTCAGATGAAGGGCTACCACCTGAAAGTTGTCTTGCCCACCAATGTGTCGATTGAACGGCGCCAAATGTTAGAAGTCTTTGGAGCTGAGATCATCGAATCACCAGGCTCAGAAGGCTCCAATGGAGCGGTTCGAAAGGCACAAGCACTTTCGGAGAAGAACCCTCAATGGGTCTTTCTCTATCAGTACGCCAACCCCGCCAATCCTGCGGCTCACTATGCACACACTGGACCCGAGATCTGGGCCGACGTTCCTGAGGTCACGCACTTTATTGCGGGGCTCGGGACGTCTGGAACGCTGCTCGGCGTCGGTGGGTTTTTGAAAGAGAAGAATCCCGACATCCAGGTCTGGGCCATTGAACCGCCAACCGGCGAGATGGTGGATGGACTTCGAAACTTGGATGACGGTTACATCCCACCAATTTTCGCAGAGCTCGGCGGAGCGCAGATCTTGGATCGCAAAACGGTTATTCGACCAAAAGAGTCTATTGAGTGGACTCGGAGAATGACCGAAATTGGGCTTTTCGTCGGGATCTCCTCGGGTGCAATCATGGCGGGAGCCGCTCGGTGCGCTGAGCAGATCCCTGAAGGCGAGTCCGCCACCATCGTGACGATTGCTTGTGATGATGGCTGGAAGTACCTCTCAACCGGTGCCTGGACTGACGATATCGATACTGTCGTTGAGCGAGCCAAAAAAGTCATCTACTTTTAGATCACCCGGTCCTTTCTTCTTTCTTTTTTTAACAACAACGCCCAAGGAGGCAAGCAATGAGTGACGTCGACCCAAAGACCCTTCGCCAAGACGGACGAAGAATTGATCAACTTCGAACGGTGAACTTTGAGCGAGACTTTACGGTCTTTGCCCCTGGTTCTGTATTGGTTTCCATGGGTCGCACACGTGTGCTCTGTACCGCATCGGTAGAGGATCGAATTCCGCCGTGGATGCGCGGAAGTGGAAAAGGGTGGGTCACCGCGGAGTACTCAATGCTCCCTGGGTCGACTCCAGAGCGAGCAAGCCGAGAAGCAGCCAAGGGAAAGCAGTCGGGGCGAACCCAAGAAATCCAACGCTTGATCGCTCGCTCACTGCGCTGTGTCACTGATCTCGTCGCTGTAGGGGAGCGACAGATCACTGTTGACTGTGACGTGCTTCAGGCAGACGGTGGGACTCGAACTGCATCGATTTGTGGAGCCTACGTAGCCCTGCACGACGCGTGCACTCGGTTAATGATGGAAGGCGCGATTTCGCAGCATCCCCTCTCCGATGCAGTTGCAGCGGTCTCTGTTGGCATCATCGACGGGGTCCCCATGGTTGACCTTCCATACATTGAAGACTCTCGAGCTGACGTTGACATGAACGTCGTGATGACCGGCTCGGGTCGTTTTGTCGAAGTGCAGGGAACCGCTGAGCAGATGGCCTTTAGCCGTAGTGAACTCGACACGATGCTCGAACTCGCAGAGGGTGGGATCAAGGAACTCTTGGCTGCACAAGCAGCAGTGATCGCAACACCTCCAGCCCCTCGGGACTCTTGACGCTCAGAGTGGTGTTGGCAACGGCCAACAAAGACAAAGCCGAAGAAATTACGTTGATACTTTCGTCGCGCGGCGATGTTGAACTCATTGAACGGCCTCTCAGTGTGGGCGAAGTTGAAGAGACTGGGATAACTCTTGAAGAGAATGCCCGGATCAAAGCAGTCGCATTAGTTTCCGCAACCGGGATGCCGTCACTCGCCGACGACACTGGTCTTGAAGTCGACGCGCTTGACGGTGCGCCCGGGGTCTACTCAGCTCGTTATGCGGGAGAAGACGCAAGTTATCAAGACAACGTGGACAAACTTGTTCGAGAGATGCAGCCTTTCAAATCTGAACGTGAGCGAACTGCTCGATTTACGACGGTGGCATGTCTCGTTTTTCCCGATGGAGCAGAGATCTCTGCTCGCGGCCAAGTTGAAGGTCTCATCGCACCTTCGCCCCAGGGACGCGGTGGATTTGGCTACGACCCCGTTTTTCTCCCTGTCGGGGCAGACGGACGGAGCTTCTCCGAAATGACGCCAGCCGAGAAAAATGCCATCAGCCATCGAGGCCGAGCCTTTCGAGCACTCGCAGATCAGTTAGAGAAACAGGGGCATCTCTCGAGTTGAGCTCCAATTTCAACAACGCCGCCATCATTGAGTACGGTTTGTCCAGAGCACCAAGAGCCACAACGGCTCATCGAAGAATGACAGGAGACACATGGCGGACGCCGCTGAATTAGAAGCGCTGGTGGGAACAAAGACACAGTCCGCGACGGTGGTGATTGAGAGAGCGCCCCTGGCATTTTTTGCCGAAGCAGTCTTTGATGATTCGCAGGTCTACCAGGACGCGACGGTCGCTGAGGCCGAAGGATTTGGGGCTATCCCTGCACCGCCAACGTTTCCTTTTGTGATGGACAACTGGGGCCGATTCCCAGACATCCAAGGTGAACGCGTGAAAAAAGGTCCTGAAGGCCTCTCGGCCCTTGGGTCAGTTTTTTCTGGTGGGGGACTCATCCTCCATGGAGAACAGTCGTTTTCCTACGAGCGCCCCGTCAAGGTCGGCGACACGCTCAAAGGAGAGGGAACTGTTGTTGAGGCCTACGCCAAAGAATCAAAGGGAAAGACGATGACGTTTATCGTCATGGAGACTCAATGGCGGGACGCCACGACGGGAGATCTTGTGGTGACGTCTCGAATGAACATCATTAACAGGGTCTAGGAATCCACGAACTCAAACTCTCAAAAGTACGGAAGGTAATTGAACATGACGACTGGATTAAAAAAGAGCGATCTTGCGATTGGGATGAGTGCGCCAGAGTTGCGCCACGTCTTAACTCGAACAGACCTCGTGCGGTATGCAGGAGCATCGGGCGACTACAACCCCATGCACCACGACGAGGTCAAAGCAACCCAGGCAGGGCAACCAAGCGTCTTTGGGCACGGCATGTTGTCGATGGGGTTCTTAGCTACGGCAATCACCACCTTTGTTGGTATCGGCAATATCGTCGACTACTCAGTGAGGTTTGTTTCTCAGACTTGGCCTGGTGAAGAACTGGTGACCAAGATCAGCGTGACTGGAGTACGAGATGAAGGTGACACGCACTTGGTGGACCTCGATGTGCGCTTGACTAACGCTGATGGGCAAGAAAAAGTTGTCGGGAGTGCCTCAGCCCTCGTGATGGCATAGGCCAAAGTCCTGGCAGAACAGAAGAAGGGGAGCAATGGACGTCGGCGTAGCGCTTCCAACGATGGCCAAGGGGTTCGACCGCCAGACGTTTCTCGCCTGGTGCACCGGCATCGACCACGGGCCATTTTCCTCCATTTCAACTGGGGAGAGAATCACATTTTTCAACCCTGAATTGATCACCACGCTTAGTGCAGCCGCTGTCCTCACCGAGAGAGTTGACGTGATGGCCAATATCGTCGTGGCGCCCCTTCATCGCTCATCAATGTTGGCCAAGCAACTGGCCACCATTGACGTTCTCAGCCATGGTCGCCTCGTTGTTGGCCTTGGAGTCGGCGGGAGACCCCATGACTATGAGTCGCTCGGCATCTCCTTTGAACGGCGCCACCAAAGAGTGGACGACGTTGCTAGAGAATTGCGCTCCCTTTGGGCAGGGCAGCCCCCGTTTGAGGGTGCAGATCCAGTTGGGCCAAGTACCGTCACCCCTGGGGGACCACGGCTTCTCTCTGGAGCGATGGGTCCAAAAGCATTAGCTCGAGCAGCTCAATGGGCCGATGGGGTCAACGGGTTTTCAATCACTGGTTCAGAACAAGAACTGAAGAGCCAAGCCGAGATGGCTCGTGGGGCATGGAAGAGCGCACAACGAGAAGGGGAACCTTGGCTTGGATCGGGAACATTTTGTGTCCTTGGCGGGTCAGATCCCTTGCGAACGCTCCAAGAGTTTGGAGCAACGTACCTGAATTTTTTCGGTGATGAAGTTGCTCGATCTCTCGCCAAGACTCTCGAGATCGCATCGCCAGATTCTCTGATCAATGTGTTGAATGGAGCGGAACGTGCGGGACTCAAGGAATTCACGGTGGTGCCCGGAACATGGGACCTTGAGTGTCTTGAAATGATGAACGACGCTGTAGCGTCTTGGTCGAAGTCAACGTCACGAGAGGAACAAGATGGTTGATCTACACGGGAAAAAAGTTGTCGTTGTTGGAGTCACGGGACAAGTAGCCACACCATTAGCCATCACGCTCTCCGAGACAGCTTCGGTCATTGGAGCGGCTCGTTTTAGTTCGCCGAGCCATCGAGATCACCTCGAGGCGGAGGGAATCGAATGCGTCACCATTGATCTTGAGAACGGCGACGTGGGAAACATTCCTCGCGACGCGGACTACATCTTGAATTTCGCGGTAGCGAAGACCAATGACTGGACTCGTGATTTGGATTCGAATGTTGGAGGTGTTCTTTCATTGATGGAACATTGCGAGAACGCATCAGCGTTTCTGCAGTGTTCATCAACGGCTGTCTACAAGGCCATGGGACATCACGTCTTTGATGAAGATGGCCCCTTGGGTGACAACCATGGGGTCTGGGAGTTCCTCCGAACGTATTCGACATCCAAAATTGCCACTGAAGCCGCCGTGCGTTGGGCGGCTCGGCGCTTTGAGATTCCCACCACGATTGCGCGGCTCTCAGTTCCTTATGGAAAGAACGGTGGCTGGCCAGCCATCCACTTGGAGATGATGTTGAACGGTTCCCCAATTCCCGTTCATGTCGATGCGCCGTCGACCTATCACCCAATTCACGAAGACGACATTGCTCGGATGATCCCCGGGCTCCTTGGGGCGGCCTCGATCTCGACGACGACCTTGAACTGGGGAGGGGCAACCCCAGTCTCGGTGGAGGAGTGGTGTTCGTACATGGGCGACCTTTGCGGGCTCGGCGTTGAGTTTGCTCCAACCGAACACACGATTGATTCAGTGATGGTTGACCTCAGTCGACTCCACGAGGTCGTAGGCGAGACCAGTGTCCCCTGGAGAGAGGGCATGCGAGAGATGGTGGCAGCACGTCATCCTGAACTGCTTCCAAGCACAAGCTGAGTGATTTTTGTTCCTAATACGAAAGAATGGGGCGGCTAAACCCAAGAAGAATTCACGAAAACGTCACTATGATGACTCGATCCCCCTAGCCTAAAGAAGTGCCGACTTCGGAAACTCATCAAGCGATGTTCCCGCTTTCAACGGTTCTCTTTCCTCACGCAGAGTTGCCCATACATATCTTTGAGCCTCGCTATCAAGCACTCGTCGCTGACGTCATGGCCGGATCCAAAGAGTTTGGGACGGTCTTGATATCCGCTGGATCTGAAGTGGGCGGGGGAGAGAAGCGGACCAACATTGGCACACTGCTTCGTGTGGAGATGGCCGTTCCTTTTGATGATGGACGCTGGATGTTGGTAACCCGAGGAATCGAACGCATCAAGGTCCTTGAGTGGCTCGAAGACGATCCGTATCCGAAGGCCATCGTGGAGCCACACCCTGGAAGTGATTTCTCCGGCGACCCAGAACTGATCGATACGGCAGCGGCGTCGCTTCGCCGGGTCAGGATGCTGCTCTCAGAGTTGGACGAAGGGCCGTGTGGACCAATCGATATCGATCTGAGCGATGACCCGATGAGAGCGTCGTGGATGGCGTGTGCTCTGGCTCCACTTGGGCTCATAGATGCCCAACAGCTTTTGGAGTGCACTGACCCAGTTGAGCGGCTCACACAATTGATTGAGTTATGCCGAGCTCGAATCACCGACCTCCAGCACCTCTTGTCTGAGTCAGGTAACGCGTAAGCGTTGCCTGTGAAGGTGAGCTTCTTAAAAGAAACTGAACTTTGGAATCCCTGAAGAAACACCCTTGAACAGGTCACCTTTGGCGTCGGCAAGCTCTGAAGGTGTCCACGCGTGATCTCGATGGAGTTCTCCAACTGGAACAAAGCCACCCATGGCCCAGACGTTTCCTCCGAAGACCACGAAGATCTGACCGGTGACGTCTGCAGCGTTGTCGGAAGCCAAGAAGCCGATCAAGTTCGCCACGTTTTTAGGGTCCCACTCGTCAAAGCCTTCATCTGACTTGGCCATTTCTCCAAACAGGTTCTCGGTCATGCGGGTTCGAGCTCGAGGGGCAATGGCATTGACGGTCACGCCATAACGCTCGAGTTCTCGAGCGAGGACCCAGGTGAGCGAGACAATGCCACCCTTGGCGGTTGAATAGTTGGCCTGGCCCGCATTCCCGTAGAGTCCAGCCTCCGAACTCGTGTTGATGATTCGACCAGTCACTTCTTCTCCAGATTTGGCCTTGTTCCTCCAGTAGACAGCGGCGTGCTGTGCGGGGGCGAAGTGCCCTTTGAGGTGAACTCGAATGACGTCGTCCCAATCGGACTCGTTCATGTTGAAGCTCATCTTGTCTCGCAAGATTCCAGCATTGTTCACGAGGATATCCATGGAACCGAAGGTATCGACAGCTTGTTCAATGACATTCTTGCCACCGTTCCAGGTAGAAATATCGTCACCGTTGACGACTGCTTCGCCACCGTTGGCAATGATGATGTCGGCGACGTCTTGAGCGGGGCTCTTGTCACCACCTTCTCCTTGAAGAGATGCACCTACATCATTGATGACCAACTTCGCTCCTTCACTGGCAAGAAGCAAGGCTTCATCTCGACCGATGCCTCGTCCGGCGCCCGTGACAATTGCGACTTTTCCATCAAGTAGTCCCATTGGTTTCTCCTTTTTATTGAACTCGAACGTTGTTGACCGCGTGGTGGGGACCTGCGGCGATCGATCGAATCGATCATCTTTGGTGATGAGAGCATGGCCTCTCAAAAGCATGAAAGCAAAATGACTGATTTTCTAAGGCATTGTGGAACTAGATTGCGTGAGCCAGTCTCCATGTAACGCAAATTCCACGGCATCGCTGATCACGTCAGTGGTCTCATGGCGAGAGCGATCTTGGCCGAACAGTTGCGAAAGTGAGAGGACTTTTGTCGGACCTGGCCGGCTTTTGATTACAAATTCCTCAACGTCAGCCTCAACCTGGCCACAGAGAATGAGTATCGGTAGATCTGGACCAACAAATTCCAGGAGTGACCAAACGGTCTTTCCCTCAAGCGTTGTTGCATCCAAGTGACCTTCGCCAGTCACAATCAAGTCGCTCGCCGCAACATCACTCCGGAGATCAACGGAGTCTGCCAACACATCAAATCCGGAGCAGAGTGTTGCTCCAAGAGTTACGAGACCTCCAGCCAATCCACCAGCGGCGCCAGAGCGAGGGAGAGAAGTCACGTCAATACCTGTGCGCTCCAAATAGTGATCAGCGAGTTCACTCAAGCGTTCTCTCAACGCACGTACTTGGCGTGGATTCGCTCCTTTTTGAGATGCAAATGTTGTTGCAGCGTCGAGGAACGTCGTGGTGACGTCCGTTGCGACCATGAGAGTAACGCCAGTGAGATCCCCTCGAGCGAGAATTTCATCAACCGCACCTTGACCACCATCAGTGGTGGCAGAGCCGCCACACCCAACGGTGATTGAGGTAGCACCATGGCGGACTGCAGCGTTTATTAATTCGCCAACGCCTTTTGTTGACGCTCGGAGTGGGTCGTCCCCTTGAGGTGCGACCAAGAGATGTCGACCTGCTGCAGAAGCCATTTCGAGAACTGCAGTTGTTGGAGTCAACATCGAAAATGAGGCCACGACGGGTTCACCGAGCGGGCCGGCAACCGTCAGTGCGACCTTCGTGCCGCCGAGGACGCTTCCAAAACCTTCGCCCCCATCGCTCAATGGGCGAATTGTGGTGTTCCATCCGCAACGATGTGCGCCTGTGACAATTGCTTCTGCGACACCGTTGGCATCAAGGGTGCCGCGAAACTTGTCTGGTGCAGCAAGGAGCCGCACGATGTCCTAGCTGACTGCTAAGAGATCAACGACGAAAATGAGGGTTTCATTCGCCTTGATGACGCCGCCAGCTCCCTGGGCTCCGTAACCCAAGTGGGGCGGAATGGTGAGTCGGCGACGACCCCCAACTTTCATGCCCTGGACCCCTTGGTCCCATCCACTGATGACTTGGCCAGCGCCAAGTCCAAAGGAGAAGGTGTCGCCCCGATTCCAGGAGGCATCGAACTCTTCACCAGTGGACCACGAGACGCCCACGTAGTGAACGGTCACTTGGGTGCCAGCAATGGCTTCATCGCCTTCGCCGAGGGTGATCTCCATGATCTCTAACTCAGCGGGGGGAGTGCCCTCGGGTGGATCAATGAGTGGTCGCTCTAATGTCATAGGACTCAGCGTAGGGGATCAGAAGGTCTCAGGAAAGCCCGAAGACTCCTGAGGAGGTGAGATCACACCACAGTGCGGGCGAGAGGACTCGAACCTCCACCCCCGAAGGGACCAGGACCTAAACCTGGCGCGTATACCAATTTCGCCACACCCGCGTAGCTCTTCTGGAGGATTGGATTCGCAACCTACCAGTGGCCTCATCCTAGAGAAGAGATATGAGCCTGTTGGGAGGCCTCGGCAAGGTAGCCTCCTAGGTATGGAAAACACCCCCACCCCAATCATTGCCGGCCCTGGCGGCCCTGGCGACGTCAGCAGCGAGTTGACCCAACGACTACTCAGGGAGCGAATCGTCTTCTTGGGCTCGGTCGTGGATCAGATGGCAGCAAATACCCTCTGTGCCCAGCTCTTGCTTCTTGAGGCTGAAGATGCCGGAAAAGACATCTCGCTGTATATCAACTCGCCTGGAGGCTCCGTTACGGACGGCTTAGCTATTTACGACACGATGCAGTACGTGGCGTGTGACGTCCGAACAATCTGTGTCGGCATGGCCGCTTCCATGGGACAGTTCTTGCTGTGTGCGGGAGCGCCTGGAAAACGATTTGCACTCCCACATTCTCGGATCTTGATGCATCAACCAAGCGCTGGAGGAATGCAAGGCCAAGCGTCAGACATTGCGATCCAGGCGGAGCAAATTGTCTTCATGAAAAGAATGCTCGCAGAACGCATTGCGTTCCACACCGGCCAAGACGTGGAGCGTATTGAAGCGGACTCCGACCGAGACCGCTGGTTTACGGCCGAAGAAGCTAAAGAGTATGGCTTCATTGATGCAGTGATCGACAGGTCAACTGCTGGCGCTGGAGCCAAGTAGACGTGACTTCAGACGCAACTGCGTCGTCGGTTCCGGATCTAGAGAAAGATCGTGAGGATGCCGCTCGATTGAAGCGATCCCAAACCACCCGGGTCGTCTCGGCCAGGGTCAGTTTGCCGGAGCGCCTCAAAGAGATCTGGAACTGCCGAGAACTCCTGAAAAACTTGATCTCAACCGAGATCAAAGTGAAATATAAAGGCTCATTTCTCGGAATCTTGTGGTCAATGGTGGCACCCGCCATCACGCTGCTGATTTTCTGGTTCGTCTTTGGCATCGTGTTGCGAAACGGTGTTCCGAACTACGTGATCTTCCTCTTCTCAGGACTTCTCTTTTGGAACTTCTTCCAGCTTGGGGTCCAGACATCAACAGGAATTATTGTTGCTCGGGCCGGGATCGTGAAGAAGATTGCGTTCCCTCGAGAAATTCTTGGGTTGGCCTGCGTCGGTACTGCCGGTGTGTTCTTGTTCTTCCAAAGCATCGTGATGATCATCTTCATGGTGGTCCTTGGAGCGGCCCCTGATTGGCCCATGATTCCCATTTTGATTTTGTCGCTGATCGCAGTCACTTTGATCGGTTCGGCCCTCGGAATCCTGCTCTCGGCCGTGAATGTGTATTTGCGGGACATGCAGCACTTGATAGAAGTGATTTTGACGGCGTGGTTCTGGGCATGCCCAATCGTCTACTCCTATTGGGCTTCGATCCAGCCTCACATCCACACCCAGTGGATCAAGTTTGTCTACCTCTTAAACCCAATGACGCCCGTGGTCATGACCTCTCAGCGAGTGATTTACGCCCATCCGGTCGTGAACCTCACTACCGGGACGCACCCTGTCATGAATATTCTTCCTCCCTGGGGCGCAGGGAGTTACGTCTTGATGAACCTGATACTTATTGGCGCAGGAATTATTTTCATGGCGATTGCCTTGATAGTTTTTGGTCGGCTCGAAGGCAACTTTGCTGAGGAGTTATAGAGCGTGAGCGACGTTGCAGTTTCAATTGATTCAGTCTCTAAGCGCTTTCGTCTCTACCACGAACGAGGAACGTCGCTCAAGGAACGTTTTGTCAAGGCGGGGCGGTCTCGCTATGACGAGCTGTTAGCACTCAACGATGTGTCGGTTGATATTGAAGTTGGCGAAACGATCGGAATTCTTGGCCACAACGGCTCGGGAAAGTCGACGTTACTCAAATGCGTCTGTGGCGTACTGCAGCCAACCATGGGTCAAGTGGTTGTTCAAGGAAAGCTGGCAGCTCTTTTGGAACTTGGCGCTGGGTTCCAGCCAGAACTCTCTGGACGCGACAACATTTATCTGAATGGCTCAATGTTGGGACTCGGGAAGAAAGAGATTGACGATGTGTTTGACGACATCGTCAAATTTTCAGAACTTGAGCAGTTCATTGACAACCAGGTCAAGTTCTATTCCTCCGGGATGTACGTCCGCCTCGGTTTTGCTGTTGCCGTGAATGTCCAGCCAGATATTTTGGTCATTGACGAAGTCTTAGCCGTGGGTGATGAGCGCTTTCAAAGAAAGTGCATGGACCGAATTCGTGAATTCCAAGAGATGGGTCGAACGATCATTTTTGTCACGCACTCTGCTGAGCAAGTTCGAGCCATCTGCGACAGAGCAGTGGTGCTGAATAAAGGTTCTGTGATTGATATCGGTACACCAGGGCACTCGGTGAGGGTCTTCCGGGAAAATCTTCTTGAAGCAGGTGATGGACCAGGTGCGGTTGTGGTTCCCGCAGTCGAAAATCCAGAGGTCGAGAGAACAATAGATTTTGTCCCGCAAGAAGATGACCGGCCAGTTCGATTAAGTACTGTCCAACTGGACTATCCCGGCGTGAGCGAGCTGCCCTACCTCAAGAGCGGGGACCCGCTAAGCGTCAAGGTGGGATTTGTTGCGGAGCGAGCCGTTGAGAGTGTCGTGTTCGCGATCACCATTGTTGAGCCAAAAGGTGAGATTCTCTTGAAGACTGATACCAACCAACTGGACATGGTCTTTCATCTCGACGAAGGACCGGGAGAGATGGTCTTTCAGTTTCCTTCGTGGCCGCTGTTCGACGGTGAGTACAAGGTCTCAGTCGGGATCCAGAGTCGTCTTGGTGGAGTGGCCTACGACTGGAGCGAAGATGCGGTTTCCGTGGAAGTTCTCTACGAAGGACAAGCTGGCGGCCTGTTGAACCTCCCGCTCTCTGCGGCAATCTTAAGTGGCGGCACTGCGCTGGAGGAGCCTGCATGAGTGAAACTCCCTTAGATCTTGACCTCGTCAGAGCCGAACTCGCTGAAGAGGTTCGCCTCCAGCGAGAAGACGGCGTTTTTGATGCGACTCGGGAACAAGAGCTAGAGCGTGCTTTTTTGCTGTTTGCTCCCCGGCAAGGTCACACGGGAGCAATTACTGCAACGTTGCGTGGGGTCGACGCTGCAGTCTTTGTCGACCCACTCGTCCCTATTGCTTCTCGAAACCCCGTTGGCAAGGTTGCCAAGAAGTACATCCGCAAAGGTGTATTTTTCTACATCAAATGGATCGCCGATCAGGTAACGCAAGCATTCTCGACCATTGCAGTTGCTCTGCACCTGATTGAAGATGAGTTAGGAAGAGTCAATGAACGCCTTGACCTCATAGCGGTCACCGCTGCTCCAATCATTGAGCAAGAGGGACGCTCGACGAGTTCTGCGTGGTGGGTTTCTCACGCGCAAGAGTCGCTGAAGAGTGTGCATGGCCGTGTTCTCGTGTCAGCTTGTGGCGATGGCGAACTCGTCCGCCACTTTTTGTCCTCTGGAACCGATGCCTACGGGATAGATCCTCGGCCAGGGAAAATACAAAAGGCTGAACTCGATGGAGTGGACCTGCGAGATGATGATCTGCTTAGTCACTTGTCGAATGTTGCTTCACGACGACTCGCTGCTGTTGTCCTCACCGGAACGACTGAGGGTCTCTTCGTCACGCAGCGTTCGCTTCTTCTTGATCGTCTCGAGCATGCGCTGCAACTTGACGGCGTGGTTGTGATCCACGCGATTCACCCAGACTCGATGGCGGGAGATGATTTTCCAGCGGAACTCGATTTTGCGGGAGCCCGTCCACTTCGCCCCAAGACATGGGCGCACGTGCTCGAGCAACGAGGCTTTGATGTTTCTTTTGAAGTGGCACCAGATGGCAAAGATTTTCTGGTGCGTGGTGTGCGCCTCGGCGTCCATCAGACGTCGTGAAAGTCGCCTATGTCACGCCCCGCTATGGGGTCAATGTAATCGGTGGGGCAGAGGCAGCAGCTCGCTCGCTCGCAGAGCATCTCGTCAATGATTTAGGACATGAAGCCGTTGTCTACACAACCTGTGCATTGGACTATGTCACCTGGGCAGATGAACTTGAGCCAGGCACTGAGGTTATCAATGGGGTTACTGTTCATCGGTTCCTCTCAGACAAGGGCCGGAACATCGAAGACGAGTCGCTTGATCGTGAACTCTGGGCTTCTCCACGCAGTGCGACCTATGACGAAGCAATGCGGTGGGTGAAGCAGTGTGGGCCCATCACCGGAGATCTCCTTGCGGCGCTAGAAGAGACCGACGCTGATGTTGTCTCTTTTTACCCGTATCTCTATTACATGACTGTTCACGGCATTGCCCGAATGACGAAGCCCACCGTGCTCCATCCAGCGGCTCATGACGAACCATGCCTCTACCTCGTCCCATTCGAAGATGTCTTCTCGTCAGCGGACGCAATCTGTTACCACACGCGAGCAGAACGCTCTCTCGTGGAACACGTGATGGACGTCGCTCAGACGCCCCAGATCATGCTGGGCTTGGGTACTGAAGTTTCAAGTGGAGGCGGCCGGCGTGGCGGCGAGATACTTGGACTTGGGAGCCGGCCGTACGTGGTCTGCGTTGGTCGGGTCGACCAACAAAAAGGGTCGGTCATGCTTGAAGAGTTCTTCAAGGAGTTTAAGAAGCTCCATCCTGGACCCGAAGCCCTCGTCTTTATTGGCCCGAATGCAGCTCACATCAAAAGCAGCGACGACGTCGTCATGGCCGGAATAGTGAACGAAGACGACAAGTGGGACATCATCACCGATGCACGCTGTCTCATCTCTCCCTCGGCCATGGAATCTTTCTCACTTGTCCTCCTGGAAGGCTGGCAGAAGCGTCTCCCCGTGATGGTCAATGCGAGTTGCGCACCGACCGTCGAGCACGTTGAGATTTCAAATGGCGGATTGATCTTTGATTCATTCGGAACATTTGAAGCAGGCCTTCGGAGACTCCTCCACGACGAATCTCTGCGTCATCAACTAGGTGACAATGGGTATGACTATGTTGAGACTCATTTTTCATGGCCTGTGCTGATCCGTCGCTACGAAGGATTCTTAAACGAGGTGATTGCTCGAGGTCGAACAATGCCAGATCCCGATCTTCCTCTGCTTGCTCCATTTCTCCGTTAGGTAGAAGTGGAAGAACTAGTGAAGGTTTGCTAAAAGCACGTCAAGAAACCTTTGCGTTGCTTCCTCAAGATCAAAGAACTGGGAACGTTGTATTCCTGCATCAATAAGCCGAGAACGTAGCGTGTCATCTCGGAGAACTCGGTGAACAGCTGCAGCAAAAAATTGTGGTGATTTTTGATTCAGCACCAAGCCAGCGGTTCCAACGGTCTCGGGAATTGCACTGCTCCCAAATGTGATTACCGGGACGCCATGGCCCATCGCTTCAACGAGAGGTGCGCAGAACCCTTCATGTTCAGAGGCACAGACAAATACATCAGCAGATTGCCAGTACGCCTCAAGCTCTTCGCTGGAGACGCCTCCAGCGAAAATAACTGCATCTTCAAGGCCAAGGATGGCGATATAGGACTCAAGTGCTTCAAGGTAGGTAGTGCCGAGTGGCGTTCCAACGAGGGTCAAGGTTGCATGTGGGTAGTACAACTCTCGAAGTGCGGACAACATGGCAACGAGGTCGTGAGGTGCTTTATGGGGCGACACTTTCCCGACGAAGAGCAGGGAAGGAGCATCAGGACCTTTCTGAGAGTTCAATTTCTTCAGAAGATCATGATCAACCCGTGTCCTGTCGTGGCTCATATCTAATAGGAGAGGAGCAACAGCCGTCGGGGAGTATCCAAGATCAATAAGTTCACGCTCGTTGTAGTGAGAGACAGCAAGTCCGAGCGAGCATCGTGGAGCAAATGCGGCTAATTGCCGTCGACCGAGTGACACTCCCGCGGAGATGTTTGGCTCCCAGGATTCGAGAAGGCTTGCCGGCGTCATGTTGTGGTAGTGAATCATCACAGGATCATTGACTTGGCGGATTAAATCGAAACCGGGTGATCCAATTGCTGCCTGAAAAAGCAGTGAACGATTGGGAACTGCTTCAAACATCTCTTCAATTGGTCGACCAAGTGAAAGCATGTCATCAGCGGCATCTTCGTAGAAGATCTCGGACTCAATCCCACGGCTCAGGATGGCTCGCTGAACGTTCAAGATATGTGCGCCAACAGCATCTCGGGCAACGAGATCAGGGGTGACTTGATCAATCCGCACAGTGTTACCTGGCGAGGAGAATATCGGGAGCCGTCATATTGATGCCATCGAGGAGAACGTCAACAAATACCTTAGAGGCTCTCTCGAGGTCGTAGGCCTCCAGTTGGACGTTGGCAGCTCGATTGAAATGATCACGAAGCGCCTGGTCCTCGACCACACGGTGGACCGCTGCAGCGAAAGACACAGGTGACTTGTCGCTAATGATAAGTCCTGCATCAGCGACAGTTTCAGGAATAGCGGCGGCCCCGTAGGCAACGATGGGAAGTGAATGATTCATTGCTTCAATTATTGGGACACAGAACCCTTCGTGATTCGAGGCGACCGTAAAGACGTCGGCAGACTGCCAGTAGGCCTCGAGGTCTGGTCCAGGGAGTGATCCAGTCAAATTCACTGCTTCAAAAAGGCCGAGGGCTTTCATGTAGCCATGAAGTGCTCCGAGATACCGTCCGCCAAAGGGACGCCCAACAAGGGTCAATGTGGCCTCAGGGTGATAGATCTCTCGGTACGCAGCCAACATGGCAATGATCTCATGAGGCGCCTTGTGTGAGGACAGCGTTCCAACGAAGAGAAATTGAGGGGCACCAGTTTTCTCCTTGCGTTCAAGGAGCGAATGAAGGAGGTCATGGTTCACCTCGGGATTCTTTTCCAAATTAATCAAGAGGGGAGCCACGGCGGTCGGAGAGTAACCAACGTCGATCAGCTCACGTTCGTTATAAGGAGAGTCGGCCAGTCCAAGGACAGTCTTCGATGCAAGCTCGCCAAGTTGGCGACGACCCAACGCCGCTTCTCCTCCCGTCGCCGGAAGCCATTTTTCAAAGTACTTCGCAGGCGTGATGTTGTGGTAATCAACGATGAGTGGCGTCTTCATTAAAAGGAGCCGGTCAACGATTGGGGTGCCAATCGAACAGTGGTAAAGAAGGAATCGATCGTGGCTCTCATCGGGCATCTCTGTAATATTTTCCCCAAGTGAAATGACGTCGGGTGCAGCACTGTTGTAATAGATAGTTGAATCAATGCCTCGAGCATTGAGCGCGTCCTTGAGATTTCGAGTGTGGTTTCCTATCGCGTCTCTTGCCACAAATGCAGGAAGAACTTGATCAATTCTCATGGATTCAACGACCACTCTCTGCTGGGAGTGCGATCACATCGGCAATATTAGGAAATGAACTCAATCGACTGAGCTTGCCAAGCTTCGCGCAACTCACTGGAAAGTTTGCGGCACGAAGGAGGCGAAGATCCCCTCGACTGTTTCCATAGGCCCAGAGGACGGGCGCTTGATCAGAGGTCCCAAGTAAGCCTTCTGATCGCATCCAACTTGTGGTGCGGGAGAACTTCTCTGCACCTCGACAGTTTTTTCCTTGGTAGCGACCAGTAAGATTCCCGGAACCGTCAACTGCCAATCGAGTAGCGACTACACCATGCACACCCAGCAACTCTCCTACCTCTTTGACGTAGAGCTCCGGAGAGGCGGAAACAATGAGAACGTGATGCCCCAAGGCCATATGAAAATCAAGTCTGGCTTTCACATCGGTTCGAAGCTTCTTTGCAACATGGCGTTGAGCAAAACCTTGAGACCGTTCGATCACTTCATCTTGCGAGGCACCTTGCAAGAGTTCAGTGAAGAGATCCTCTTTGGTCGAGTCCGCCGTCGACCCACCCTTGAGTGCGGCATAGGCCAATCGAGGACTTGAACCCAAGACGGCACGGGCAGTCTTTTTTGTTCCCGCTACTGAGCGAAGCCAGGGGACCACTGATCCACCTTCAGTCAAGGTGCCATCGAGATCGAACGCTGCCACGACGACTTCGGTGCGAGGGGGCCGAGTCGACTTCATAGGCTTGGACCGCGCATGGTCGACGCAGTGAGAGAGGTCATCTATCGATTCTCGCATGGCATTTCGGGGCCGCAAGCGACCCCCCGGATGGATAGTTGACAAATATGACAGACTAGGTCGACAATCAAAGAAAACCCCGCTAGGGTGACCCTTTGGAAGTTAATCAATGCCCTTGGACCCCCCATGGGCCTGGCTAGGAGGACGACATACATGGCAATCCGACTTGGAGATATCGCACCAGATTTCACCGCTGATACAACAGAGGGAACCATCAGTTTTCATGAGTGGCTCGGCGACAGTTGGGGAGTACTCTTTTCGCATCCGAAGGACTTCACCCCTGTCTGCACGACGGAGCTTGGTGGATTTTCAGCACGCAAGGCTGATTTCGAAAAGCGAAACACCAAACTTATTGGCCTTTCGGTCGATTCGGTGGCTTCCCACAACGATTGGGCGGGCGACATTGAAGAGACTCAAGGATCAGCTCTCGCTTTCCCACTCATCGGTGACGAGGATCGAAAAGTTGCAGACCTCTACGACATGATCCACCCAAACGCAAATGACACGCTGACCGTTCGTAGTGTCTTCATCATTGGACCAGACAAGAAGATCAAGCTCACGCTGACGTACCCAGCATCAACGGGACGAAATGTTGATGAGATCCTTCGAGTCCTCGACTCGCTCCAACTCACAGCGGGCTACTCAGTGGCCACGCCAGTCAACTGGAAAGACGGGGAAGACGTCATCATCGCTCCAGCCGTAAGCGACGAAGATGCGAAAGCGAAGTTCCCGAAAGGCTTCAAGGCACTCAAGCCGTATCTGCGAGTAACGCCTCAGCCAAATAAATAGTTTTCACAAGACACCATTTCGGTGTCCCAGAATCTGAAGTGAATCGAGGGCTTGTCACGATGGCGGGCCCTCGATTCGCGTTACGACTTCCATTGGCACCGTCTCCTTTTGACGCTAGAAACGTGGTGACCTACTCTCATCAAAAAAGGAGATCATTAATGGCAGGGAAACCAATTCACTCAAGTGGCACCTTTGACCTCGGGGGAATGCCCATTTTCCGACTTGGTTTTGGTGCAATGAGGATTACTGGGCCAGGTATTTGGGGACCACCTCGTGACGAGTCCGAAGCAATCGATGTCTTGAGAAAAGCAGTCGAGCTTGGGGTTAATTTTATTGATACTGCTGATTCCTACGGCCCCACAATCTCTGAGGAACTCATAGCGAAGGCACTGTTGCCCTACGGCGATGTACTCATTGGCACCAAAGCGGGTTTGACTCGGACAGGGCCCAACGTATGGCCTCCAGTTGGGCGACCCGAATATCTCCGTCAACAGTGTGAACTGAGCCTTCGTCGCCTTGGTGTCGACAGCTTGGATCTATTCCAACTTCACCGGATTGACCCGAAGGTCCCCGCCGATGAGCAGTTCGGATTATTGAAAGAACTTCTTGATGAAGGGAAGGTGAAGACGGTTGGCCTCTCTGAAGTCAACGTAGCGGAGATTCAAGCTGCCGAGAAGATCGTGAAGATCTCAACCGTTCAGAACCTCTACAACCTCTCAAATCGGCAATCCGAAGATGTTCTCACCTACTGCGAAGGACAAGGAATTGGATTCATCCCGTGGGCCCCCGTTGCTTCAGGCGGTCTCACAAAGCCGGGAGGTCCTTTGGATCAGATCGCTCACGAAGTTGGGGCAACGATCACACAGGTGGCGATAGCATGGCTTCTCAAGAGATCAGAAGTCATGATCCCAATTCCGGGAACGTCTCGCGTCGCTCACGTCGAAGAGAATTGTGCAGCTGCAGAAGTAGTTCTGAGTGACACTCAGTTTGCAGCACTCTCGAATGGCGAAGAGTAGGAAGTTCCTCCGCTCTTACGAAGTTGCGAGTACCTCATCTCGCAACTGGCGCTTCAATACTTTTCCAGCTGGATTTCGAGGGAGTGGCTCATCTCTGAAGTAGAAGTGAGTAGGGACGTTGTACGCAGCCAAGCGCTCTTTCACGTGACGAGTTAATTCCTCTGCGGTCACGCTGCATCCTGAGCGAAGAGTGAGCACGACTCCAACTTCTTCTCCAAGGACCTCGTGAGGGATACCAATGACGGCACAGTCAGAGATTGCTTGATGCTCAAAGAGAGCCGACTCGACCTCAACGGAGTAAATATTTTCTCCACCTCGAATAATCATGTCTTTTGCTCGGTCGACGATGTAGATAAACCCTTCATCGTCGATTCGAGCAACGTCACCGGTATGAACCCATCCATTTGTAAAGACGGCTTCGGTCTCTTTTGGACGATTCCAGTAACCCTGGACAACGTGGGGTCCCTTAATCCATAGTTCTCCTGTGACGTCTGGACCAATCGGTCGCGAAGGGTCAGGGTCGAGTCCATCGAAGTCTTCGGGGACAATCGCTACGTCAGCAACCGGCACCGCAGTGCCGACACTGTCAGGGCGAGCAACGTAATCAGGCCCGGTATTCATTGCGGTGGCGGCTGATGTTTCGGTCATGCCATAGCCATTGCCCGGCTGACCGATCGGGAACGCTTCGGTGATTCGTCTGACGAGATCCGGGGGAGCAGGTGCCCCTCCGTATGAGACGCTACGGACGCTTGAAATATCGGTGCTGGCAAATTTTGGTGAATCAAGAACCTGCATCACCATCGTGGGGACTCCGCCAAAGGTCGTAATCTTTTCGCGTTCTATGAGTTCAAGTGCCCGCTCGGGATTGAAATGATGCATCATCACAAGCTTGCCTCCTGCCATGGTGTTGACAATTAACACTGCATGACACCCAGTGGCATGAAAAAGAGGAACACTGAGGAGGTACGAATTCTGAATGCTTTCTCCATTCTCGGTATTTCCAGTACCGAAGCGCAAAGTTGACCGAGTCCCGATAAAAAAGAGGTTCATCAAGTTTGAACAGGTATTCCTATGGGTCCCCACTGCACCCTTCGGCCGGCCAGTGGTGCCTGACGTGTAGAAAATTGTGGCGAGATCGTCAGGGTCAATTTCAACTTCAGGTAAGACAGCATCATTCTCAACCTCGCCCAGGAACGAAGCAAAGGAAAGAAACGTCTTTTCTGCTGGGAACTTCTCCTTCTGAAAGGAATCACTTCGATCTTCGGAAGCGACGATGATATGGCCTAGTTTGGTGAGTTGATCGCAGAAAGGAAGGAGTCGTTCGACTCGTTCTTGGTCGACAACGGCGACTTTGGCCCCAGAGTCATTCAGCCCGTACGTCAGCTCTTCTCCCGTCCACCACGCATTTATGGGGACTACGACTGCGCCGAGTGACGCTGCCCCCCAAAAGGCAATAATCCATTCGGGGAGATTTCGCATGACGATAGCGACTCGATCGCCTTTTACGACACCAATGGCACTCAAGCGATGGGCGAACGTTGCCGCCATTCGAAAATGTTCTGTAAAAGTAATGCGTTCGTCTTCGTAGACAAGAAAATCCTGGTCGCCATGAGCGAGTGAGGCTTCCAGAACAACACGAAGGCTTTCCGGTGCGTATTTCCACACTTTTGTTTCTTGACCTCGGACCAACGCAGTGGAGAGTTCAAATCGACCCCCGGCAGAGGTGAGTTGATCGGTGGCTTCCCCGATGCTGAGTGTCTTCTCTCCCATTTCCTTCGCCCTACTTTCCTGAAGTGAAAATATTATTTCGATAGTAACGAAGCTCGTCGAGTGATTCCTTAATATCATCTAACGCTCGATGTGAACCCTGCTTCTTCGGCGCATGTTCATAGACGTCTGGGTACCAGCGACGAGCGAGTTCCTTGATAGTAGAGACATCAACACAGCGATAGTGAAGAAATGATTCGATCTGCGGCATCTGGGCAGCCAAGAAGCGTCGATCTGTTCCAATTGAGTTACCAGCAAGGGGGACAGAGCCAGGTGATTCGATGTGTTGAGTGAGAAAATCCATCGTCTCACGTTGTGCATCAGCAATGCTCAACGACGAAGACTGAATCTTCATTTCCAAACCAGAGTGTTGATGCATCTTCGTGACAAAGTCATCCATGTGCGCTAACTCTTCCTGAGAGGCACTCATCACGAGATCGGGTCCTTCGGCGATAATCGTCAGGTTGTCATCAGTAATGAGGGAAGCGATTTCGACGATGACGTGGCGAGAAGGATCAAGTCCAGTCATCTCAAGATCAAGCCAGGCGAGCACGGGTTCTTAGCGTAGTCACCCGGGGTGCCCCATGGTGAGAACGCCGATAACCTATGGGGGTGCTTGAAGTGATGATTAGTTTGCTTGACGAAGGACTCAGCGGGCCTCGCTATGCCAACGAGGGTGATGCGGGCTGTGATCTCTTCGCAAGAGAAGGTGTTTTGCTCGAGCCACGTGGCGGAAGGGCCTTAATCCCGACAGGAGTTGTCATCGCTCTTCCTGAGGGATACGCCGGGTTTGTTCAACCCCGTAGTGGACTGGCCCTCCATCATGGCGTGACGTGTTTGAACTCTCCCGGGCTCATTGACGCCGGGTATCGAGGTGAGATCAAGGTTCTGCTTGTCAACACTGACCCAGTGGCACCATTTGAGATATCGCGTGGGGATCGTATTGCCCAACTCGTTATCCAGCAGGTTGCTCACGCTGCCTTCACCGTGGTTGCTCAGGACAAACTTCCCGCTTCAACCCGAGGGAATGAAGGTTTTGGGAGTTCTGGGAGATGAAGGCTGAATCCCTTTCGGGAATGGACAGTGTGTTTGTCACACTCGATGCGGCGAATGCCCCACTTCATATTGGGATTGTGCTTGAGCTCGAACCCAACGATGCGACCACTCGTGATCCTCAGGTTCGATTCTCTGAGATCAAGGCCACTATTGAAAAGCGCTTAGGGAACCTCTCGGTACTCCGACGTCGAGTCATCAGAGTTCCATTTGACCTTGGACCTCCACAGTTGGTGGATGATCCTGATTTTGATATCTCGTTTCATGTCGTGCGCCGAGCGGTGCCTTCGCCAGGTGATGCGAAACAAGTCGAAGCGCTGATCGGTCGAATCATGGCCCGATCTCTTTCGCCGGATCGACCACTCTGGGAAATCAGTGTTATTGAGGGGCTTGAACAGGGAAGAACTGCAATTCTGATGAAGATTCATCACGCTCTTGCTGATGGGGTCTCGGGCGTCGCCGTCTTTGCCGAACTTTTTGATCTCGATCCGACGTCCCCACGCGAGGCAAAAGATGCAAAAGCTCACGTGGCCGCTCCGATCCCATCTCAAGTGGAGTTATTAGCAAGGTCATCTTCAGAACTTCTTCGCAGGCCAGCGGCAGCACTAGAGGCCCTGGGGTCAACACTTGAGAGAATGGCAGATCGAGTCGACGAATTGGTGAAGGATCTCGCAAGTAGCACTCCGTCCCTTTTGGCAGCCCCCCGGACCTCTCTCTCTGGGACGGTGTCGTATGCCAGAAACTTTGAGCGTTTTAAACTTGATCTTCAGCAAGTGAAAGAAGTCGCTCGCAGTCATGGGGGAACCGTGACGGATTTTGCCATGACGATCGTTGGGGGAGCACTTCGGCGCCTCCTTGAGGAACGGGGAGAGACCCCTGATGCAGATCTCGTGGCATTTATGCCAGTAAATATCCGTGCACCGGGGACAGAAGGGGAACTTGGCAACAGAATATCTGCACGTCTTGTTCCAATGGCGAGCCAAACCCGAGATCCATTCGACCGCTTAGATATGTTGGTCGCAAATGGCAAGGCCTTGAGCAAGACCGAGGATGCCGACTCTGACTTTTTGAATGAAGTCGCTGACGCTGCAGGACCCACCGTTGCCTCTATGGCAGGAAGATTGATTGATGCCTTTGATCTTTTCGACCACCTTCCACCAGTAGCCAACGTCGTGGTCTCATCGATACCCGGACCACCGGTCCCCCTTTGGTGCGCTGGCCAAAAAATCGTCCGGGCAACTCCTCTGGGGCCATTGATGTTGAATCAATCGTTAAATATCACGCTGCTGAGTTACATCGATACTCTTGAATTTGGGATTTTGGCATGTGCAAAGAAGGTCCCCGATGCGACGCTTCTTCGAGAGTTCTTGATTGAAGAAGCGCAGATGCTCCTGGTGGAAGGTGGCTCTGTAGCGCACGCTACTTCCGCTTAATATTCGGTGGAGTCAGGGGTTTTTCTCTCATGAGTCAGGCCCGATAGAGTAGGAGACCACGCGGACGTAGCTCAGTTGGTAGAGCGCAACCTTGCCAAGGTTGAGGTCGCCGGTTCGAGCCCGGTCGTCCGCTCCAAAGGACTGTCTCAATTCCTAAAGAGCGAGCCGATGTGGAATACGGACCATCGAGAGGGCACAGAGAACAGTGAAGTTGATCCGAAGTGCCTGCGTGTTGATCATGACAGCAGTCCTGTTTTCTGCGTGTGGGAGCTCCTCGAGTTCCCAGGGTCTTTCTGATGCTGGAGAACAGCAATCAAACTCTCGAGTCCAGGGCGTGCCTAGTCTTTCATCCCTGCAAGAGAACTCCTACCTAAACGGTGCCTTGTATTCGAAGAACGGCCCATTCATCACTGATCGCTTTGGAAGAGTTGTTACTCTCCACGGAACGAATGCGGTCTACAAACTCCCACCGTACACACTCACCGTAAAACCGAATCAGCCGAATTCGCTTGCAAACCCCGACGCACAACGCATGTCTGCACTTGGATTCAACCTCACTCGAGTCGGTGTTATTTGGGCGGGAATAGAACCTGGAAAAGGTGGGCCAAACCAAACACAAGTTTGTGCGCAGGGTGCGGCAACAAATCCCAGGATGTGGAATCAAAAGGTGGCAAATGCATATTTAGATCAAGTTGAACAGGTGGTCAATGAACTCGGCCGACATCATATTTATTCGCTGATCGACATGCATCAAGATGTTTGGAGCTCAGTCTTTGGGGGAGAAGGCGCTCCTGCCTGGGCTACGTGTACCAATGGACTTCCAATCCCGGCCACGGTGCAATGCAAAACTGCGCCATGTCGGTGGTCGGATGCTTATGGAGAACCATCAGAAATAGCGGCATGGAACAATTTTTGGGACAACTCTGTCGTTGGCGGTCTCCAGCAGGAGTATCAAAAATCGTGGGCGGCTGTTGCAAAGCGCTTTGCCAACAACCCGTGGGTCGTCGGCTACGACCCAATCAATGAACCGTCGGCAATGAACAACGTGGTGGTGACGCCACAGTACGACTACACCGCGTCGCTCTCTTGTCTCTACGGTGGCCGGAACACAAAGCTCGTCGCCTTTAATAACAAGACCAAAATTCCCTGCCCAATAGGCGTTCCAAACATTGGGCTTATACAAACTATTCAGTCCAATGACCCCAAGCATCTCGTAATGCCCGAAGTCGACAATGCCGCAAATCCCAATGGCGGTAAGACGCTGTATCTCGCTACGACTCCAACACTCTCGGGATTGGTCTACAACTTTCATGTTTATTGTCCGTATCGCAGTGGTGTGACGGGGAATGCCAAGAATCAAGAATTGTGTTCAAGCAAAGAAACGACCTCAATGGTGAACAACGTCAATCGACGAGCACTGTATGCGTCGACTCTCCAGCCCTTCGGACCCGCCATCATCATGAGTGAATTTGGTGCAACGTCGAATGAAAAACTCTCTTCGCTTTTGGCCCTTGATGCTGGTTCGCTTGGTTTGAGTTGGGCATGGTGGTCGTGGCGGTACTATTCCGATCCCACCGGAAGTAGCGCAGAAGCCCTCGTCCAAGCTGACGACCAGCTGAGTCCAGCCGGGACCGCTTTGACGCAAACTTATGCAATGGCGGTAGCGGGAATTCCCGTCGACTCTCAAAGCGACCCACTCAACGGTCAGTTCACACTGGTGTGGCAGACAAATCCAGATATCACTGCACCAACGACAATCTTCCTTGACCCAATGACATTTCAGTATCCGTACTGTACGTATGTGACCGGTGGAACGATTACGAGCAAACCCGGGGCGGCGATGGTGACTGTTCAGAATTCTTCAAAATCGGAACTCGCAGGGATTCGGATTGTCCCTGGAAAGTGCGTCAAGCTCAAATAAGGGTTTATCTTTTTCGTGGGTAACGATGGGAGTGGGGCTTGAGATCGGCAGTCTGCTGAGTGACGAGTGAATAGTCAGTAATCTCGCCCTGTGGCACTCTCTTCACTTCGACCATTGCGCTCGAAGAACTTTGCTCTGGTCTGGTCATCGGCGATGGTCTCAAATATCGGGACTTGGATGCAGACGGTCGCACTCGGGACGCTCATCACTCTCAATACTCATAGTGTCTTATGGAACGCTCTCGTGATCGGTGCAGCGTTCATCCCCATGGGCCTTCTTTCCCCGTTGGGAGGAGTGTTGGCCGACCGTTTGGATCGCCGACGCTGGCTGATTGTCACCACTATCGCAGAAGCTGTTGTCGCAGCGGGCCTAACGGTATTTGTTGCGGTAGGAATTGATCCCCCATTTCTGATTCTTATCTTCGCGTTTCTCGGCGGAGTCGCCGGAGCAATCGGTTTCCCTTCGTATCAGTCCATGCTCCCAGACCTTGTTGAGCGAGATGATCTCTTGGCTGCTGTCTCTCTCTCATCAGCACAATGGAATATGGGACGGGTTGTTGGACCAGCGCTGGCGGCGATCGTCCTTTTCTTGTGGACTCCGGCCGTGGCATTTGGAATCAACGCAGTGTCATTTGGTGCAGTGGTCGTAGCGCTGCTGTTCGTGAAGCTGCCTCACCGGGTAAGGGCCAAAGATGGAGAGTCTGTGATCGGCCGACTGCGAGATGGAGCCCAAATCGCCTTTAGAGAGCCAGGATGTCGTTCAGCAATCATCTTGATTACCATCGTGGCGCTGGTCGGCTCGCCGTTTATTGGCCTTGTGGCATCATTCGCCATCGACGGCCTCCATCGCCATGCAGATGGAACAGCAATCTTGACCACGGCACAAGGTGTCGGAGCTGTGCTGGGGGCACTCGCTCTGGCACCACTCGCTAAGAAATTTGGGCAAAAAATTGTGGTGTCAATTGCACTGTTCGCTTTCTGTCTCGCCATCGTTCTCTATGGACTGAGTCCTTCGATCTACTTGGCAGCCCTGGCCATGGTCCTTGTTGGGGGAACGTACATCTGTGTTCTGTCAGGTTTGAACTCAGTGGTGCAATTTCGAGCTCCGGAAGCGGCTCGTGGTCGGGTGTTGAGTATTTTCATGATGGCCCTGGGGACAATTTATCCAATTGGGTTGATTTTGGAAGGAGCAATTGGTCAGTCTGTTGGGATTAGAGGCATCACCATCATCTCTGGCGTAACTCTGGCGATCATTCTTGGGGGAGTGGCACTCTTCGACCGAAAGATCTTCACGTCACTGTTTGTCCAGAATACTGATCGAGTTATCGACGCCTCGACTCCAGAGGTAGGCGAGATTGATCTCGCCCAAGACCTCCAAGACTAGATATCAGGCGTCAATTCCAACTTCAGTCTTTGTCGAGGCAGCGATACTCTTTTTCGATAAGTTCGATGGCCACCATGTGAAGTGACCCAAGAGTTGAACGATAGAAGGCACAAGCAAAGTTCGGACGATAAACGTATCGAGCAAAATTCCAATGGCCAAGGCAAAGCCGATCTCACGGATTTGGTCTTGGGTCCCAGTCACAATCAGAACAGCAAACGTTGCCGTCAAGATAATCCCCGCAGAGGTAACCGTCGTACCGGTTTCGCCCACGGCCTTGACGACCGCACGAGTTCGAGAATCACGATCACCGCCAAGTGGCCATTCTTCTCGTATTCGACTCATGACCAGGATGTTGTAGTCCTCGCCGAGCGCAACCAGAAAGACAAAGAGCATAAATGGCAAGACAAACGTCAGGCCACCTTGTCCCCCCCAAATCATCCAGACCAATACGGTGATTCCCAAGGTTGATGCAAAACTCAAGATGACAGTCAAGAGCAAGAAAATTGGGGCAATGACACTTCGCAACAACATGGCAAGCAGAATGCCAATAACCGCCATCACGATTGGGAAAATCAAGAAGAGATCTTGGTTCGAGATGTTCTTGACGTCATAGAGAATCGGAGCGATCCCTGCTACTCCATATCGAGGGGCTTGGGCGATGCTCGCGGTATTAGTGGAGAGCGTTCGCAGTTGCGGAACGTCAGCGAGTGCAGCGTCAGAGCTTGGACCTCCAGCGGTGAGGGTGGTGTTTACCTGTATCCGTTTGCCATCGCTTGATATGTACTGCCCTAAGTATTTATAGATCTGATACAAGGCCGCCTGCTCAGTGGTCAATCCCGATGGGGGAGTCGATGGAAGCGTTGCGGGCTCCCCAAGAAGCTTGTATCCCTCGAGCAGTGTTGCCGGGCTGATCTTGACGGTGGTGAGTTTCGTACTATTCGGATCGAGGGGAATCGTGACCTCAAAGGGCCCAGCGGTACTCGCAATTAACGAACTTTTAGAGATTGCAGTTTCTGCAGCATCAAGTTTGGTGAGTTGAGCCTCATTCCAGATTGGTTGGTCAAATGAGTAAACGAAACTCGTTGGCGATGTGAACGAAGCTGGAAAGTTTTTCGCAAGCACTTCGTTGCCGACCGTTGAGGCGTAGCCCGAGGGTGCAGAGGAACTGGCGAACCCCGTGATCGTTAAGCTGATACAGAAGAGTGCGAGCACTACGAGCAACCCCGCGCCTGCCGACAAGGTAATCCCAGGACGTTTGGCGCATTTTTCCGCAATGCGAGCCCAACCAGAGTCCACCCGAGGAACTTTCTTGGAGGGCCAGAAGGTCTTTGATCCTGAGAATGCCAAAAGCGCAGGGATCAAGGTGAGCGCAGAGACCAGCATGACCAGGATGGCAATAGCGAGCGCCGGTCCGAGACCTTTGTACATTCCGAAACTAGCGAAGTAGAGACAGAACAACGCAGCTGAGACAGTTAAGGCCGCATAGATAACGGCCTCTCCAACCTTGCTGACGGACTGGGAGATCGCTTCGATCGTCGAGTCATAGTTCTGCTGCTCTTCTCGGAAACGCATGATCAAGAACAGGCCGTAGTCAGTGCCTGCTCCAAGCATGAGTGCTCCCATGAGTGCGGGAACCAAACTCGAAATCGGGAGTCCCCATGTTGAGGCTTCGGCGACGATGGATTCTGCGACAGAGATAGCGATAAAGACAGGAATTAAATTCAGGAACGGGGTGAGTACTGATCGATACACAATGGCCAAAATGACGAACAAGATAATAAATGAAAGAAGCGAAGTGAGGTTTTGGGATTGTGCAGACGATGCGGCGTTATCAGCACTGACGCCGATAGTCCCTGTCAGATAGACGTTGAGGCCCTGTGCCGAATTCGAAGATGCGACATTGCGGATACCAGCGACAACTGCGTTCGTTGCGTCACCTTGAGCTGCGGTATTGACGGTGACAATGGAGACCTGGGTCGACGGTGTACTCAGGGAGGGGATTGGAGCACCAACAGAGATGACATTGGGGACCTTTTCGACAGCAGCAAGCTGAGAAGCGATTGTCTGTTTTTGTGCAGTCGTCGGTGCAGCGCCACTCGTTGTCTCAAAGACCAAATCTCCTGTTGGGTGTACGGCGGCTCCACAAGGAGAGATGAGCCCTTCTGCCTGCATGCTGGGCTCAGAACAAGGCAAAAATGCACCGTTCGAAGATGACGCTACGTCAATGAGTTTTGGGCACGTTGTCGTGACGACGACAACAATCAAGATCCATGCAGCAACCACGATCCACTTGAATCGTGCAGAGAAATGAGCAATGCGATAGAGGAAGCGTTCCACGTAATCCACCTTTGGTTATCTCAGAGAAACTAACCCAGGAACACAGCACATGCCTATAACCACATCAAATTAGGGCCTTTCATGAAGGAGTGACTGAATGAAATCCTCGACAGGTAAGGTTGATTGGTAGTTCACCCCCCATTTCCCCTAGGAGTTACTTCAAGATGAGAGTCCTCGCGACGTGGTGTGTGCGACATCGCCTGGTCGTCGTTCTTCTCTGGGTGGTGCTCCTCGTTGGGATGACCGCCCTGTCGGCGATCATCGGGACCGACTACAAGAGCTCATTCAATCTTCCCAATACTGAATCTACGAATGCCTACAACCTCCTGAAAACTGCTGCACCAAGCGCGTCGGGAGATTCAGAGAAGATTGTTTTTGAAGTTCCGGCCGGACAGACAGTGACGGAGCCACAGACCGAGTCTCAAGTGAACGGCATGTTGGCCCAAGTCGCAGCACTGCCTTCGGTCGTTAAAATCGTCTCGCCCTACACACCAGCAGGGGCGGCGCAGATTAGTAAAAATCAACGAGTCGCTTATGCAAACGTTTCGTTTGCCCATGCAACGTTTGACTACTCCCAGCAACAGGCAGAGTCCTTCGTCAATACCGCAACGAGTATCGCCAGTCCCACTCTGCACGTCGCCGTCTCTGGACAGATAGCGGAGAGCTCGAATAAACCGTCATTTGGGGGAACGTTGCCGGGGGTTCTCGCGGCCGGTGTCGTGCTGCTCCTGGTATTTGGTTCTATCTTTGCGATGGCGCTTCCACTCGTTTCGGCACTTGCATCACTTGGAACGGCGATTGGGCTCATGGGGTTGATGAGTCACATCATCAACATGCCGTCATTCTCTACACAGCTGGTCATCTTGATAGGTCTCGGCGTGGGGGTGGATTACGCATTATTTATTGTGACGCGATACCGCCAGGCACTTATTGCTGGAAATGATATCGAGACAGCGATTGTGACGGCAGTTGATACGTCGGGCCGAGCGGTACTTTTTGCAGGCATTATTGTCTGCATCGCCCTTCTCGGGATGTTCGCTCTTGGGGTGAGTTTTCTCTACGGGCTCGCAATAGCAGCGGCACTTGGAGTGGCACTCACCATGATTGCCGCGCTCACTCTTTTGCCAGCACTGTTGAGCTTTATTGGCCCACGGGTACTGAGCCGTCGTCAGAAAAAGGATCTAGCGAAGAATGGTCCAAAGATTGTTGGGAGTGGGACAAAAGGTTTCTGGCCCCGCTGGGCGGATTTGATGCGTCGGCGACCTGTCGTGCCCGCAGTCATCGCGTTGACCTTGGTCATCATCTTGACGATTCCGTTCTTCGGCCTGCGGCTTGGTCATGGCGACCAAGGGAACGATCCCACTTCTACGACCACCCGACAGGCCTACGACATGTTGGCTCAAGGCTTCGGCCCAGGTTTCAATGGACCACTCCAGCTGGTGGCGATTACCAATACCCCGGCTCAACTCGCGGCGGTAACTCGAGCGGTCGATGTGGTGGCACGGCAACCCGGTGTCGCCCAGGTGAGTCCAACCTATGAAATTCAAACAAAATATGGCTCAACGATCTCCATCACGACAGTGTTTCCAACGTCATCGCCTGAGTCCGTACAAACGACAAATCTGATTCTTCAATTGCGGGAATCCACACTCCCCAATGCTCTTCATGGGACAGGTGCTGTCGTTCTGGTTGGTGGTATTACCGCAATCTTTGTTGATTTTGCTCACATTCTGTCTCTGAAATTGCCACTCTTTGTCGGTATCGTTGTTTTGCTCTCATTCCTTCTCTTGGCTGTCGTGTTCCGAAGCATCGTGATCCCCTTGACCGCAGCAGTCATGAATCTGCTCTCAATCGGAGCAGCGTTTGGGATCTTGATTGCTGTCTACCAACACGGGTGGCTCGGTGAACTCTTTGGCGTCAATAGACCGGGTCCGATTGAGACATTTATTCCAGTCATGATGTTTGCCATTCTCTTTGGGTTGTCGATGGACTACGAAGTCTTCTTGGTAGCGCGAATACATGAAGAGTGGCTCCGCACAGGAGACAACACCCTGGCTGTTCGAAATGGACTCGCCACCACAGGAAAGACGATTAGTGCCGCAGCGTTGATCATGATTCTTGTGTTTGGTTCATTTATCCTCGGAGGGCAGCTCATCATCCAAGAGTTTGGACTTGGTTTGGCAGCGGGAATTATCGTCGATGCGATAGTTATCCGAATGGCCATTGTTCCGTCGGTGATGCAGCTGTTAGGAAAATCGAACTGGTGGTTCCCACGCTGGCTTGATCGGCTACTCCCGCATCTCTCAGTTGATCCTGCTGATCACGAAGCCATGGTGAAAGAAACAGCTACAACCTCAGGCTAGGACGATGGTGTTGTCTCAACGACATCGTGGTCAATCACCTGATAGCGATCCAACAACTCCGTCTCTTTGGATCTTGAGGGGAACATTGCCCACACAAGAAGCGCACCGATGAGAATAACGACGACCCCTACGCCGTAGGCCCAGTTCGCGCCATCAAGGAACGCGGTTTTCGCCCCTGAGATAATTTCTGCAGCATTTTGAGGGTGACTTTGAGCAATTGCCGCAGCACTCGAATAAGACTTTTCAAGTTCGCTTGCAACTTGAGCACTGACATTTTTTCCTGATGATGTGATTTCGCTTGCCACTGCTGCGGCGTAACCAGCAGTCAAAATTGCTCCGAGAATGGACTGCATGATTGACCCACCAAGGTCACGCTGGAGGTCAGCTGTCCCAGAGGCCATTCCGGCTCGGTGTGTAGGGACTGATCCAGTCAACGAATGGGAAGCAGGAGTCCCTGCGAGCCCCACGCCGATGCCAATGAGTACGAAGGCGAGCGCCACAACGTCGTAGCGTGAGTGCTCGTCCCAAAGAAGCAACATGACGATGAATGACCAAAAGAGAAAGAAGTATCCCAAGAGCAACGTAACGCGAGAACCGAATCGTTCAATAATCCGTGCTGAAAATGGAGCCACGATGATCATCGCTACCGCCGCAGGCAGAACAGCTGCTCCAGCTTTGAGCGTCGAATAGCCGAGAACGTTCTGCATGAACTGTGAGCCAATGTAAAAAACGCCCATCAGTGTTCCAAAGACAATCATTCCCGCAAGTGCTGCAACCCAAAAGATCCGTCGTTTTGCGATCGTCAGATCAAAGAGTGGGTCTTTAGCCCGAGATTGATGAACGAAGAACGCAGTGAGCGCAAGAATCGCGATAACTCCTGAGACCAAGGTTACCTTTCCTTCTCCCGGGCTCGGTGCGAAGTTGATCGCAATGACGAGTGCCAGAACCCCAATAATCGAGAGGACTCCTCCCAAATTGTCCACTGGATCAGTCGTCTCTTCTACGTGACTGGGCACGAAAAATAAAGCCATCAAGAGAGCGAGCACGGCCATCGGAGCGGTAACGAGAAAGACCGAACCCCACCATGCAAACGTCAACAGCCATCCAGCGGCAAGCGTCGCCACGGCGATCATGGAACCCCCAACAGCGGACCATAAAGCGATTGCCTTGGTTCGCTCGTTGCCGTTCCAAAGTGCGGTGATGAGCGCCAAGGTCGTGGGGAAGGCCATTCCCGCTGCAACACCACCGAAGATTCGGGCCACAATCAGAACTTGAATATCAGGGCTCCAAGCAGCCAAGAGTGAGGCTGGAATCGTCAGCCCCATTCCGAGGAGGAGGAGCATCTTTCTTCCGTATCGGTCACCAATGGCGCCGAAATAGAGGACGGTTCCAGCAAGTCCTAACGAGAACCCAACGCTCACAAGGTTGAGTTGCGTCTGTGAAGCCGAGAAGTGGAGCCCGATTTCAGGGATGGCAACGTTTGCCACCGCTAAGTTGAAGTTCGCAACAGATGCGACGGCGATCAACGCTATGAGCGTCCAAACCCGATTCTTGTTCGGTGCTGCTGTTTGTATGGAACTCATTGATCTCCTCCGACTGGCTACGACTGTAACTGAGATCGCCTCTGGGGGAGATGATCAATTCGATTTACCTTGGCGACTTGCTCTAACCGCCGCCTCGTCGTTGGCCAAGAGCCTCGGGAGTAGTTGTGATCCAGGAACGTAGACCTGATTTCTCAACTTTTCCTGAATGAGTCAACGGGAACTCGTCGGTCATGATGAGGTGGCGAGGAATTTTGAAATTGGCAAGAGTTCCAGTGAGTCGCTGGGCGATCTCGTCGATCGAGAGTGATGCCTCTTCGTTCAAGATGACAACAGCACAGACATTTTCACCCCAGACAGAATCTGGAGTTCCAATTACGGCTACATCGCGGATCTCCGGGCAGTGCGCTCGAAGGGCATTCTCAACTTCCAGAGAGGAGACGTTCTCACCACCAGTCACAATGACATCTTTCAGTCGATCAACAATTTGATAAATCCCATCGGGTCGCTCAACGGCGAGATCACCTGTCTTTAACCATCCTTCGACGAGTGTCGCTTCCGTGCCTAATTCATCGTCAAGGTATCCCTGCGTTACTTGCGCTGAACGAATGGTGAGTTCGCCTGGTTCCCCTAGAGGAACATCATTTCCTTGACTATCTAGGAGTCGAGCTTCAACACCTGGCCCCGGCCGACCGGTCGCGCTCAAGAGAGTGGCGTCCTTGTCAAATCCCACTTGGTGATCGTGAGCATCCAGAAAGAGTGCATTCCCTGCAAGTTCTGTCATTCCAAAACCTTGTGAAAACTCGACGTGCAAGAGGTCATAGGACGATCGGAGCAAAGTAGCGGGCATCGGAGCCGCACCGTAATTGAGCTTCTTGAGGCTCGAGAGTCGAAGAACATCGCGTGGTTGGTTTTCAAGATGATGCATCAAGCTGGCCAGCATTGTCGCAGCCATCACGGTCGCATTGATCTGATGGCGTTCAACGAGCTCAACGAACTCACGAGGATCGTAGCGATCAAAGATCACGACTGGGCGACCAAAACTTTGATTCCGCAAGACAGAGTAGCCAGCAACGTGACAGAGGGGGAATGGAAATGCATAGACGTCCCTGTCGGACACGGGTCTTGCGTTCTCGGAGGCAGAAATTGCTGCGAAAAGGTTTTCATGCGACAGAAGAACACCCTTTGGCTTTCCTGTTGTTCCTGAGGTGAAAAGAATCCATGCGGGGTCTTCGGGATTGAGAACCGCATCAGGTGGCGCAATCTTTTCGTCAAGCGGCTCGCCGAAGTAAATGATCTCAAACGAGCCTTGCAGTGAGGCAACATCTTGCTGAAGCCTCTCGATGTCTTCACGTCGAGCTATGAGCACTTTGGCTTCAGAGCGATTGATCTGTTCGATGATCTCAACCGGCGAGAGTCGATAGTTCAGGAAACAAAGGACTCTTCCGTACTCGGGGATGCCATAGTAAGCGCTGATCCAGTCGGGATGATTGGCGCCGAGGATGGCGATTCGATCACCCGGCTCGCTCAATGATGCGGCTTTGGAGCCAAGTTGTCGAGATCGTTCAACGAGATCATCAAAACTCCAGACTTCGTCATTGTAAAAAATGGCAGGAGCCGGTCCACCGCCATCTTGGATAACTCGATGAAGTATCTCTGGCAGGAACTGATACGAAGGTGCAACGAGTCTCATGATTCCTACTGGGAGCCAAGGGTGATGAGGGGATGCGTCATACACGACATACTCAGAAACGATAATCGCTTCACGATGTCGTTCTTGGCGACGAGAGCGTTCGTCTCAATTCGAGACAGTTGTTCCAGGCTGGCGAAGAGGTTGTTGCGAATGCCCTGGAGGGCAAGCAAATTGTAGGCCTCGACGACAAAATTCAGAGTATCGATGAGGCCTGGGGGCCTAGGCTGGTGGGGTGAACAGAGAGAAAGAACTTCGCCCGTGAATGTGCTGCTCGTTACTTTTGATCAACTCAGAGCAGACATGGTTGGACACCCACTCGTTGCAACTCCTGCCTTCGATCGCCTCGCAGCACAAGGGGTTCACTTTGCCCGCCACTTTTCCCAAGCAGCACCTTGTGCTCCTGGACGTGCAGCTCTCTATACGGGGACGTATCAAATGAATAATCGAGTCGTCGCCAATGGGACACCTCTTGACCGACGCTTTGACAATATTGCTCACCTTGCCGCTCGGGCGGGATTTGATCCAAGTCTCTTTGGCTATACCGATCAAGGTATCGATCCTCGAGATGCGGAGAACCCAAACGATCCTCGGCTCGACTACTTCACAGGAATCCTTCCGGGGTTTACCCCCACGTTTTGGCTTCCCGACGATCAACAGCCGTGGCTCGAGTGGCTGAGCGGACTCGGTTATGAGACTGGTGCTAATGGATATGAGCAGTTGACGACTGAATCAGATCGTCCAGCCGAGCACTCACTCAGCGCATTTCTCACGAATCATTTTCTTGAATGGCTAACCCAACAAGACGAATCCTGGTTTGCTCACGTGAGCTATTGGCGGCCCCACCCTCCCTACTGTGCAGCAGGGGAGTTCTCAAGAATGTATGACCCGGCTGATGTTGGCGATGGGATCAGTCCCGGTGAACAGCTCCACCCACTCCATCTCGCTGCCCTTGAGATTCCTGGAAGCGCCGCTCCCTCGAGTGAAGTTGAGAGACGGGCATTGCGAGCTCAGTATTTCGGAATGGTGAGCGAGGTGGATGCTCAGTTTGGACGAATCATCGATGCGCTTGAGGAATCAGGGATGTGGGACGAGACGATCGTCATCATGACGGCCGATCACGGAGAACAGTTAGGCGACCATGGACTTATTGAGAAGCTAGGTTTTTTTGAAGAGAGCTACAGAGTCCCTTGCATCATTCACAGCCCTCGCAATTCTGACGCCTATGGATCGGTTATCGAACGATTTACAGAAAATATAGATATTTTCCCAACCCTGGCAGTGCTTCTTGATCAAGAGATTCCAGTTCAATGCGACGGCATGCCACTGACTCAGTTCTTAGAGGGAGTGGAGCCCATTACGTGGCGAACTGCTGCTCATTACGAATGGGACTGGCGCTATCTCTTTCTGGGTGATCGAGAACCTGGCTGGCCACTTCACCGCTTCTTAGAGCATCAAAATCTTGCAGTTCTTCGAGATGATGCGGGAGCGTACGTTCACTTTGGTGACGGATCATGGATCCAGTTCGATCTAATCGCTGATCCAACGTGGCGCACCACAACGACCAATTCTGCTGAGGTCTTGCCATATACTCAAGCGATGCTTTCATGGCGACAAGAGCACTTAGAGCGATCAATGACGGACATGTTATTGACCCCGGAGCGAACTGGTCGATGGCCGGTAGAACATTAAATGGCGGAGAGTCATCGCCGCCGCTGGCTAACGCTTCCCATCTTGTGCCTCTCGGTATTTTTGGTTGTTGTTGACAACACGATCGTCAACGTCGCGCTCCCGACGCTCAGTACTGACCTCGGAGCGTCTACGACAGGACTTCAGTGGATAGTCGACGCGTACAGCCTCGCATTTGCTGGGCTCCTCCTCGCTGGTGGAGGGATAGGGGGACCGCTTGGGGAGAAAAGGGGTCATGCAGATTGGGCTGATTTTCTTTGGGATCTTCTCTGTCGCTGCGGCACTGTCGCACAGCACTGGAAGCCTTATTGCAACTCGCGCACTCATGGGCGTGGCGGCAGCGTTTATCTTCCCAGCCACCTTGGCCATTTTGACAACGATCTTTACTGATCCCTCGGAGCGTCAAAAAGCTCTTGGCGTGTGGGGCGCAACCTCTGGTCTCGCTGTGGCATTTGGTCCGATAACTGGGGGAGCACTGTTAGAACACTTTTGGTACGGATCGGTTTTTCTGATCAATATTCCCATCGTGATCGTGACGTTCATTGGCGGTCAAATCCTGATTCCAAAATTGAACCCTGAAAAGAAAAAGATATTTGATACCAGAGGAGTGGTGATCTCAACCGTGGGCGTCACGCTTCTCGTCCTCGCCATTATTGAAGGTCCCCAATGGGGCTGGACTTCTTTGGGAACACTTGTTTGTTTCGCAACTTCAATTTGTCTGCTGGTTTTGTTTGCCTGGTTGGAGCTCAGGACGCCGGAACCTCTTCTTGATGTCCGGGTGTTTGCGGTGGCTCGCTTTAGTGCAGGAGCAGGGGCGATTGCTGTCGCGTTCTTCTGTCTCTTTGGATTTATCTTTTTGATCACGCAGTATTTTCAGTTTGTCCGGGGCTACTCAACTCTTTCCGCAGGACTTCATACACTTCCCTTTGCGATTGTCGCGGCGATCTTTACGCCGCTTGGGGCAGTGTTTGCCCTCAAGGTCGGATCTCGCCTCATTGTGGCAGCGGGGCTCCTCTTTATGGCAGCAGGACTCATCGTGGCTGGAACAACATCGACACCAACTGCAGCGTATTGGGGCCCCGTTATCACCGGGATGGTGCTACTGGCATTAGGTCTTTCTTTCGTGACTGCTCCCGCGACCGAAGCGGTGATGGGATCGCTTCGACCTGATCAAGTTGGAGCGGGAGCGGCGGTCAATAACACTACGCGAGAACTTGGCGGCACCCTCGGCGTAGCGGTGATCGGCTCTGTCTTCGCTTCGGTATACGGACCGAAGATCGTCAGCGCATTTGCCCCATATCCAATCCCTCCGAGCGCAACGCAGTCAGCGAAAGAGTCAGTTGCAGCGGCCTACGGTGTGGTGTCCCATGCCCCACCCTCGGTCCAGGCCACACTGACGACGGCGGTCAATACTGCATTCATCTCGGGCCTCGAACTCGCGTGTTTCGTTGGAGCGGGAGTGGCAATTGTGGGAGCTATCGCAGCGATTCTCTTTCTCCCGGGAAAATCAGGAACCCCTTCGTCCCTTGGGGAAATGCTTGGGGCCGAGGCATAACGTCCAACTCTGGACCAATTGTGGAGCCTCGCAGACCTGAAGGACCCTGCGGCAAGGCCTTATGACGCTCAGCCGATGGCCAGAGAGTCAGAATCGTGCCAAACTAACGGTCACATCTGAACCTGGGAGGAATCACATGTTATTTAGCCGTTCGAAAACCCGAGTTGCCATGGGTGCAACTCTGGCTACCGTGGCACTGTTCGCTGCTGCTTGCTCGTCAAGTTCATCGACAAGTTCGACCACCACTACTGGAGCGTCAACGTCGACGACATTGCCGACGACAAATATTGCAACACAGTCAACCGTGGCTTCGGTCGCAGCACTCGTGCCGGCATCAATCTCAAAGACTGGACAAGTGACCTTTGCAATGGATGCAACGTACCCACCTGATGAGTTCATCGCTCCAGGGTCGGCCACCATCGTTGGAATGGATGCTGATTTTGCTGTTGCTATTGCACAGACCATGGGCTTAAAAGCAATACTAAAGAACGTCACGTTCGACTCGATTATCCCAGGACTGCAAGCTGGGAAGTACGACGTTGGGAACTCTTCGTTTACTGACACCTTGGCTCGACAAAAAGTGGTCGACTTCGCTGACTATTTCCAAGCTGGTGAGGCGTTTTACACCAAGTCGGGCGACACCACCACGTATTCAAGTCTTGAGAGTCTCTGTGGCCACTCAGTAGCGGTGGAGACCGGAACGGTCGAACAGACTGACGCTCAAGCAGCGAACAAGTCCTGCAAAAAGGCAAATAACCAGGGAGTCACCGTCCTTTCATTCGCTGATCAAAACGCCGTGAACTTGGCGGTGTCCTCGGGTCGAGCCGACGTTGGGTTCGCCGACTCACAGGTCTCTGGCTACGTGGTTACAGCATCGAATGGTGAGTTCCAGCTTTCTGGAACGGCCTTTAACGAGGCACCTTATGGCATGGCAACGCAGAAGGGCAATGGCATGGTTTCAGCTGTAGCCGCAGCGCTCACGCAACTCCAGTCGAATGGGACCTACACCGCCATCTTGAAGAAATGGGGATTAGAGAGCGGAGCAGTTCAGTCGATCGTCATTAACGGCGCGACAAGTTAGTTTTAACGCTCAATGAGCGAAGGTAATTTACCTAGAACCGAAGATGCCCCCCAGGTGGGGGCGTCTTCGCGTCCTGCGCCCATTAAGGCAATTCCAGTTCGCCACCCCTGGCGTTGGGTCGCGGGGATTGTCTTAATCATCCTCGGGGCCATGCTGATCCATACCTTGGTTTTTTCTACGTCGCAACAGCCCCACCAGAGTGGAAGCCGTTTTCAGTGGAACATCGTTGGGAGCTACATCTTCTCTCCTCTGATCATGCAGGGGGTGGTGCTTACTATTGAATTGACAATTGTTTCGATGATTGTTGGAGTATCTCTAGGGGTCCTCGTTGCGGTGATGCGGCTCTCGAAGAGTCGGCTTATCTCGGGGAGTGCATGGGCCTACGTATGGTTCTTTCGAGGGACCCCAGTCCTTGTGCAGATCTATTTTTGGTTTTACATCTCAGCGTTGTACCCAAACCTGACGCTCGGTATTCCATTCGGTCCGTCATTTGTCAGCATCAATATGAATGCTGTTCTCACAGCATTCTGGGCGGGAGTCTTGGCACTGTCGCTGAATGAAGGTGCGTACATGTCAGAGATCGTCCGAGCAGGCATCATCTCAGTTGATGAAGGCCAAGGCGAAGCCGCCCACTCACTCGGCATGAGTAAGGGGAAGTCTCTTCGCCTGATCGTTCTCCCACAAGCGATGCGCCTGATTATTCCTCCAACGGGGAATGAAACAATTTCAATGCTCAAGACCACATCGCTTGTCAGTGCTATTGGGGTTGGAGAGTTGACACACTGGAGTTTGGATATTGCAGCCCAGAACTATCGATTCATCCAAATGATGATTGTGGCGAGTATCTGGTATCTCGCCATGACAACGATTCTCTCAATCGGCCAGTACTACCTTGAGCGTCATTACGCACGTGGCTCTTCTCGAGCATTGCCGCTGACGCCGTTTCAACAGATCAAAAAGAACATGCGCCACTATCACCTTGGTCCAAAGAAGACAGAGTCGTACGACCTCCCTGAGGTGAACCATGAGTGACGTAACCCCGATGGTGAAGGCTGAACAGGTCTATAAGTCATTCGGAGCCCTTGAAGTCTTGAAGGGTATCGACCTTGAAGTGGCTCGGGGAGAGGTGATGTGCTTGATCGGCGCCTCGGGTTCAGGAAAGAGCACCTTTTTGCGACTCATCAATCACCTTGAAAAGCTCGATGCGGGCCGCCTGTCAGTGGATGGCGAGTTGGTTGGGTATCGAGAACAGAGCAATAAACTCTACGAGTTGAAAGATAAAGAGATTTGCTCACAGCGAGCCCAAATAGGAATGGTCTTCCAGAGATTTAATCTCTTTCCTCACTTGTCCGTTCGAGACAACATCACAATTGGTCCAGTAAAGGTAAAAGGTCAATCCGTGGCCAATGCCCGTGATCGAGCAGCAGCACTTCTTGAGCGAGTCGGCCTCAGCGAGAAGATTGATGCATTTCCAAGTCAGCTCTCAGGTGGCCAGCAGCAACGTGTTGCCATTGCTCGAGCGTTGGCGATGGATCCAAAATTGATGCTCTTTGACGAGCCAACGTCTGCACTCGATCCCGAACTTGTTGGAGAAGTCCTTGACGTGATGCGAAAATTGGCCGACGAGGGGATGACCATGGTGGTGGTGACTCACGAGATGGGTTTTGCTCGTGAAGTCGGCGACTCTCTCGTCTTCATGGATGATGGTCAGATCATGGAAAAGGGGAATCCCCGGGAGATCTTGGCCAATCCTCAAAATGAGCGACTGCGCTCATTCCTTTCCAAAGTTCTCTAAGCGAGACAGACTGACCAGGGCCGGCAATGTTGGGTCCTAGGCTGAATAGATTATGAGCGCCTCCCCTGAGATCACGTGGCCGATCGATGATGTCAACAAGGACACCGGACTGCCGCTTGAGGGTATTCGTATTTTGGATCTCTCGCGAGTGCTTGCTGGTCCCCTGGCGACGATGGTGGCGAGTGATTTGGGAGCTGACGTGATCAAAGTCGAGTCGCCGCAGGGAGACCCTGTGCGAGGCCTCGCCCCACCAAGCATTGATGGAATTGCGACCTACTACTTGGCGGTGAACCGAAATCGTCGAAGCGTGGTGGCGGATCTTGGAACCGAGGAAGGTCGCGAACTCGTCAGAAACCTTGCGAGATGTGCTGATGGTGTCGTTGAGAATTACCTCCCCTCGCAGTCAGCGGCCCTCGGAATTGACGAATTGAGAGATCAGCTCACCGACGTGGTGTGGGTTTCGGTGAGATCAGCAGCAAGTGGGGGACCGCTTGGGGATTCGCCGAGTTTTGATCTCTTGGCGCAAGCGCAAAGTGGACTGATGGGTGTGACTGGCTCGAAGGAATCGGGCCCCTTAAAGATGGGAGCACCCGTTGCCGATGTCGTCACGGGACTCTATGCGTGTATCGCCTTGATCACTGGTCTCTACGAGCGAGTTGCTCGGCCTGAGCGAGATGCTCGCCGCTATGAGGCACCACTTCTTGAGTCGGCGATGGCGTCATTGATCAATCAGGCAGCCGGATTCCTGGCGACCAAAAGTGAACCGTCGCTCTCGGGCAATGAGCATCCAAGCATCGCCCCCTATGCTCCCTATGCAGCAAAGGACAGTGAGATCGTCATCGCAGTTGGAACTGAACGCCAATGGCACAATCTCTGTTCGGTCCTTGGGAGCAAAGATCTCGCCGAGGATTTCCGGTTCGCGTCAAATACCCAGCGAGCAACGCACCGTGATGAGTTGCGTGAAGCGATCGAATCAAGGCTGTCTGAATACAGTGCCGGTGTCTGGCAAGAGCGCCTTCTCGAGCAGGGCATCCCGTGTGCAGTTGTCAATGATGTCCCCACTGCTCTTTCGCAAGAACAGATAGCAAATGGCGACCTCATCGAGGACGTTGCAATCTCCTCGGGATCGATCATCAAGATGGTCGGTTCACCGCTTCGCATTGATGGAGTTCGACCTTCCATCAGACGACGCCCTCCTGGCCTTGGCGAACACACCGAGTTTTTCAACCCCTCTGAGGACTAAAGGAGAGCAATGTCACCGAAAGCGAGAAAAGAAGTTCTGGACTTTGATGGGACAGATCCCGAACCTTTACTAAGTGCATTGGGTGACCTTTCGCACCAGGAAGGGTGGATGAACCTCACGCCTGGTGTTCCAAGCGACGCGATCGTTGAAGAGAGCTCACTGTTCTCATGGCTGTCAGGGGCTCGGCCCCAAGCTGCTCCGATGGCAACATGGATGCCTCCCGCAACTGGATCTCCGAAACCCGGCGTTCTCGGCGTCCTCCATGCCCGGGGTCGCCTTCACCCTGATGGAGTAGCGAAGTTGAAGAGCATCCCTGCGTCATGGTCCTGTCGACAAGACCACGCTCGACGAGGTCTGTTGTTCGAGGTAGACCAAAGCACCCCAGAAGAGATGTCCAAAGCCATGATGGGGATCGTTGAAGAGCTGGCCACGCTACCCACGACCGGGAGATTCTTCGTTGAAGTCTTTCGCCGTTAGGCGGATTCTGACTTAGAGCGAAAGAGTGGGGCCATCAAAGGAGTCGATGGTGGTGAACTCGTGGATCTGAGATCGCTTGAGTTTGGTGATCTTCTGACTTGGCTCCCCGAGTGCGACGAGTGCGACAATTCCAGTTCGTTCAGGCGCTCCGAGGAGCTCCAGAAGAGCAGGTTCATTTCGGACATTCATCGTGGTAATCACCCCGCCAAGTCCACGATCTCGAGCAGCGAGCAAGATATTCCATACAAATGGGTAGAGCGACGCCCCTCCCGCAAAGCTATAGCGATCTAAGTCTCGGTCAACGGTTGCTAACGCACTGATATCAGCAAGCACGAGCAAGAGTGCTGGGACTTCATCAAGATGCTCGGCGAAACCTCCGGGGCCGGCGGCCGCATCTTTGGCGATCTGTTCACTTTGAGAACGCGCAATGGTCTCTTGCTCCTGGTCGTTATAGACGCCAAAGGGGGTCATCCCGGCTTGCACCTGTCCAAGGTACTCATACCAACCTGCGAGATAGAGGTCTCGCACTGCCCGACGAATCGTTGGATCTTTAAGGACGACAACTCGCCAGGCTTGGCGATTCCCCCCACTTGGGGCAAAACGGGCATCGTCCAAAATTCCCGCAATCGTGGCATCATCAACTGGAGCGTCGGTAAAAGTTCTTGTTGCAGGCGTGGTGCGCAGGGCATCTCGAAGTTCCATAGTGTTGACCCTATCGTTCGGGTGGTGTTTGTGAGATGCTCTTGACGCCAAGAAGAGAGGATGGATGTGGAAAAACTTCAGTATCTAGTGTGGCTCAAAGAGGGCACGCCACGAGAAGACGTGATTCCACTCATGATTGATTCTGTTGCCCCAGAGTTGTTGAGTACGGATCTTCTGGGCCTGAGCATGGACCTCGATGACATCTATGCGACGATTCCTTCTCCGGTGCCACCTCCTGAAGGAGAGCACACCCCCCAAGCCCTGGTCTCTGTGTGGGTGGACTGTTACGACCGTCGCCTCGAGGTTGAGAAGATTCTTTCATCAGTTGCGGTCCGTCTCGACGGCTACCAAGTCATTGAGTCGCTCTACAGCGATTATGGAATGGCGAAGTGGTCGAAGAAGCGAGATTGGCCTGACGGGACGCGATCTCCCGGGATCTTGACCGTGGCTACCTTCGAACAACTCGAGGGGACCGATTTTGAAGAGTGGCTTCGGTTTTGGCATGACCATCAGTCACCAATGTCTGAAGCGATGCAGCCCCGATGTCGCTACGTGCGTAATTTCGCAGTGCGGCCGCTTGAGTCTGGGAAGCGGCCACTTCGAGGGATCGTTGAAGAGGCGTGGCCAAGTCCGCAACACGTTACCGATCCAATGCTCTTTTTCTGCGCTGACGGGGATACGGAGCTTTTGAACGCAAATATCACGACGATGATGGAACACGCAATGAAACTCTTTGATATGAACACCATGCGATCAATGACCATGAGTGAGTGGTTCTTAAAGACTCTTGGGAGGTCCTGATGGGGAAGTACTCACGAGAAGAACTCACAGAAGCTCACGATCACTTTTTAGAGGTAGCGGGTCAATGTGCGCTGTCGAAGCAGTGGCGTCCATGGGCTGATCTTTTTACCGATGACGCAGAGTATTTTGAACATTGTTTTGGACGCTTCACTGGACCCGATGAGATCTACGAGTGGATTCAACCACTCATGAATCAATGGCCAAACTCTGAGATGACCTCCTTTCCTCACGACTGGTGCGTTATGGACGAAGAACGAGGTTGGTGGATCTGCCAAATTGAGAATCGCTTTCGAGACCCTGGAGATGGCAAGACCTACGAAGCGCACAACCTGACCGTCCTCCACTATGCGGGCAACGGGAAGTTCTCCTACGAAGAAGACGCGTACAATCCTGCGAACTTTGCTCCAATGGTGAAAGAGTGGATGGAGGCGGTTGCCAAGTTTGAAGGGGAGCGATGAGTCTCGTTACTGTCATCACTGACGACGCGCTCAGTGCTCCAGGTCTCGTCAAGAACAATCGTGTCTGTGTCGAAACCACCTCTCTCGAGATGGTGACCGGATGGATACGAAAGCCAGAGGGGCTCTGCCGAGGTGAGGTGTGCGTCCCGGTTCGAGAACCCGAGGCGCTTGAGTCCGATGGGGTCATCGACCTTGAGGTCATGGCAAAGCTGCTTGGGAGACGATCAGTCTCCGCCCCAGAGATTGGTGTGATCGCTCTTGCTCGAGATGGCTCAGATCGAAAGAACGCGCTCGAGGGGCTTCGTGCACCTGACTTTTTGTTACGCGACCTTGATGGCAGACCCTTCACTTTCAACGAAACCAGCGGAAGAAAGCGGCTCATTGTCACGTTCTCGTCCTGGTGTGGCTGTCGCTATGACCTTCCAGGCTGGCAGGCTCTTTCCGACGAACTTGGAGAAGACAATATTTCGATCATCTTGGTAGCCTTCGACGACAACGTGGAAGTCGTACGTCCCTTTACTGAAGGCATCTCCCTGCCTGTTCTTCTCGATCAACAACATCTACTTTCAGAGCTCTACGCCATTTCAAACGTGCCAACGGTTGTGTGGATCGACGAAAAAGGAACCATTGTTCGACCAAACGAATTGGCATTCGGCACTGATACGTTCGCCGATTTCACTGGTGTTTCCTCAGAGCCACATCTCAACGCTATTCGTGCATGGGTGCAACACGATGTCTCACCAATGGATGCAGTGGACGCAAGAGGAGCAATTGCTGACCTCAGTGACGACGAAATTGATGCTCGGCTTCATTTCAGAGTCGGTGCTGAAGCTCGTCGACGTGGTGAGAGCGACGTGGCAGAGTCGCACCTTCGCATTGCGAGCACTCTTGCCCCGATGGATTTTTCAGTTCGTCGAGCAGCAATGCCGCTTCTTGGTGAAGACCCGTTCGGGCAAGAGTTCTTAGATCTCTACGACGAGTGGAAAGAGAGTGGCTCCCCGTATCACGGGTTGCCGATCGATGCCCCCGAAAAGGGAACGCGTTAAGCGTCTCGCCGCTGGAGAAACCACAAACCGGCAAGCAGAAACACAGCGGCATAAATTGCCAGAACTAGTACCGCCACCCATGGGGTGAGGAGGACGCCGGCCCAGTCAGTGGTTCGTGTCGTGGTGACCACCATTGCGATCCCTAAGTTCGAAGGCATGTATGGCTCAACACTATTTTTAAAGCCCGAAGGAAAGAAATTAAGAATGATTGGGAGAACCAGCAAGATCCCCACGTAGATTGAAATTGCTCCAGCAGTACTTCGAATGATGAAGCCCAGCCCAAGAGCGAGAATCGACAAAAGGACGAGATACACCCCTGAGAGAACAACCGCTTGAAGAACTCCTGGGGACATGATGGTAACCACAGGAATCGACGCTGATTTTACTTGCGTCACAATTGATGCGCCTGCCGGAAGTTCCGTTCCCCCGTGGGCCGTCAGAATTATCTGGGCGGCGAAGAACGAAGCAAAAGCCGTGACTTCACCGATGACCAAGATGACAACGGCGATGACTATCTTTTTTGCCGCCATCACGGTGTATCTCTTTGGGACCGTCGCCAAGGTGGTCCGGATCAGGCCTGTTGAGTACTCGGAGGTAATGATCATGGCTCCAAGGATTCCAACAACGAGTTGAGAGATGAAGTGTCCTGACTGAGAGAATGCCACTGGATCGAAGGTGGCTCGTTCTTGCAGTGAACTTTGTGACCAGCGAGCAGCTTGGATGAAGGTCAACAGGACCGAAAGTCCAATTCCTGCGAGCAAAATAATGAAGAGACAGATCCAGGTCGAGCGAACCGAACGAAACTTTGTCCACTCTGAACGTGTTTCTCCGGCGAGCCCTGCGTGCCCATGGTCGGTGGAGGGCATCTGCGTGTGAGTGACCGTCATGAGGCCGCCTTTGCGTCCGTGGTTCCATGGAAGTCAACAGAATCTGAGGTCAACTCCATGAATACCTCTTCGAGGCTGGCTTGCTGAGGGCTGAGTTCATGGATCGCAATCCCAGAAGAGAGTGCCGCATCACCAATCTGGGTCCCATCAATTTTTGTGACAAGGAGGCTGCCATCGTCCTGAGCAGTGATTGAACCGCCAAGTCCAGCGAGGACCTCATTGAGCCGAGAGGAATCAGAGGAGCGCACAAGTACGGTGGCGACCGTATTTGAATCGATGAAATTTTCCACTGTTGTGTCGGCAATCAACTTGCCTCGACCGATCACGACTAAATCAGTCGCAGTCAACGCCATTTCTGACATCAAGTGACTTGAAATAAAGACGGTGCGTCCTTCTTTTGCTAGCGCTTGGAGAAGCTCTCTCACCCAACGGATGCCTTCTGGGTCCAAGCCATTTATAGGTTCATCAAATAGCAAGACACCTGGGTCTCCAAGCAGTGCCGAGGCGATCCCGAGGCGTTGGTTCATTCCGAGTGAGAATTTCCCAGCCTTCCTGCTCGCTACTTGACTCAGCCCGACAAGGTCAAGAACTTCTTCAACTCGCGCTTTCGGGATTGAGTTGGTTTGGGCGAGCGCAACAAGATGGCTTCGCGCAGAACGTCCTGGATGAATGGATTTGGCTTCCAACAGTGCGCCGACTTCTCGAAGGGGCCACTTCAATTCCTGACACTTCTTCCCGTTGACGAATGCTTTTCCTGCGGTGGGCCGATCAAGCCCCATGATCATTCTCATGGTGGTTGATTTTCCAGAACCATTTGGACCGAGGAAACCAGTAATAACACCGGTGCGGACTTCAAAACTCAGATCGTCAACAGCCTTGGTCTTGCCATATTGCTTTGAGAGCCCAACAGCCGAAATCATTATGAGGGAAATTCGTTTGACATCGCAGCCACCTTACCAGCGGTGTATCTCGTTGATGCACTAGCGGAATGGATTATCCCTATCTGGATTGCCTATCCATGGTGACGTTGGTCCCTCAAGAGTCATACGGTGGGAAGTGAAGCAACCTGAGGGGGAGTGCCACTGATGATTGGGCGATCGATTCTTGGAGCATTGGTGAACCTCACCAAACCCGGTATGTACGTGCACTGGGGATTCATTCAGATCTCGGTTGCAAACTTGATCGTTATTGGCCTCATGGCCCTGACGTTCATTCTGGCTATCGCTATTCCATTTCATCGAAAAGGAGGGCGTTCATGACTACTCTCGAACACGACACGTCGTCTTCCCCGGAAGAAGATGCGGAAGTCTCCAAACAGTGGACGACAAGAATTCGACGACGACTGGTAGAGATGCTGCCTCCCGAGCGCCTCATCCCAGATCGGCAGCCTTCATTTCTCTCATCGTGGATTTATATATTTGGAGCACTCACCATTGGAGCCTTGGCAATTATTATTTTGACTGGCATGGTGCTCTCGCTTGAGGGACCTGGGTGGTGGCACACATCGTCTCTTGGACTTTTTGTGAACTCGATGCACCTCTGGAGTGTCGAGCTCTTTTTCTTCTGCATGGTGATCCATCTATGGGGAAAGTTCTTCATGGCCGCATGGAGAGGGAGCCGTCAATTGACCTGGATCACTGGTGCGGTGACGTTTTTGGTTTCAGTTGGAGCTGCCTTTACTGGCTATGTCTCTCAGACGAACTTTGACTCGCAGTGGATTGCCACCCAAGCCAAGGACGGTATCAATTCGACGGGGGTCGGAGCCTTTTTTAACGTGTTGAATTTCGGCCAGATGCTGATGTGGCACATCGTGTTACTCCCAGTTGGGGTGCTGTTCTTGACTGGACTCCACATTCTGATGGTCCGACGCCGAGGAATTGTTCCGCCTTTTGAAGATGGCGTCAATGACAAGAGCGCAACAGTCGCTTCTGGTACCCAAGAAGGGACACCCTCATGACGAAGACCAAGGAACGCCGATTCAATCCCGATCGTGACGTAAACCCATGGAAAGGTGGGTATCGCCCTTACGACATCGCCAAAGAGATCGTGATCTGTTTTGTCGTGATGTTGGTGCTTGTCGTTGGTTTAGCCATCGTCTTTGGTTCGCCAGATGACAAGGCAGTCACAATCCAGACATGGTCGAATGCCAATCAAGTTGATTTTGCACAAACTGCGATTACTGAGTTGGATGGAACAAGTGCCACCGCACAATATGGACCTCCTTACAACAACGTTGCGGACGTCAGCCAGAAGATCGGGCCGTTTTCGCCCGAAGCGTTGGTTGGCGTTCACATCCCGGTGAACACCGCACAAGATTTTGTGATTGGACCCTTAGAGACCGTGACAAACTCGCCGGTCTTGACGATGGCACTGAATCAGTTCAATGCAGCATCTCCATCGCAGCAAGCCAATTGGGAGTCGGCGTATGCGACTGCGGTTCAAAAGGCAAAGGTCTTCCATAACGTTCTTGTGGTTCCGCTTGCACGTTATGGCCCGGTTGGCATCATGATTCGACAGTTGACAGATATGGCTCGCTCTGGGGCACTTGATACTTCAATGATCAATCAAGACCATTTCTACGGAACCGACTACACAAAGTCACTCCTCTACGTGGCTGACGGAACCTACTTCTCTGATCAAGGGACAGCCCTTCATCTCTCGGGAGGCCAGTGGGGGATGATGAATGAAACCGGGAACTTCCCGGGCCAAGCATGGCTTTGGCTCTATAGCTTCTGGTATCAGATTCCGCCGTTTACGACCGCATGGGAACCGAATGCTGACATCTTGGTGTCGGTACTCATGATGATCTTGAGTGTTCTTTTGATCCTCGTTCCGTTCGTCCCGGGAGTCCGATCAATCCCACGATGGAGTCGGGTGTACCGATTGATCTGGCGAGATCACTACAAGGGGCGCGAGTAAGGATCCACGGCCTTTCGGACATGGTCAATGAACGCCGTCGCCGCAGGCGAGAGTGTTCCTGGACGATGGATGATGAGGAGATCTCGCCGAAGTGCAGGTGACGGTGTGGCAACAACTGCTCCTCGGGCATGAGCTACTTGCGCGACGTGGTCTGGAACAAGTGCCGCACCTGCTCCAGAGAGAACCAACGGGATCACAGCATCTCGCGCACTCACTTCGACTGCAATCTGTGCTCTGAGTTCTAGATCGGAGAGCGCAGCGTCCAAGATCGTCCGCAGTGATGCTCCTAAGGGGAAGGCCACGACATCTCGCCCAGCGAGGCCTTTGAGGGGAAACGGTTCTGGAACTGAACTTCCTGGAGGAAAAATAAGTCGCAAAGACTGTTCCCCAACGTCAATCCCCCGAACGTCATCGGGTAAGCCCGTCGAACTCGAAATGCCGACTTCAACCCGACCGCTTCGTATCGATGCAATAACTTCTTCTGGGTCGTTTGCATTTTGCATCTCGACGGCGACACGTGGATGAGCCATGCGGAATGTTCCTACCGAAAGGGCAACTGGATCTGAAGCAAGCGATGGCAAACAGCTGATCTTGAGTCGTCCTCCGTGAAGGCCCATGATGTCTCGAACAGCGTTATGGCCAGATTCGAACTCACTGAGTGCTCGGCGAGCGTGATCAGCGAATGCCGATCCTGCCTGGGTGACAACCACGCCACGGCCCTTGCGCTCAAGAAGGGGAGCGCCAAGTTCACGCTCAAGCTCTTTGACGGCGAGAGAGAGGGCTGGTTGAGAGAGGTGGAGGACTCGTGCGGCAGCAGAAAAGGAGCCTTCGTCAACAACTGCAAGGAAATAACTGGCCTTTCGAGAGTCCATAAGAATATATTATACTATATCTTCTAAATTGTTATTGGACTTCTAGGTGCCGAGGGCACAGGATAAAGAGATGGTTATCTCCGATGAGGGACTCCCGCCTCGTAACCGATATCGAATCCTGAACGAGCGGCGCCGCCCTCACCGAGTCCGAAATTGGAAATACGCTCCCTGGCTCGCGGTCATGGCCGTCTGTTTTGGGGCGCTGATGAGCCAAGTTGACTCGTCGATTGTGACGCTGGCGTACCCAACGCTGCAGCGACACTTCCACGTCTCTGTCGGGGCAGTGACTTGGGTGGGCTTGGCTTACATGCTGACCTTGGTGTCGACGTTGATCATGTTTGGTCGACTCTCCGACATGCTTGGACGCAAACTTATTTTCGTCTACGGATTTGTCATCTTTATGGCGGGTTCGATTCTCTGCGGGTTCGCTCCGTCCCTTGACATCTTGATTGCCAGTCGGGTGATTGAAGCGATAGGTGGCGCAATGATTCAAGCCAACAGTGTCGCCATTGCAGTGCTCTCGGTACCACTCGCATCTCGAACGAAGGCCCTCGGATTTCAAGCTGGTGCCCAAGCGATGGGTTTGGCGCTTGGCCCGACGATCGGTGGGCTCATGTTAGGCGTGGTGTCTTGGCGTTGGCTCTTCTTGGTGAATATCCCACTTGGGCTTATCGCACTCCCCGCTGCAATCCTCTTCGTCCCTCGTAGTCGATTCTTGGCGCCGAGAGAACGTCTTGACGGCGTTGGAGTGGCGTATATCTTCGTCTCGGTGTCGCTGATTCTCAGTGGCTTGACACTCGGTCGGACGCTGGGATGGAAATCGCCGCTTCTCTTCGTCGTGATCGGCGTCGGCCTCGCTACATTGTTACTTTTCTTTGCTCATGAGCGTCGGACAACGACGCCACTCGTGAGAACAGAACTCTTGAAGAGCCTGACGATTCAGCGTGGGCTCGCTGGTGCATTCTTGAGTTATGCAGTGCTCTTCGCACTTCTCTTCTTGGTCCCTTTCGAAGTAGAGCGCGGATTTCACCAAGGCCCTGCACAAGCTGGCCTGATTCTGCTGTCGCTGCCGTTGTGTATTGGGTTGACGTCACCATTTGCGTCGAAAGTTGGGCTGTGGCTCGGGGCCGCCCGCTCCATTGTGGGAGCAGGTGTGGTGGGGGGGTGCGGAATCGTCATCGTGGCACTTTCCTCGGCTAATAGTCTCCAACTTGTCGTCGGCCTCGGGGTTGTTGGGGTAGGTATTGGACTGTTTAATACTCTGAATAACGCCAGCGTGATGGGGGCGATTCCAACCGAGCAGACTGCGGTGGGCTCTGGAATGCTCAATATGGTTCGCGGTCTCGGTACCGCAGTAGGGCTTGCCGCAGGAGGAGCGATCTTTGTTGCGCTTGGTGGCGCCAGTGAGACCTCCTCGCAGGTAATGAGTGCGTTTTCATGGACCTGCGTCGCTCTTGTCGCCCTCAGTACGTTTGCTGGTCTGCTGGGGGCGTCTGGCGTTCGGCGTCACACGCCCTACGAGTTGGAAGGCAGACTGGGCGCATGAGCGAAACATCTGTCCTCATCGTTGGAGGTGGAATCCTTGGAACGATGCATGCGTTAAGCGCAGTTGATCGAGGATACAAGGTCACACAGATAGAACGAGAGGTGCAGGCTCGGGGAGCATCGCTTCGGAATTTTGGATTGGTCTGGGTGAGTGGACGTGCCAAAGGGCGTGAACTTGAGATGGCGCTGCGAGCTCGAGAGCGCTGGGAAGCGGTTGGGAAACGCTGCCCAGCGATCGGTTTTCGGCCCAATGGATCGTTTACTCTCGCACGAACAGCGCAAGAGCGGGCGGTGCTTGAAGAAGCGGCGAATGGACCTGATGCTCCGACGCGTGGGTTCACGTTGTGTGAACCAGATGAGGTCCGTCGAAGGAATCCAGCACTTCAAGGAACGTTTGTAGCGGGTCTGTTTTGCGAAAGAGATGCTGGCGTGGAGCCCCGTTTGGCGACACAAGCAATTCAGGCATACCTCACAGAAAGCGGGAACTATTCATTTCTTCCCGGTCGAGAGATCCGAGAGGTCAGCGCGACGAGAGCCATCGATCATCTTGGGAATCAGTATCGAGCAGAACTCATTGTGGTGACAACCGGCGCTGCCCATGTTGGATTAGGTGCAGAGGTACTCGGGAGCTCTCGACTGCGACGAGTACGACTCCAAATGTTTGAGACTGAACCATTTGAGCAACAGCTCACCACATCGCTTGCCGACGGTGACTCGCTTCGCTACTACCCAGGCTTTGATCTCCCCACTCGAGCGGGCCTCCAGGCTCAGCACCCCCAAGCTCAACGAGACCATATGCAACTCCTCTGCCAACAGCGACTCAATGGTTCGCTCACCATTGGAGATACGCACGCCTATGACGAGCCGTTTGACTTTGACCTTGATGAGCGGCCGAGTGACTATCTTGTCGACGTTCTTTCTTCTCTCCTTGGGACCAAGATCCCACCAATCGCTCGACGCTGGGCAGGGGTCTACAGCCAGATCGAATTTGATCCCGAAGGACCTGTGTACTTCCGAGAATCGGTTGATGATGGAGTGGTGTTTGTGAGTGGTCCCGGCGGCCGAGGGATGACGCTCGCCCCAGAAATTGCAGAGGAGACGTTTGCGTGAAAGCTAAAGCACTGATTGCCGACATGGCAGGGACGACCATTGAAGACAATGGGCTGGTGGTCCAAGCATTCGCGATGGCGCTCGATCAGCTTGGGATTGAGAACAATCATCCCAAACGCCAAGCGTCAATCGATTTCATCATCGAAACGATGGGGCAGTCTAAAATTGAAGTTTTTACTGAACTCTTTGGAGCTGAAGAAGCACACGTTGCCAATGACGCGTTCGAAACGTCCTATCTCGAATGTATTGAACGCCAGGGAGTCGAAGCAATTCCTGGCGTTGAGGAACTCTTTGGGGCTCTTGAGGAGAAGGGAATCGCTCTTGCTCTCACCACAGGATTCTCTCCCCAAACTCGGGACGCACTTCTGGAAGCCTTGGGGTGGTCGAACCGAATCACCTTCGCTCTCAGTCCAAGCGATGCGGGGCGAGGGAGACCTCACCCCGACATGATTTTGAAAGCTTCGGAACTGTTGGGGATTAGCGAGATGAGCAGCGTTGCGGTAGCGGGAGATACGGCGAGTGACATGCAGGCCGGGGTGAATGCGAAGGCTGGATGGATCGTTGGGGTTTTAACGGGAACTGACGATGAACCTCGCCTGCGTGAGGCTGGAGCGAGCCATATTGTTGATTCAATCGCGTCGATTGAATCAGTGATTGCACGTTAGTTACTGCAGCGCTCACACGTGCCGAGCACGGCGAAGTGATGAGGATCTACAACAAAACCGTGGGACTGTTTCGCTCCCTTGACGAGTTGTTCGAAGAGTTCAGGGGCGGCTTCGGTCATATCGCCACACTGTTGGCAGACAAGGTGACCATGTGCGCCAGCTCGAAGGTGATACGTCGCGGGTCCTTTCCCAGCATGATTGTGCTCGACAACACCAACACGTTCGAACTCTTCAAGAATTCGATAGACGGTTGAACTCGCAACTTCGGGGCTGGTCTTTTGAACAAGAACCGTTAACTCTTCAACGCTTTGGTGCCCAGGGTGTGTGGCGAGGAGTTCTAGGAGTAATCGCTTCGTGGGAGTCGCCCTTCCTCCGCCAGCTCGGATTGCGTCAATACTCTCGGCGATAACCTCAGTGGCAGTGATCGGCAGACTTCCCATTTCTCTAGGCTAGGCGTGGCGAGCGATCGCTGAAGAGCATTCTGCCAATAGGCTGAGAGCCGAGAAAAGGAGTCAGTCATGAGATTCGGTCTATCCCCTGAGATGGTGAGCTCTGAAAACGCCCTTGTCGGAAGAGAAACGCAGGTTTCTGTTCCCTCAACGCATGAAGCACTAGGAAATCGATTGGAAGGCCCCTTCCCTGAAGGACTTGACGTTGCGTACGTGGCGATGGGTTGTTTCTGGGGGGCCGAGCGACTCTTCTTCCAAACACCTGGCGTGTTTACAACCGCAGTTGGCTACCAAGGTGGGTTCACGCCGAATCCAAGTTATGAAGAAGTCTGCTCAGGACGGACTGGACATGCGGAAGCCGTCATGGTGGTCTTCGACCCAAGCGTGCTGAGTTACGCAGGACTCTTGTCAATCTTCTTTGAAGGCCACGACCCAACACAGGGGTACGCCCAAGGAAATGATGTTGGCACGCAGTACCGGTCGGCAATCTATGCCACTTCGCCAGAACAACTCTCAATGGCGCATGAAGCGGCCGCAGCGTACAACGAGCAACTTGCCCTCCAAGGCATGGGTCCGGTGACCACAGAGATTGCACTTGCGGGACCGTTTTACTACGCCGAGGATTATCACCAGCAGTACCTTGTCAAAGTTCCCAACGGTTACTGCGGCCTAGGCGGCACGGGAGTGAGTTGTCCGGTAGGGCTTTTCGAAAAGAGTTAAAAGCGATGACGCCAATTTGGATCGAATGCCTCTCGTTCGATTGAGTAGTGGCGCTCTCGTCCAGATTCGCCCGGTGAGCGTTCTCCTTCTGGACTCTCTGTTGTTTCTCGATAGAGAAACCCTGCACGAATTGCGACCCGAGCACTTGCTTCGTTCGTCTCATCACAATAAATACTGACGGTCTCGATCTCCTCGTGAGTGAAGGCCTCTTCCACCAAGAGACACGTTGTCTCGGTGGCATACCCCCGGCCAAGATGTCGAGCATCTATCCAGTAGCCAACCTCAATAGACGTCGGGACTGGACGCCTCCGGTGAAGGCCAGTCGATCCGATGAGTTGTCCATTGAGAAAACTCCCCATCACCACTCCACGTCCCTCATCGGCATCTCTGTTCCACTCATCGACAAGGTTTTTTCGATCTTCAAGAGTCAACGGCTCGTGTGCGATCCAGCGCATGTGGGGACGCAGGTGCTCGATGTTGGAACTGATTGCGTCGTGGACCAGTGGGAGATGTTCGTCGCTGTAGCGAGCCAGGATCAACCGAGGCCCTACCAGTGGTCGATCGATTGGGCTTCGAAGTGGAGGAGGGAGGTCGCGCAATGACTCGCTCATGACAAGAACGAGGGGATTCGAGCGAGGTCTTGTTCGGCCTCGGCCACGAATCGAGCAACGATTTCAGCGGCGGGAACGAGTTCATCAATTGCCCCGACTGCTTGCCCAGCAGGATATCCCTCAAGCTCTGGATCTACCCCTTTCGACGTTTCGTCACCGCCCAAGTGGAACGTGTGATTGGAATAAGACTTTCCAAGTTGAGCTGGAAATGGCTGGAGCTCTTCTGGGTGCTGCTCGTAGAACTCAGTGGTCTTATTTTTGAGAACTCGCATTGTCTTGCCCGAGAAGGCTCGGCTCACAATGGTTCCGTCTTCCTTGGCCGCCAAGATCCCCTCTTTAAACCCGACGACAGATCGAGCTTCAGGGGTTGCGATAAATCGCGTGCCAACCCAGATCCCATCTGCACCGAGCATCAGCGCGGCCGCTAAGCCACGACCGTCAAAGATTCCTCCTGCAGCGACGACGGGGACGCTTCCGTCCACCACGTCGACGATCATCGGGACCAGTGGGAGGGTGGCGACTTGTCCAGTATGGCCACCCGCTTCGGTTCCTTGTGCGACGACGAAGTCACATCCCGCATCAACGGCTCGCCGAGCATGGTCAACCTTTCCGCACATGCTTGCCACGAGGACGCCCGCCGAATGACACGTCTCGACCACATTGGCAGGAATGCCGAGTCCAGCCACGAAGACGCTTGCTCCACCTTCGATCAAGAGCTCGACTGATCGCTCCAGACTGTCGGGCATCGCCGTCAAGAGATCAACCCCAAATGGTTTCTTGGTTGCCGAGGCCACGAGGCTGATCTCATCGACCATTTGCTCTTGATTCATAGCTGAAGCGCCCAGGCAGCCAAAGCCACCCGCTTGTGAGACTGCCGCGGTCAGTGCGGAATAGGACACACCACCCATGCCAGCCAGCATGACGGGATGTTCAATCTTTAAAAGTTCTGTGAGCCGAGTTTTCATACCGCTTCCTTCTTCCTTGGGATCGCTTCTTGGACGTTAGCCCTCCGGGGAGGGATTCTTTGATCTTTTGGCCACGATCCAGAGCCCTATGCCAGCACAGAGAATCGACGCCATGAGGAGGGCGACCTTTGTCGCACTGAGCAGAGATGAAGAGCCAGCGAAGTCACGCGTGGCAAAGAGCAGGGGAACGGTAAATCCGATTCCACACAAAAGGGCGGCCCCGCTCATCTGGCGCCACGAGGTCCCCTTCGGGAGGGACCCGTAGCCGAACTTTATTGCGAGGGCCAAGCCACCAGTGATTCCGATGATCTTTCCAATACTTCGAGCCCCAACCAGGGCGCCGATGAGCCCCCAGTTGCCCTTCCATGGCTGAGACGTGAGGTCAACGCCACCAACGAGAATTGCGAAGATTGGCAGAACGACAAACGTGGAGAGCGGGGTGACGACTCGTTCCAGTCTGAGACCGGGGGAGTGAGGGTCGTCTCCCGTGGGGACGCAGACGCCAACGATGACACCCGCCAGTGTTGGCTCAATTCCGAGGTGGGCAAAAGCCCACCACAGGCCGAGTGCCAAGAAGACGAAGGTCCAGAGTGAGAGTCGAAGACGACGAGCGACAAGTGTGAGCGCGATGATCACCACGCACAAGGCGATGTAGGCAACAACTCCTAAAGACGTCAAGCGGTGACCGTGATGACTCGTCATCCCAAGAATGATGACGGCCGCGACGTCGTCAGCCACGGCCAAGGTTAAGAGGAAGACCCGCAACTCTCGCGAGACGCGTGAGCCAATGAGAGAGAGGGCGCCCAAGGTAAAGGCCACGTCAGTGGCCATGGGGATCCCCCATCCGCCCAACGCGGCTGAATTTCCCTCAGCGGCGACGACGATGAGATAGGTCACTGCGGCCATTGCCATGCCGCCGAGAGCGGCGATGACGGGAGGTAATGCAGTGTCAGATTTCTGCAGCGCACCGACAGCTCGTTCACGACCGATTTCAAGTCCGATCGCCGCAAAAAATATCAGCATGGCCAGGTTCGTCACCAAGGTCGAGACGTCGTGGACCATTGACGAAGGAATAGTAGGAATGGAAATTGAGAGCGAGACGACAGTGTCGTACGAATGAGAAAAGACGCTGGCCCAGACGACCCCAAGGACAAGTGCCGCCGTCAAGATGAGCCCACCAATGGTTTCTTGAGTAATCAGGGAGCCGAGGAATCCACCAAATGGTTCACCGAGCCACCTGCGAACAAGGGAAGACGGCGCGCTATTCATGCCCTGTATTGTCCCTCAAATACGCAGGGACTGTTGCGTGATTGGGAAAAGTGCCTGATGAGGGAGTAGACCTTCTTTCACGCAACCGTAGGACCACATTGACGATGTATTGCCAGTCGAAGAGCATGAGGAAGAGATGAGCGAGGCCGCAACCGCAGATTTTGTCGCGATCAAGCTTCCACGTCGACAAGTCGTCATTGTCTTTAGCGCGTTGATGTTAGGGATGCTTCTGGCGGCGCTCGATCAGACAATTGTGGCGACCGCACTGCCAACGATCGTCGGTGACCTTGGCGGTGCGTCCCATCTTTCGTGGATCGTGACGGCGTATCTCTTGGCCTCAACAGTTTCGACACCGCTCTGGGGAAAACTTGGAGACCTCTATGGGCGAAAGAGATTTTATCAAGGGGCGATCGTTCTCTTCTTGATTGGTTCGATGTTGAGCGGACTCTCGCAGTCCATGATCGAGTTGATTATCTTCCGAGCGGTGCAAGGTCTTGGAGCGGGAGGTCTCCTCGTAGGGGCCCAATCGATCATCGGCGACATTGTGAGTCCCCGAGATCGAGGTCGTTACGTCGGCCTCTTTGGCGCCGTCTTTGGTGGATCAACCGTCTTAGGTCCTCTCATCGGCGGGCTGATCACGCAGTATCTCTCTTGGCAGTGGGTGTTCTACGTCAACGTTCCGGTGGGGATTGTCGCATTGATTGTGACCGCTATTGCGCTTCCAACAGTGCGAAATCGTATTTCACACGTCATTGACTACCTCGGTGCGGCAACACTTTCGATCGCTGCGACCTGTCTGGTGCTCTTCACCTCGCTTGGGGGAACGACACTTCCCTGGTCGTCAGCCACCATCATTGCCTTTGGCGTTGGGGGCGTCGTGGTCACGCTGTTGTTTATTTTGATTGAGCGCAGTGCTTCTGAACCAGTCATTCCACTTCGTCTGTTTCGCAACAAAGTATTTTCAGTCGCCTCAGCTATTGGCTTTGTGGTGGGCTTTGCGATGTTTGGAGTATTGACATTTTTGCCGCAGTTCTTGCAGCTGGTAAAGGGAATTACGCCGACCGCCTCGGGTCTTCGCCTCCTTCCCTTGATGGGAGGGCTCTTTGGAGCATCGATGATCTCTGGTCAGTTCATTGCTCGAGGAGGTCGCTACAAAAAGTATCCAGTACTTGGAACCTTTTTCATGACCATCGGTCTCTATTTGATGTCAACGGTCGGCGTGCAGACGTCCCAATGGGTGATGGCACTGTTCATGCTGGTTTTTGGAATCGGTCTTGGTCTTGTGATGCAGGTCCTTGTCTTAGCGGTTCAGAACTCCGTTGGCTATGAAGACCTGGGCACCGCCACCGCATCAGCCAACTTCTTTCGGATGATTGGCGGCTCCTTCGGCGTTGCAGTCTTTGGGGCCATCTATGCCAACGTGTTGCCGCAGAAGGTCGCCCAACAGATTCGAGTCCCTATTCCCTCATCTCGACTCTCGCAGCTGACTCCCCAGATCCTTCACCAACTTCCACCCGCCGTTCAGTCCGGTTTGATCGAAGCAGTCTCTGAAACCATTCAAACGGTGTTCTTGATAGCCATTCCGTTCGGGGTTATCGCTTTTGCCTTGACATGGTTCCTCCCTGAAGTCGAACTTCGAACATCAGTGCGGGCAGGTCGAGACCTCGCCGAAACACTTCCCGTTCCAGAAAATCGATCAAGTCTCCAGGAAGTTGAACTCTCCTTGGAGAGGATCATCTCGTCTGAAGACCGCACCCAGGTCTACACCGCACTTTCAGAGCGAGCTGCGTTAGATCTCGGTCCCCAAGCGTGCTGGTTGCTCTTCCGACTTGAAGAACACCGATCCCTTGACGAAGTGGGGCTTGCTGAGTACTACAAAGTCCCCGAAAGCGTTCTTGATGTTGGGCTGGGTGAGCTGACGCGTGAACATTTCATCGTGAACGACAAAGGGTCGCCGCTGCAGATCACCGAAAAGGGCCACGAGGCAATGTCCGCGCTGATGGAGGCGAGACGACAAGGTCTTGAAGATATTCTTGATGGCTGGAGTCCGAAAGAGCACCCTGAATTAGAGACCTTGGTTCGCCGTTTGGCATCGGTCCTCTTGGCCGATGATGATCGATTAGTCAGAGCAGCGACGCCGACACCAGAGAGTCTCTAAGTCAAATAAGTGGCGTCAAGAGAGACGACTAATCCACGAACTGAGCGCTCAATGAGCTCGAGAGACTCAGTGAAATCTTCCTGATCCCCATAGTAGGGATCAGCAATGTCGACCGCCCCGCCATGCGCTGGATCAAAAGGGCGAAGTAACTGTGCGGGATGTTTTCCTAATCGCTCGAGACGTCCGTTCAGGATCTGTTGGTGCTTTCGATCGAGTCCAAGGACAAGGTCATTGTTGGCCAAGAGCAGATCATCTCCATGTTGCGCACGGTGCAGCTCAGGTTTGTAGCCCTTGGCCGCTAATGCCGTTGCTGCCCGTGGGTCCATTGGCTCACCTGCATGCCATGAGGCAGTGCCCGCACTTTGAAAGATGTACGGCGACGTTTCAGGCGGTCGTAGCTGTCGAGCAACTATCTCAGCCATGGGGGAGCGACAGATATTTCCGGTGCAGACGAAGAGGACTCGGCATGTCGCCGAGGTCATGGAGCGTAGATCTCTTTTAAAGTCTTCTTCACGATCTTCCCCGTGCCTGCTCGAGGCATCTCGTCTCTCACCTCAAGTCGTTCTGGAATCTTTTGCGTCATCAATCCGGCGTCTTTGCAAAATGCCACCATTTCGTCAAAGGTGAGCTGATCATCTGCTTGGGCAGGGAGGATGACCGCACAGACCATCTCTCCCCGAGTGGCGTCGGGGAGACCAATGACCGCGATTTCAGCAACTTTTTGATGCGACGCCAAGAGGTCTTCGATCTCTTTGGCTGAGATGTTCTCACCCTTTCTGACGATGACGTCTTTGAGTCTCCCGGTAAGTGAAAGATGACCGTCAGGGCGCAAGATGCCAAGATCCCCAGTCCGGAACCACCCCTCATCATCAAAGGCATCTGCGTTCAGCGCAGGATTCGTGTAGCCCCGAAAAACCATAGGGCCCTTGACCCGGATCTCACCTTCTTGTCCAGGATTGGCCACACTTCCGTCGAAGGCGACGATGCGCACGGTTGCCCCATGAACGGGGGCGCCATCAGTGTTGGCAAGTTGTTCGTCGGTGTCGAGCGGCGAGCCGTTGGCGATCATGGGAACTTCGGTCATGCCATAGCCGTGGACAATCCCTCGACCTCCAATTTCGTCTCGCACTTCTGCGTGAAGATTCGGAGGCTTAGCAGCCCCTCCTCCCGACATCAATCGCAAGGTCGGCAGGATTGAGGCACCAGGGTTTTTTCGCTGTTCGCTGAGATACGCAACGTAGAACGCCGTTGAACCTCCAACCATGGTTACGCCGTGGCGGTTAAAGATCTCCAATGCGTCGACCGGCACAAAAGACTCAAGAAGCACTGCGGGAAATCCAAACGCCAACATGGTGACGAGATAGTCAGGGCCAGCAATGTGTGAAAAAGGAAATGCCATGGAGCCGACGTCGTTCTCAGACATTGCAAGCGCCATAGCCAGTCCCATGCCTCCGGCGATCAAAGTCTGATCGGTATGTTGGACGCCTTTTGGCTCAGCAGTTGAGCCAGAGGTGTAATAGATCCACTTGATGGGCGCTCGCTCAGCATCGGTGCCCTCAGGAACAGGACCGAGAATGTTCGGGTCTGCTTCAGGGAGACCGTGTGAGAGATCGATGACCTGAGCCGAAGAGCCGAACTGTTCTTTGGCGCGTTCGGCCATCGCTACGAAGTCAATGTTGTTCCATGTTCCCGGCACGAAGAAGAGTGACGAGTTCGTTTGAGAAAGGGCAAAACCAATCTCTCGTTCTTTGTAGAGATGGATGATCGGATTTTGAAGCGCGCCAAGCCTTGAAAGCGCACAGGAGAGGACAATGGCTTCAAGAGAGGTGGGGAGTTGCCAACTCACGATGCTTTGATTCGTGACGCCCATCTCCAGAAGCCCAGCCGCAGTTCGTTCGGCGAGATCTCGAAATTGCCCAAAGGTCACCATTCGACCTTGTGCATCAAACAACATGGGTTGATCACTTGATTTCAGAGCTCGCTGTTCGATGAGCTCCCAGAGCGTCGTGGCGCCAGTCATTGAGGTCGAAGTCGTCATAGGCGCCTATTCTTATCCGTTCTTTTGGTCACTGCAGCCCGAATCCATTCTCGGCATCCCTTCCTGGCCCCAAAAAGTTTGCCAACATAGAGTTACATCCGAGGAGGCACGTATGGCTGAGCACTCAACTGGCAAGGCAACCCGCGATACTGGGCGTGATGTCCGATTAGTCGTCATGACCTTGGCGGTGGTATTGCTGGTGTGGTTCATTGTGGCCAATACGGCAAAAGTGCAGATTCACTTCTGGTTGGTCACGGCCAACGTCTCGCTGATCTCAGTGATTCTGATCTCGGCAGCCCTCGGGGCTGTGATTTCCCTGCTTCTTTCGCACAGCCGCAAGAAGAAGTAGGGGAGCGCCTAGGAAGGCGACGCTAATTTTTCAGCAGAACTCGTGTCGTCCGCCGTCGCTGTGTTGGCAAGGTCCGATGCCTTGGCCCATCTCTCTAAAAGCGAGAGGGCTACTTGGTAGAGGGCGAGGTCAACCAAGATCCAGAGCACCGATCCAGTGGTGTTCGCTCGCACGACCAAGATGGCGGCCAAAATAGCGCCTCCCCAGCGGAAAGGAACGACGGTTCGCCCAATGTAGCGAGCAGCCTTTTTCCCTTCGGCGAGGACCTGAGCGGTCTTTTCGCTTCGTCGAATTTGATCGGCAGTCTGAGAGAGTTGTTTCGATCCACCAACGAGAGATTTGCGCAGAGTCATCGCCCATGCGGTATCACCAATGATCCAAAAGAACACCGCCCCGACGACAAAGGCCACAATGACCCAGTGGAGCGACGCCGTGAGGTAGCGCGTCATAATGGCAAAAATTTGGGCAGCAAACAGTTGTCCGAGTGTGGGCGCTTGCGCCACAAAGAATGCTTTTGCTGCAGTGAGGCCCACCGAAAGAGTGATGGCCCCAATGGCTCCAGCGACCATGACTCGAAACGCAGTTCGACGGCGCCGAACTGAAATCGCAATCGCTGCCAACCCAACCAGCGGCGTCCCAACTAAGAGAATGACTCGAAGGAGGATTGCTAAACGGAAGAAACTCTGCACTGTTTTGACTTGCTTTGAATTAAACAATTGCAGTGAGAGTGATTTGTTGTTTTGGAGGTGATCCTTCAGCGGGTTGAAGATTGTGATTCCCTGCTTGTCCAAGTTGTCAATCGCCTGTACGAGCGTTGGGGTGATATCGATAATGAGCTGGCGGGTATTTGAGACCTGAGGAGAAGGCTTTCCCGTTAAGACGGCGATGGCGGCCGAATGAGTAAAACGATTCTCTCGCTCCCAGAGTTGGGCAAACCACTTTGAAGAGACCAAGCGCAGCATCTCTTTGTTCGTGAACTGCTTGAGCTGTGCGGTGATCGGGGCGGCGAGGAAACTACTCGAGGAAGGGAGGGCGTCTGTAATTTTTCTCTGGACATTGACTTGTTCAAAGAGCGTGTTCGTGGCTTTGGTGGCAACGTAGTTCTGGACAACCGGGTCGGTAATCAGTGGCTGCATTGTCGCTACGTAGCGATTTGTATCAGTCAGCGTCCGGACAGCCCAGCCAGCAGTGACAGTAATAGGTGTCAAAATTGCGAAGAGGACGATCAAGAACCAGGTGGTAATTCTTCGAATTCGATGGCGAGAAGGTCGAGGTTCCAGCGCAGGTCCGCCCGGAGCGGGAGGAGCTCCAGGGTCTACTTTGAGTTCGTCAGGGTCTTTCATCGTGCTTTGAGCGTAATTCAGGATCCCAGATGACGACGGGACGGCTGGGTTGAGGGCCTGAGATAGGGGAGAATAGGGAAATCACCTGAGAGGGCATGTGCGAAGTTTTTAGATTTCCGCGTGACCTTGGGCCTGATGGGGCCGTAGTATTGGAGAAGGAAGGGCTCTCAGAGGGAGAGCCCCAACGAGGGAAAAGGAGTTGTGCCGTGCCACTTTCAGAACACGAACAACGAATCCTTGCTGAACTTGAAGAGTCACTTTCAAGCCAAGATCCTCGTTTCGCTCATCGAGTTGCGAATGAGTCCGTCTACCGTCATGCCGGTCGGAAATGTAAGTGGGCAGCATTCTTCTTCGTTGTTGGCATGGTTGTCTTGATTGCTGGCTACTCCGTTTCGGTCCTTCTTGGACTCTTGGGTGTCGGCATCATGTTCGTCTCAGCGTTTATCTTTGAGCGCAATCTTCGCCACATGGGCAAAGCCAGTTGGCACGACATCACGAGAGCGATGCATGAGGATGAACCCTCTGGTGCATCCGGTGGAATTGAAAACACCGTCCACGACGCACGGGACTGGCTCCGGAGTCGTTTTAATCGTCGCGATAGTTAACGAGACGAAGAGTCGCGTGGGGGATAACACGTGTCTCGCGATTGACATCGGCGGAACAAAGTTGGCGTGCGGCATCGTCGCCCAAGACGGGACACTCCTTGAGAGAGATCATGTCGCGACTACAAAAACAGACGACCCTGAAGTGCTTTTTGAAACGTTAATGACGTTGGTGAACAAGGTCAGAAGCACGTCATCATTTCAACCCTCGAAATGTGGTGTGGGATGTGGCGGCCCGATGGAGCCCCATGGACGAACAGTCTCACCCCTCAATATTTCGGCGTGGAGAGAGTTTCCCTTGGCCGAACGACTTCGACGCGAACTTGGACTCCCAATTGCGATCGACAACGATGCCAAAGCATTTGCGTTAGCTGAAGGGTGGCTCGGTGCAGCACGAGGGGTGCCGTCGTATCTCGCCATGGTGGTCTCAACCGGCGTAGGTGGCGGCATTGTGCTCGACGGTCGGCTCTTAGATGGCCAGCAGGGGAATGCAGGCCACATCGGACACATCGTGGTTGACCCTGAAGGTGTGCTCTGTCGATGTGGCGTTCGAGGATGTCTCGAAGCGGAAGCCTCAGGCACCGCAATCGAACTCAAGACTGGTCGCCCAGCCAGCGAAGCGGACGAAGAGGTCCGGCGGGCCACAGGAGTATTTGTGGGCAGAGCGGTGGCTTCAGTCGTGACCCTGCTTGATCTTGAACTCTGCGTCGTTGCAGGATCCGTTGCTCTTGGCTATGGAGCGACGTTCTTCGAGGCTGCACAACAAGAGCTTGAACGCTGCACTGGCCTGAGCTACGCCAAGGGTGCGCGTATTCTCCCAGCTGGCTTAGGGGACGCCGGCCCTCTAGTTGGGGCAGCAGCTGTGGGGTACACCTTGGGATCAAATCCAGCGGTGTTGTTATGAGTCCTCTGTTAGCTCACGGAACAGTGGCACGAATTCTGCGACGACCCCGGAGTATCCCGGGGGCAGTTCGAGCTTCGTTTGCGTTGGCACCAATTGGGTGGTGGCGCCGGCCGCCTTTCTTGCCTCTGCCTGACAAACGCTATTGGCAGTTCCGTCTGGAGACCTCTTCTGGGGGAGAGGGGACCACACCACCATCACCAGACGAAGTTGTCGAAGTTGTCGAGTGGTCACAACGGATGCGCCAGCAACGACGATAGATTATTGAATCATGGAGCGAGTCCTACTTTTGAACGCAACGTTTGAGCCGCTTCAACTCCTCACGTCACGCCGAGCAGTGGTCTTGTTGCTTTGCGAGCGAGCCGACGTGGTGGCCGCTCGAGAAAACGCTCCTGTCTTTCGTTCGCCAACGACGTCGACGCCAGTTCCCTCGATTGTCAAACTGAGAACGTTTGTCCGAATCCCGTATCGAGCGTCAACACCGCCCCTCTCTCGGAGAGCAGTTCTGCTCCGCGATGCTCATCGTTGTGCGTACTGCCAAGGTCATGCGGACACTATTGATCATGTTGTTCCTCGAAGCAGAGGGGGCAGCCACGAATGGGAGAATGTGGTTGCGGCTTGCAAACGCCATAACCTCCAAAAAGGGGATCGCCTTCTCCATGAACTTGGATGGGAATTGCCATTTCCGCCACAAGCCCCCACTGGCCTTTTGTGGAGATGGCAACATCTGGGTGAGGTCGACCCTCTCTGGGAGCCCTACGTCGGTTCCACCCAGTCAGCCGCCTAGTTTCTTCCTCGATTCCTTCCCTCTTCTGAGGCGCCAAGCTTCTCGGTCGGCCTAAAGATCCTCACGTTTATGAAGTGGCCACGCCCGTGGTGTCCATCAAACCCCAGTTAACTCCTGGAAAAACGCGTCCTTGGGTCAGAAAAACCCAAAAAGTGGCGAAAAAATGAGGAAAAGAGTGGCAGAAGGGTGGAAAAGGGCGTATAGTGGCACGAAGTGGAGGAAAAGGGAGCAATTCTCCCTGAAATGCAAGGTGGAGGAGCAAGCAAGTGGCGGGATTTGTCGGACGCTTTGAGCACAGTGTCGATTCAAAGGGACGAGTCATTCTTCCTGCTCGATTCCGTGACGCCTTCGCCCGAGGAGGATTCCTCTCCAGCAACCGTGAAGGATGCGTCGCTCTTTGGACCCCTGGAGAGTTTGAACGCCAGATGGCAGAGATGCTCGAAGGCTCAAAGTCAGACCGAGACGGTCGAAACCGAGCTCGAGTGTGGGCAGCGGACTCCCTCGACGTTGAAGTTGACAAGCAAGGTCGTATGGCCATTCCTGCTCGCCTTCGAGAATTCGCACAACTTGAAACTGACGTCTTGATCATGGGTGCCATAGATCGCATTGAACTTTGGAACCCTGCGGTATGGGAGGAGCGAGTTCGTCCCATGGAGCAGTGGTTCCTTGAGGACGAAGAGTGAGACAAACGAAAGGAACACGAAGAAGGAACTGCTTGGCACACAATGCCAGGTCCATGCGCAGCCTCTCGATCGACACGGTGGAAGATCAAACCTCCGCCCTCTTCACCGTCGGTCCCGGGAGCCTCCACTCCACGATGACTTCGTTGGTCGGGGGGCTGCGGATGGCCCAGGAATTTAAGCACCAGCCGGTCCTCAGGGATGAGGTTACGGAACTCTTTACACCGGTACCTACCGGTGTGATCGTCGACGCCACACTCGGTGGAGCGGGTCACTCAGAAGCGCTCCTCGAGGCCAGAAGCGACATCGGAATCCTTGGTCTTGATCGAGACGAGACGGCATTGCGAGCTGCGGGGCGACGTCTTGGAGTCTTTGGATCTCGTGTCGTTATGCAGCATGCGAGGTTCTCAGCAATTTCGGGCATCGTCGAACAGGGGAGGCAAGGTGTGACCCCGTGGCCTCACGTATCGGGCACGGACGAGCCTTTAGGTGTCGCAGGCATTCTTGCTGATCTTGGCGTGAGCTCCCCTCAGATCGACAGCGCAGAACGAGGATTCTCGTTTTCCCAAGACGGCCCCTTCGATATGCGAATGGACGAAAGCCAGGGGATGACGGCGTCGGCGTTTCTTGACCAGGTCACGCTCGACGAGCTCACTGCCATCTTGCGAGAAAATGGTGAAGGGCGATTTGCTCGACGCATTGCTAAAGCACTTCTCGAGGCACGTCCGGTTTCCACCACGCAAGAAGTCGTGGACGTCGTCGACCGAGCCGTCCCCAAGGCCAATCGCCGGCGTGGACATGTCGCATCGCGAGTGTTCCAAGCATTTCGAATCAGTGTCAATAGCGAGATGAGCGAACTCTCAACTCTTCTTGAAGCCGCAGTTGGTCTCCTTATCCCTGAAGGCCGCCTCGTCGTGATCTCGTATCACTCAGGTGAAGACGCAATGGTGAAGCACCTCTTTCGGTCTTGGCAAGCTGGCGGTTGCACCTGCCCGTCTCACTTGCCCTGCGTCTGTGGAGCAGTCTCACTTGGAACGGTCTTGACGAAACGGGCAGTCGTAGCCAGTGACGATGAGATTGCCGCGAATCCTCGAGCTCGAAGCGCTCGACTCCGATGCTTTGAGGTGGCCTCGTGAGCACGGCAACAGCCACCGCTCGTCGTGCCCCCGCACGACGCACCAACGTCGCCCAACAAAAACGGCGACTTCCCCGCCTTCAGGTTGTTCAGCGAACTCGTGCACTTCGGCATCGGAGACTAGGAGAGATCGTCGGAATCGCAATTTTGTTCGTCAGCCTCCTCTCAATTGTCATCGGGCACGCACTTTTGGCCCAAGGACAACTGCGGCTTGGTCAGATTGACAGAGTCGTTGTCCAAGAGCGTGCCGTTCATAGCCAGACGGTGCTCAAAGTTGCAGCGCTCGAAACACCGGCGCGAATTTCTTCAGAAGCCGGAGCACTCCACCTCGTGCAGCCATCACAAATATTCCAGCTCCCCTCAGTCCCTCTCACGCAGCCCCTCCCGCCAATCAAGATCACGCCGGCCCCAGGAGCCTGATGACCCCTCGAACGTCTGCTCCGCCGCGTCGCCCTGCGCCAAAATCTCGGACGGCGCCGCCGGCTCGAAAGGCCCCACCTCGAAGGTCTGCCCCCACTCGTCGCCCTGCGCCAAAGTCTCGGACGGCGACTCCGGCTCGCAAAGCTGCACCTCGGCGTCGACCAACGCCAACTCGAGCAGCGTCAACGCGAACAGTAACTCGGGCTCGGCCTCAAACCCGTCGGCGTCCGGCTGCACCTACACCTTCTTCTGACTACAAATCCATCGGTTCACGAATCAAAATCATCCGAATCGTTGTCCTTTTGGTGCTAATTCTCCTTACGGCACGATTAGTCGAGCTCCAAGTCTTCCGACACGCCCAGTATCAACAAGACGCCAATCAACAACTTCGCCAGACCATCTCGATCCCCGCAATTCGTGGAGGTGTCTACGACCGCAATGGTGCGGTGTTGGCGATGTCGGTCCCGACAAAGAAAATAATTGCCGACAACTTCCAGATCTCCCACCCTGTCGAAGAGGCCATTGCACTGTCGCCACTTCTTGGCATTCCAGCATCCACTCTCGAACCAATGCTCAAGCGCCACACTGGCTACGTTGTGTTAGCGACTCACGTCGACGCCGATAAAGCGGCCACCATAGCCAAGAACCGTTTTCCTGGCATCACCATGGTTGATACAGAACGGCGGATCGTTCCGAACGGAGCGCTTGGGGCGTCGGTCGTCGGGGTTACCAACGCGCAAGGGTCGGGAGCCGCAGGCCTTGAGTACCAATATCAAAAACTGCTGGCTGGAAGTGCTGGTTCGACCACACTTCTCCAGACGCCATTCGGTGTGAGCTTGCCGCAAAGCAACGCGATTCACACGCTGGCATCGGTCCCTGGGACTGGCATTGAACTGACGCTGGACCAACCGCTCCAGTACGTCACTGAGCAAGCCCTTGCCGCACAGATCACTGCGACTCATTCGCTTTCTGGAACTGCAATTGTCATGGACACAAGAACTGGACAGATCCTTTCGATGGCTAATCTTGTGGCAACAGGCCAGCCTTCTGGCCCCGTCCAAATTCCGCTGGCTTCACAAACTGATTCGGGAATCCCAGGGGTTGCCCAAGCACAGAACAATTTGGCCTTGACCCAGACCTATGAGCCGGGAAGTGTGTTCAAACTCGTTCCATTCTCAGCAGCAATCGATAGTGGACTTATCAACCCCACAACCCCGTTCGGAGTCCCTTCTCAAGTCAAAATCGCTGGTGCGACATTCCATGATGCTGAAGAGCATGGTGCTCAGACAATGACGGCTCAGCAAATCTTGGCGCAGTCATCGAATATCGGCACCTACATGATTGCAAGCAAACTTGGAGAAAACCGTCTCTTGGCGCAAGTTCAGCGACTGGGATTTGGTCAACCCACGGGATTGAACTTTCCGGGAGAGTCCTCAGGACTCTTGATGAACACCGCTCGCTGGTCAGATACCGATATTGCTTCGCTCCCAATTGGACAGGTTGACTCTGTGACTCCAATGCAACTTTTGGACGCTTACAACTCCGTGGCGAACGGTGGTGTGTTCGTGAACCCTCAACTTGTGAGGGCGACAACATCAGCGAGCGGCCAATTGACACCAACACCTGCATCGTCGAGTCGTCGAGTGATGTCAGCTGAATCTGCTGCGACACTGAACACCATGTTGCAGGACGTTGTCTCAACGGGAACAGGCGCCAAAGGTGCGATTCCTGGTTATTTGATTGCGGGAAAGACGGGAACGGCTCAGATTCCCTCAACAGGTCAAGTTGGCTACGTGGCCGGGGCCTATAACGCCACATTTATTGGATTCGCCCCCGCTGATCACCCAGTACTTTCAGCGGTCGTTGTTCTGCAACGACCAACGTACCCAGATTATTTTGGTGGGGATACTTCGGCGCCAGTGTTCGCAAAAATTATGAGCTATGCCCTGCATCGTTATGGAATTCCAACATCTCCTGGTGGGAGTGGCGCCCAAACTGCAGCTGCGACCAAGAACTCAGCAAAGGAATCAACCTGATGGCCATTGGACCTGTGAATCGACAATCAGTCGGTACGCCCAGCCATCACGAGCGGGAAACGTCGAATGCGACTTGATGAGCTAATCGTGGCGTACCCCTCGGCAGTGAAAGTACGAGGAGAAGATGACGCGATTATCGAATCTGTTGAAATTGATAGTCGACTCGTTGGCTCCGGGTCACTGTTTTGCTGCATCTCCGGCACCAATGATGATGGCCACCGATTTATTGCCCAGGCACTGGATGGGGGAGCAGTTGGAATACTGACGGAACATGTTCACGGGATTGAGCTCGGTGATGCTTTTGAAATTCGTGTTCCTGAAGGGAGTGCGAGAGATGCCAGTGCGATCTTCAGCGCGGCCATCGCTGGGAACCCAGCTAGACGACTTCGCATGGTGGGCATCACCGGGACCAACGGAAAGACAACAGTTGCGCATCTCTTGGGGGAGATTCTTAGTGGTGCGGGTTTTGATGCTCGAGTCATCGGTACGTTGACAGGAGCGAGAACCACACCACCGGCCCCCGAACTTCATCGCATGTTGCAAGAGGCTGTGGCGCATGCGGAGAGCGAACAGAAGCCGGGTGCGGTGGCCATGGAGGTCTCGAGTCATGCTCTAGATCAAGGGAGAGTCAGCGGCATCGAATTTGACGTCTGTGTCTTTACGAATCTCAGCCACGACCATCTCGATTATCACGGAACGATGGAACAATATTTTGAAGCAAAGGCGCGACTGTTTGATCCGTCTCACTGTTCGACGGCAGTGATCTGGGTGGATTCCTCCTATGGTCGACAGTTAGCGAGTCGCAGTCTCGCCAACGTTGTTGAAGTTTCCTCGGACTCCGTGACGCAGATCGACAGCTCATTGACAGGCTCCACTTTTCTCTGGAGAGGCAAGGAGACCTCGCTCGGGCTCGTAGGCCGGGTCAACGTGATCAATGCAGCTCTGGCTCTTGAAGCGGCGGTGGCACTCGGCGTTGACAGCGACGTGGCCCGAGAAGGACTTCGGGGGGTCGGTCCAATTCAAGGTCGAATGGAGTTGGTGTCAGACCAAGGCGTGGCTCCGAGCGTCATTGTTGATTACGCACACACACCCGACGCGCTCGAAGGGCTGCTCAGTGAGGCTCGACGGTTAGTGAGCGCCGCTGGCAAGGTCATTCTGGTCTTTGGATGTGGAGGGGAGCGAGATCAGCAAAAACGCCCCCTTATGGGTGACGTGGCATCGAACGGTGCTGACGTGGTGATTGTCACTACCGATAATCCGCGTGGCGAGGACCCAGCAGGCATCTCCTCGGCGATCATCGCAGGAGCGTCCTCAGGTGCTGTGGTTCGAGAAGAACCAGACAGAAGGCGTGCGATCAAGCAGGCTATTGAGATGGCCGGGCCCGACGATGTCGTTCTTGTCGCAGGGAAAGGGCATGAGTCCACTCAAATTATTGGCTTAGTTGAAGCACCCTTCGATGACCGGGTGGTGGCGAGAGAGATTTTGGCGGAGAGGAACACCGCATGCTGAGTTTAATGTTGGCCGGAGGCGTGGCACTTTGGGTGGCCGCACTCTTGACGCCGCTTCTTGTGCGTTGGCTCCAAAAACGACGCATCGGTCAACCCGTCCGAGACGACGGTCCCGCATCACACTGGGCGAAAGCCGGCACGCCGACGATGGGGGGCATTGTCATTGTTTTGGCCGTGGTGGTTGGGTTTGCTTTTGGACATTTTGGAACACACGTCGGCGTCTCTCGTGCTGGCATCTTGGTCGTCGGAACAGTGATTGCCTACGGAGTGATTGGGTTTCTTGACGACTGGATCAAGGTCAGGAATAAACGAAGCCTTGGTTTGAATAAGCGAGCCAAAATGGCGTTGCAACTCGGCACAGCATTGGCATTCGCGCTGCTGGCCGTGTTCTGGGTTCACACCGCTACTACATTGTCCTTTACCCGAGAGACCGTGCCAGGTTGGCAACTTGGTCACCTTCTCTGGATCGTTCTTGCCATCGTGGTCATCGTAGGAACATCGAATGCCGTGAATTTGACGGACGGGCTCGATGGACTTGCGGCGGGTTCGGCAACTTTTAGTTTTGCAGTTCTCGCCATTATTGGCTACTGGTCGTTTCGTCACTTTTCGATTTACCACCTTGGATCCGCACTCGATATCGGGTTGACCTCTGTGGCGCTCGCAGGGGCGTGTCTCGGCTTCTTGTGGTGGAACGCGGCTCCTGCGCGCATCTATATGGGGGATACTGGATCCCTTTCAATCGGGGCTGGCCTGGCTGCAATCTGTCTCTTGCTCAACGTCGATCTTCTCTTGATCGTGATCGGTGGACTCTTTGTCCTCGAGACACTCTCGGTGATACTGCAAGTGTTTAGTTTTCGAGTATTTCGTCGTCGGATTTTCAAAATGGCCCCCATCCATCATCACTTCGAGCTCAAAGGCTGGCCCGAGACCACAGTCATTGTTCGATTTTGGATTCTCGCTGGGCTCTTTGCGGCACTAGGCCTTGGGATTTACTACGCGGGATTCTTGACCGCAACGTCAGGGCTGTAAATGGCGAGGTTCCCCCACTCTGGACGTGTTTTCGGCAAGGCTTACGAAGTGGAATGTCGGAAAAATGCAGGTTCTCATGGCTGAGCGCGCCTCGACGAAGCGATCACGCCAGGAGAAAAGTCTGGTCCCGAGACTTTCGACGGCATCTTGGCTCTTAATCATCCTCGCCGCACTCTGCGTCATTGGTGTCGTCATGGTTGGTTCTGCGTCGTCGGTGATCTCGATATCCTTCTACGGCTCGCCCTGGTCAATCTTTTTCAAGGAACTGATCTGGATGGTTCTCGGGACGATTGCACTCGTCATTACTATTCGAGTCGACTACCGGAAGTGGCGCCGGTGGATTCCTCTCGTCCTGGCGGGAACGCTGGTGCTTCTCGTCTTTGTCTTAGTTCCAGGACTTGGAGTCACCTCTGGGGGATCAAGTCGATGGGTTGGTGTTGGACAGTTGAGAGTGCAGCCATCAGAGCTCATGAAGTTAGCGTTGGCACTCTTTGGCGCTGATCTGATCGCCAAGCGCCAAGAGAATGGCGCAAGTGTGCGAATGATGATCGGACCTTTAGTTGCGGTGGCTGGCCTGGCGTGTGCACTGGTCATCATGCAGCCAGACCTTGGGACCGCAATGGTGCTGATGGTCATTACCTTGGCGTTGGTCTTCGCCTCGGGAGTACCAAAACAGATCATCCTCAAAGGGGTATTAGGGACTACGGCTCTTGTGACAATTGCGGCGGTGGCAATGCCATATCGTCGAGAACGTCTGTTGAGCTTTATTGATCCTGGCTCATCTGCGTCGGGTTCTGGCTATCAAGTCGTCCAATCACTCATTGGCCTGGGCTCGGGACATCTCTTTGGTTTAGGTCTCGGTAACAGTCATGAGAAGTGGGGTCTGCTCCCAAACGCGCATACCGACTTCATGTTCTCCATCATCGGAGAAGAGCTTGGCCTCATCGGAGCCTTTACGGTTATTGTCTTGATCGGTATTTTTGTCCTCAAAGGGCTTCGAGCGGCCGAACAGGCGCCAGATCGTTTTGGGGGACTCTTGGCGGTGGGGCTGATCTCCTGGATCGGCGCTGAGGCAATGATCAATATCGGAGCAGTATTGGGCGCGCTGCCGGTCACTGGGATTCCCTTGCCGTTTATCTCTTTTGGTGGCTCATCGCTCATTATCACGATGGCTGCAGCGGGAATGCTGATCAATATCGCACGCCAAGGAGGGGCCACGCCAAAGGCGACGCCGAAAAAGAAGTCGTCTCGAGCATCCTCAGGAAACGCGCGCACACCTGCCACACGAACGGCTCGTCCCGCTCGGGCGAGGTGAAACGTCCCATCGTTCTCGCAGGAGGCGGCACGGGAGGACACGTGTTTGTCGCTGATGCGATCGCCAAGGCGCTGGTCGCGTCCGGTGAGACTCGAGACGCACTTGGCTTTGTCGGATCTCGTCGAGGGCAAGAGAGTGTCCTTCTTGCTGATTCGGGCATCTCGCTCACACTGTTGCCCGGTCGAGGAATTAAACGATCGCTCTCGCCAAGGACAGTTCTTGACAACATAGGTGCGATGATCGGTCTTGGTGCTGCATTTGTGACAATGGTGGTGCGCTTCGGCCGTAACCGACCACGTGCAGTGGTGTCGGTCGGTGGCTACGCAGCGCTTCCCGCAGGTCTGGCGGCCGCACTGTGGCGAGTGCCACTCATCCTTGTCAATATTGATGCGGTTCCAGGCTCGACGCACCGGCTCTTGGCTCGAGTCGCAGTGGCATCGTGTGTGATCGGCGATGACGTCGATCTTCCACACCCCACGGTGACGGGCGCACCAGTTCGAGATGAGTTTGTCCAGATCGATCGGAGCCCGAGTGGGCGACAAGCGGCAAAACGAACATTGAACTGTGATCCAGAGCGGCCACTAATCAGCGTGATGACCGGCTCACTCGGTGCACGTTCTGTCAACTTGTCAGTGCTTGAACTTGCTGGAGCGTGGTCTGCTCGACCCTTGACGATCTATCACGTCTGTGGGAGCCGAGACTTTACAGAGGTTTCGAGTCGAGCAGCACACATTGAAGGAGAGCTCGAGTACCGAGTGGTGGAGTTCGAAGAGCGCCCAGGGGTGCTGTATCAAGCCACTGACGTCTTGGTGAGCCGAGCCGGTGCGCTGAGTATCGCGGAGATCGCAGTGAGTGGAGTAGCGGCCATCATGGTTCCCCTCCCTGGAGCCCCAGGGGATCACCAAACAAAAAATGCCCAGTCGCTGGTGGCTCACGATGCTGGGATTTTGGTGAGCGATGGCGATCTCACCGCCCAGCGACTTGGAGAAGAGATTGACCGCCTTCTCAACGACCCGACGGCTCGGGCCAACATTGAAGAAAATGCCCGAGCGCGTGGCAGATCTGACGCGGCAGAGCGAGTGGCGACGGTGGTGATGAGTTATGTCTGAGCTTCATGAAGTGATTGATCTCACCGTCCCGGCATCGATTCACGTCGTTGGGGTCGGTGGCGCAGGAATGAGTGCGCTCGCGATCGTGCTGGCGCAGATGGGCCACACGGTCTCTGGCTCCGATATTCATGAGTCGCAAGTCTTCGACCAACTCCGGCGAGCAGGGGTTGACGTCAAGACTGGACACAGTGAGTCAAATAGAGGAGACGCTCACTGGGTGACGTCGTCGCCGGCGGTGAGAGAGAACAACGTTGAACTCACGAGTGCTCGAGAGAACGGATGTCGCCTCATGAGTCGTGCAGAGATGCTCGGGGCACTGACTCGGGTGGCGAAGACAATGGCGGTCGCAGGAACGCATGGCAAGACAACGACAACATCGATGCTCTCGTTGATCTTGGTCCATGCACAACGGCGGCCTTCGTTTCTCATTGGCGCTCCGCTCAGTGGGATGGGCATCAATGCCGTGTGGAATGAAGGGTCGCTCTTGGTCCTCGAAGCCGACGAGAGCTATGGAAGTTTTGGTGAACTTGAACCGTGGATGAGTGGTGTCACCAATATCGAAGCTGATCATCTGGACTACTACCAAACACTCAGTGAACTTGAAGCAGCCTTTGAGCGACTGTGCGAACGAACAACTGGACCAGTGCTCTATAACGCTGACGACGAGGGCGCAGCTCGAGTCGGAAGGGCCCGACATGGGATCGGCGTCGGCATCGAAAAGGGGAACGATGTCTTGGTCCATGGGGTTTCCCTCGAGCGAGCATCATCATCTTTCAAGCTTGGGCTTCCAAGTGGGTCAACGCTGTCGCTTCGAATCGCCGCCCCTGGGCGACACAATGTTCAAAACGCTGCGCTCGCAGCAGCGATGGCATCGGTGGCCGGTGTCGATGACGAAGCCGTCGTGGAGGGATTGGCGCACTTTACGGGAGTCCCTCGGCGCTTTGAGTTCCGAGGGAGTGCGAGCGGCATCACGTTCGTCGATGACTACGCGCATCTGCCGAGCGAAGTTGCTGCCACAGTTGCCGCTGGATTGGCTGGAGGGTTTACTCGAGTGATCTGTGTGTTTCAACCCCATCGCTATACGAGGACCCAAGCGGTCTCGCAAGGGTTTGCCCATTCATTTGATGGAGCACACCACGTGGTGGTCACGCCAATTTATGGATCAGGAGAAGAGCCGATACCTGGGGTCTCTGGTCGACTTGTCGCGCAAGCAGTTACCCCACACATGAGCTCAGGCACCGTCCACTTTGTTGAGGACCCCTCCCTCGTGGTTGACGAGGTCCTCGCACTTCTTGAGCCAGGTGACCTCTGTTTAACGATGGGGGCAGGAGACTTAACTGAACTTCCAGAGCGCCTGATTGAGCGACTTCGATGAACACAGGACTCCACGACCCTTTCGGCGCTCGAACGACCTATCGAGTTGGAGGAGATGCTCGAGCACTTGTCGAGATTGAGAGCCTTGACGCGTTGTGTTCGCTTTCAGGCGATCTTCGATCCGACGTCGACACCTATGTGTTGGGTCGAGGTTCGAACACCCTGGTCGCTGACCAAGGATTTGATGGCGTTGTGATCCACCTTGGGGAGAGCTTTCGAGAAATCTCGATCGACCTCGAGAGTGCGCGCGTCGTGGCGGGAGGAGCGGCCGACTTGCCGGTGGTTGCCCGAAAGAGTGTTGACGCGGCACTCACAGGTTTTGAATGGGCGGTCGGCGTCCCAGGGACCATTGGGGGAGCCGTCAAGATGAATGCGGGAGGACATGGCGCGGACATGGCGTCCTCGTTGATCTCGGTCGAGGTACTCACCTTTGGATCCCAAACTCCTCGAGTCATGGATCGTGACGAACTCGACTTTGCGTATCGATCATCCGCTCTGACGAATCGAGACCTTGTGATCTCGGCCACCTTGCAACTTTCGCCAGGCGAAAAAGAATCATCGCTCGGGACGCTGAAGGAGATCGTTCGTTGGCGCAGAGAACACCAACCAGGTGGCTCGAACTGCGGAAGTGTCTTTACCAATCCTCCGGGTGACTCAGCGGGTCGTTTGATTGAAGATGCGGGGGCCAAAGGTCTCCGGCTGGGAACTGCGCAGGTGTCAGAGAAGCATGCGAACTTTATTCAGGCAGATGAAGGTGGCTCAGCCGACGACGTCGTCGCGCTGATGGACCGAGTCCGCTCAATGGTCGAAGCGCACTCGGGAGTCTCTCTGAGCACTGAAGTCAAAATGGTGGGATTCAGCCCCCACGAGGCTGGGCCAGCAACCTGATGGCAACGAGCACGACCAAGAAGCGATCGAAGGGAACGGTTGTCAGAGACCCCCGGCTCTCACAGCGTCGAGCGGCCGTGGCCCGCTCAAAGACTCGGCGGCGCCTCTGGATTGCAGGCTCGATTTTTGTGGTGCTCGCACTCGTGGTCGGCACGTGGTTCTTACTTCACACTTCACTCTTCTCGGCCAAGACCATCACGGTAAGTGGCGCAGTTCATGAGTCACCCGCTCAAGTGATTGATGCGGCTGGGTTGAGTGCTCACCCGCCGTTGATTTCAATTAATCCAGCTGGCGCTGAAACTGGAATTGATCAACTCGGTTGGGTGAAATCCTCGCACGTCTCTCTCCACTGGCCGTCAACTGTCAACATCACCGTTGTTGAACGCACACCGGTGGCGAGTGCAACGAGTGGGTCAACGATGTATCTCATCGATGAGACTGGACGCATCTTGAGTATTTCTAAAACGCCCGTCGCAGGATTAGTCTCCCTGAACGTTCCAGATGGCACACACTTTGTTGTTGGGACGAGCCTGCCACTTCGCGTCCTGCCCGCAGCAAGCGTGGCGGGATCCTTGCCACCAGCATTTAAGGACCAAGTCGCAGCAGTGATCGCTCACCCAGATGGCACTGTCAGCCTCCAGTTGACGTCGCCGATCACTATTAATCTCGGCACCACCGCCCAATTGGACGCAAAATATAGAGACATTGCCAGTGTGATCGCCGGGGCCACGCTTCATCCGGGCGACGTTGTTGACGTGTCGGTTCCCCAAGCCTCAACCATCACTGGCCCCTAAGAGTATTCGGCCTAAGCCTATTCCAGGGCTTTTCTGCCAGGGGATTAGGGCCTACGGTACGATTGAGCGCTGAGTGTCCACCACCTACGAGGTGGGCTCAGGCAGGATATGGGCAACCCCACGAGAGGACTAGGGACGATTATGACGATTTCTCCACAGAGCAACTACCTCGCACTCATCAAGGTGATTGGTGTTGGTGGCGGCGGTGTCAACGCCGTGAACCGAATGATCGAGTCGGGTCTTCGGAACGTTGAATTTATCGCAGCGAATACTGACACCCAAGCGCTCTTGAGTAGTGATGCTGATCTCAAACTCGATATTGGCCGTGAGTTGACACGTGGGCTCGGAGCGGGCTCTGACCCTGAAATTGGACGTTTGGCCGCAGAAGAACATCGAGGCGAGATCGAAGAGGCACTGAAAGGTGCCGACATGGTCTTTATTACTGCAGGAAAAGGAGGCGGAACCGGAACCGGTGCCGCCCCTGTTGTCGCAGAGATAGCGAAGGGACTCGGAGCGCTCACGATTGGCGTGGTCACGCGACCATTTGCTTTCGAAGGTCGACGACGCTCTACGCAGGCCGAAAAAGGAATTCAGATTCTGAAGGAAAAAGTTGACACGTTGATCGTGATTCCGAACGATCGTCTTTTGACGGTATCGAACGATCAGACGTCGATGATGAACGCGTTCAAAATCGCCGACGAGGTCCTCCTCCAAGGTGTGCGGGGAATCACTGACTTGATCACGGTCCCAGGTCTCATCAACACCGACTTTGCCGACGTCAAAATGGTAATGACGAACGCTGGAACCGCCATTATGGGGATTGGATCTTCGACTGGAGAGGGACGAGCGGTCAATGCCGCACGAGCTGCGATCACGAGCCCCCTTCTCGAAGCCTCAATCGAAGGAGCGAGAGGGATTCTGCTGAATATTGCGGGTGGATCGCAGTTGGGCCTCTTTGAGGTGAATGAAGCCGCTGAGATCGTTCACTCCGTGGCTCATCCAGATGCCAACATCATCTTTGGAGCAGTGATTGATGACTCGATGGGAGAAGAAGTTCGAGTCACCGTCATCGCCGCTGGTTTTGAGCGATGGGAAGGTCGAGCATCGTCAAGTGGCTCAAGTCTGGGTCTTTCTGACACGCCAGAGCCCGTTGACATCTTCGCTGACGTTACTGATGGAGACCTTGGTCTCGGCGGTGGCGGCGATGACGACTTCGACGTCCCTTCGTTTTTGCGATAAGCACATTGCCCCTCTCTCGGGCGACCGACGTTGCCGCAATTCAAGAAGCTCGCGCAGCGCTCGAGTCGCGTATCGCTGCTGCCGGGGGAGACCCGAGTTCAATCACAATCGTGGCGGTGACAAAGTCGTTCGGGATTGAAACCGTCGAAGCTGCTCTGGCTGCGGGAATGACAACCCTTGGAGAGAACTATGCAGCCGAGCTGATTGAAAAAGCTGCAGGGATTTCCAATGACGATGTGTCATGGCACTACCTCGGCGCCATCCAGACCAACAAGGTGGGACGTCTCGCTCAGGTGACGTCATGTTTTGAAGGCCTTGCTCGAGAGCGCGAAGCTGAAGCAATCGCGCTTCGGCGACCTGGAGCAACGGTGATGGTCCAGGTTGAGCTCACCGGGCTTCCGGGTCGAAATGGAGTTGCTCCTCATGAGGTCCAGAGCCTCGTAGAGCGGGCCCAGACCCTCGGATTAGAGGTTGCAGGCCTCATGACGGTGGCGCCTCAGGAGCCGGATCGGGCAAGAGCGGCATTCAGGAAAGTGCGGGAGATGAAAGAGGATTTGGGCCTGGCAGAAGCCAGTATGGGCATGAGCGATGACCTTGAAATCGCTGTAGAGGAGGGGTCCACCATGATCCGGGTCGGCAGGGGCCTCTTTGGGGCCCGATCCTGAAGGACCTGACCCACTGGCGTCAGTGGCCTAGAGTAGATGCGAGGCCCGCCCCACTCGGGGGAGGGACGTGAGAGCGACGACGAGAGACGAGGCGGCAGGAATGGCCGGAAGCATTCGAAAAATCATGGCTTATTTAGGTCTGGTTGACGATGAATATGACGACTACGACGATCTGTCCGATCGAAATCGGCCCCTCCCTTCACGGGCGGCACCAAGCCGATCATCGAGACCCGAACCACGAGAGCGAGATCGCGATCGCAGTTGGGACCGAGACCAAGAAGATCGCTACGACTCTCGTCTAGAGCCAGCGCGAATGGCCCCAGTGACTCGAATTCGACCAATGACCCGAGATGGCGCGCCAGCGGCTGGACCAGGGATGGGATCGTCGGTCGCCCCTCGTGCCCCCATGGGATCAAAGCCGATGAGTGATGCGTCTCGTGTTCATGTTGTGGCGCCCATTCGTTTTGCTGACGCCAAGGAGATTGGAGATTTTATTCGCCAGTCGAATCCAGTCATCATGAATCTCCAACAAGCAGATCGAGACCTTCAACGCCGAATGATCGACTTCTGTTCGGGTATCGCGTATGCCGCAGGCTGCTCAATGGAGCGAGTCGCGGATCAAGTGTTCTTGCTCACACCAGACGACGTCACGGTCTCACCTGAAGAGCGTGCTCGCCTTGAGCGTCGTGGCTTTAATCGCGACGACTAAGCCGTGATTCTTCATTTTCTCGGGTTTCTTCTCGAGATCTACCTTCTACTTCTAATCGCCCGGGCGCTCTTGAGCTGGTTCACCATGAGCTCAAGCTCTGCTTTGGACACAATAAACAGAATCCTTTTTGCCCTGACAGAGCCGGTCTTGAGGCCCATTCGCAAGGTCATCCCGCCCGTGAGGATCGGTGGAACGTACTTAGATCTCTCAATTTTGCTGGTCTTCGTGGTGGCGCAGTTCCTGATCTTGCCGATCCTGCTTCGTTAGCGGTTTCGCTCTTCGGGCCAAATTGGTAGGGTGGCCGACATGGACAACGCAGGACTACCTAAAACCTCACTTGAAACCCTTCGCACCGTGGAGTTCCGTTTAGGACTTCGTGGGTACGACGTCGACGAAGTTGATGACTACTTGGAGAAAGTCGCTGTCGAAGCCGACGCCCTTCAAGAGCAACTCCGACAGATGACCGACCGTCTCCGTCAAGCGGCGGAGCGGATCGCTCTTCTCGAATCATCGAAGCCCGCTCAGAGTGCTGCTCCGGCGTCTCAAGACGTCAGTGCCAACGAGAGCGATAACGTTGACTCACTGACCCGCACTCTTGAAATGGCACAGCGGTTTGTTGACCAAACGAAACGAGAGTCAGAAGCTGAAGCAGCCAAGGTTGTTGCCGCAGCGAGCGACGAAGCTCGAAAACTTCGGGCCGACGCTGAAGATCGTTTCAAGGCTGACCTGAGCCGCCTTGAAGGTCTGAAATCAAAACTGACGACCGACGTAGAGTCCATGGCTCGCCAACTTGAATCAGAGAGGACGCGACTGCGATCCTCTCTTTCAGAAATGATTCAATGGATTGAAGACAACGTCCAGCCTGGTGCAGCGATCATGGCCTTGCGTCAGCCCAATGCAGAGGCTGAGGTCGAAATTGTTGAAACAGCCCACACGCCAGCGAGCCCACCTGCGGGTTTTGATGGACGCCCAATGGACGGCGACGAAAGAAATCTTCGGCCCTAACGACGGCTAGATGAGGACTCGTCGCTCATGGCCTGATAAGGTGCCCCACTTGTACTGCTCTGCGTATGGCATGAGCACTTGAGGAGGGTCTGATGGCCGCAGTGGCATCAAAGAAGAAGTCTGTCGCAACGAAAAAGGCCCCGGCCAAGAAGGCCCCTGTAAAGAAGGCCCCAGCGAAGAAGGCCCCAGCCAAGAAGGCTCCAGCGAAGAAAGCTCCAGCCAAGAAAGCTCCAGCCAAGAAGGCCCCAGCCAAGAAGGCCCCGGCCAAAAAAGCCTCGGCCAAGAAGGCTCCAGCGAAGAAAGCTCCAGCGAAGAAAGCTCCAGCCAAAAAGGCTCCGGCCAAGAAGGCCCCTGTCAAGAAGGCCCCTTTCAAGAAGGCCCCGGCCAAGAAGGCCCCTGTCAAGAAGGCCCCGGCCAAAAAAGCCCCGGCCAAGAAGGCTCCAGCAAAGAAAGCTCCGGCAGTCAAAAAGGTGGCAGCACCGAAGAAGCCGCCAGCACCGACGATGCCCAAGGTCAGTCCCTATGCAAAAGATACGAAATTTATAGCCAAGATCACGGAACTGATCGCAGAGTTGTCAAGCGAAAAGAAAATTCAGCAGACCTGGCTGCTTGCTGAAGCAGAAGAGATCGTCTCAGAGGAAAGTGGTGGACCTCGTGAGGTGCAGTTCGACGATGAGTCGGGAGAAGGTGCGAACTCCGCAGTTGACCGTGAACGTGACTTAGCCCTTGCGAGCAAACTTCAAGAAGAGATCGATGATCTTTCGGAAGCACTCGGTCGAATTAGATCCAAGCGGTATGGACTCTGCGAGAAATGCTTTAAACCAATTCCAAAGGCTCGACTTGAAGCAATGCCTTACGCACGAGTTGATGTTCGGTGTGCGACTCCGAGCCTGAATCGTTTTTGAGCGAATCGCCCACGACCGGTCATCGTCCATTACGGCGAGCTTGGATTCCATTTGCTGTCGCTGCTGGCGTCATCGTTATTGATCAAGTGACGAAGTCACTCGCCCAACATCATCTTTCGATATACCCCCATCATGTATTTGGTCCGTTCGGATTTCAATTGACCTATAACACCGGTTCCTCATTCTCTCTCTTTTCGGGATCAACCACCCTCTTGACCATTCTTGATGTGATCTTTGTGTTGGTCCTTGGAGTTGTTGCGTTTCGAACCACGTCACCTGCCATTCGGGTGGGGATGGGATTGATTCTCGGAGGGGCGTTGGGAAACCTGATCGATCGCTTTATTGCCCATCACAATGGAGGTGTCGTCGACTTTGTGACCTTGACGCACTGGCCCACATTCAATGGTGCTGACAGTGCGATCACAATCGGTGTCATTGTGGTGATCGTGAGCCTGCTTTTCGATCGTCGACCCAGTCCAACGCCAGACTCATCTCAATGAGTAGTCCTGACGAGCCGCTCAAGTCAGAGATTGATGATGAAGGCGCTGAACACCTCGAAGCCACGGTTCCTGCATTGATGGACGCCATGAGAATCGATCGTGCACTGGCGATGCTGACTGGCTGCTCACGCTCCGAAGCGGTTCGCCTCATTGAAGGTGGAAGTGTTGTGGTCGATGGCGTTGCGGTGACGAAACCCTCGCAGCTGTTGAGCGAGGGGGGAGTTGTCGAAGCGGTACTCCCGGCCCCGTCTGACGGATCTGTCACTCCGGACGCGTCAGTTGACGTGACCATCGCCTTGCTCGATGATGACGTGATTGTCGTCAACAAGCCGTACTCGCAAGTCGTACACCCTGGGGCGGGAAACCATCAGGGAACCATGATTGCTGGTGTCATTGCTCGCTACCCTGACGTTGCAAAGCTCGCTGAGGAAGGTGTTGGCGAGATAGGGCGCCCTGGAATTGTGCATCGACTCGACAAAGGGACCTCTGGACTTTTGTTAATCGCTCGAAACAAAGACGCCTTCGAATCGCTGAGCGCCCAGATCGCCTCGCGTGGTGTCGAGCGTCGTTACATTGCTGTCGTCGAAGGACACGTAGAGAGCGCACGGGGAGTGGTGGATGCACCGATCGGTCGCTCGGCCACGTCGCCGACGAAGATGACGGTACGACCCGATGGTAGAGAAGCTCGAACACACTACGAGGTCATCACGTACCTCGAACAGCCCTCTCGAACCATTATTGGAGCGACCCTCGAAACAGGCAGGACCCACCAGATCCGAGTTCACATGGCGGCCATCGGCCACAGCGTGGTGAATGACCCCCGCTACGGACAACGCAATGAACGCTCCATTGATCCTGAGCGACTCGCGCTCCACGCAGGGCGAGTGGCCTTTGACCACCCAACGAGTGGTGAGCGGGTCGTCGCAACCGCTGAGGTCCCAAGCGACATGATCGTTCTTGGGCCAATGAAGCAAGCCAACGAGTGGCTCAGCGCTAACTAGACCTCTTCATGGATTGAGAGGACGGCATCGTCTCGTTCAAGGGCAGCGAGGCCTTCAACTTCTGCTCGACGAACTCTGCGCACGCCAACTCCCAAGGCATCAGCTGTTGCTTGAAGCGAGGTAGGTGGTTTGCCATCAAGGCCGAATCGTCGAGTCAAGACATCTCGCTGCAGCGTGTCGAGTTGTTCGACGGCCATTTTGAGTCGATCATCAACCATGCCTTGTTCGACATCGCCCACCCAGTCTTCTCGATCCGGAGCCACGAGGTCTCCAAGCACGGTTGAGGAGTCTGAAGACGCTGGCTGGTCAAGACTTGCCGAGACTCCTGCAATTCCTTCAAGATTTCGGCGTTGCTGCGTGGTCATGCCTGTGGCTTCATCAAGTTCGGCGTCAGTAGGCCGACGTCCATAGAGGCCGACTAACTCTGCAGTTGCTGCATCAATTCGTTGGAGTTGTTCGCCAACTTCCAATGGAATTCGAATTGTGCGTCCATGTTGTTGAACGGCTCGCTGGAGAGCTTGGCGAATCCACCAGGTGGCATATGTTGAAAATTTGAAGCCACGCTCCCAATCGAACTTCTCCACGGCTCGAAGCAGCCCAAAGGTTCCTTCTTGAACGAGGTCGACAAGTTCAACGCCACGGTCTTGGTAGCGCCGGGCCCAGTGGAGCACAAGGCGGAGGTTTGCAGCGACCATTTGTTTTTTCGCTTCATCGTCTCCGGTGGCCACACGCTTGGCGAGTTCGACCTGCTCGTCATAGTTGGGCATGGGGTACTGATCAAGGTCTCGAAGAAGGAGACCAAGACTGTCCGCTTGGGCACTTGATGAACGTCGGGGGTTATTCATAATCGCCACACCTTCCACTGCGTCATGTCACCACCTCAAGGCTTCCTCACCCCCCGATGTTCTCGAGGAAAGCTCCTGGTGGAGATCCAGTTTTTACTCTCACTAGAAAATAACACTGCGGCCATAGGGAATATTCCCAAACCTTCGATTTTTCTCAGAAATGTTGAGAGTTCACATGTCTGAAATGTTGAGGCCCATAGTTTGGCCGGGCGGGCTGAGATTTATTGGGCAGAGAGGGAACTGGTGCCTCGAGAGCGGCGGGCCATATCCGCCAAGGTCAACGACTGGAGCTCTTCTCGTATCCGCTCGCCGACGTCAGCCCAGACGCCCAGCAGAATGCATTGGCCCTCATGGTCACAGGCACCATTTTCATGAGGCTCTCCAAAGTCACCGGCCACAATCGGGCCGTCTACGGCCGAGATGATCTGGGCCAGGGTGATCTCCTCAGGGGTGCGAGCGAGGACGTAGCCCCCACCGACTCCTCGTTTGGACTTGACGAGGCCGGCACCTTTCAACGCTAAGAGGATCTGCTCGAGATAGGGCTGCGGAAGGCCGGTTCGCTCGGCAATGTCTCGCACGGAAGTCGGCGTTGACGTCGCACCATGCAAGGTGAGCGAGAGTAACGCTCTCGATGCATAATCCCCGCGGGTTGAGACTTTCACCCCCCTGATGCTAGTTGGGTCCCCAGGGTCCTACCGGCTCGTAGGATTCTCCTGTGCCCCTTGCTCCCATCGTGCCCGACTATCAGGGAAGATCAGTGGTCAATGTGATCCCGGCATTGACATCCACCGGTCGACCTGGACCTCTTGGCGACCTTACTCAGGCGCTCTCAGGTGCCTCGGCTGTGGTCTTGGTGCTCCTTGACGGCCTTGGAGCACTGCAGTTGAGCGAACGCAGTGCTCTGGCCCCTGTGATGGCTGGCGCTCAGATGCAACCATTGACCTCGGTGGCCCCTTCAACGACCGCCGCCGCCTTGACCAGCCTGACCACTGGGGTGGCGCCAGGCGAGCATGGAATCGTCGGGTATCGATTTCGCCTGGGTACCGACACACTGCAGGCTTTGCGCTGGAGCGTGAATGAGCGAGATGCCATGAAGGCGCATCCACCCGACCTCATCCAACGGATCACGCCCCTCCTCACCCGAGACGGTGAGGGCGTTCCGTACGTTGGAGATCGAAAGTTTGCGAAGAGTGGCTTTACGAGAGCACATCTTCGAGGCGCCACCTATGTGGGAATTTCAAATGTTGAGGAACTGGTCGCGTCGACCGTGTCGTCGTCTCAGACGAGTCCGTTTGTGATCGCCTATCACGACACCATCGACAAGACGGCGCACAGCAAAGGACTTGAGGCTCACTATGACGCTGCACTTTCCGAGGCCGACGGCATCGTCCACCAGCTGCGCCAGCAACTTGCTGAAGACGTGGCCATTGTGGTGACGTCTGATCATGGACAGGTGGAGGGAAATCCTCGCAGCGTCTCATTGAGTCGCTCAACTTTGATGTTGGTTGAGTGCATGAGCGGAGAGGGCCGATTTCGCTGGCTTCACAGCGTCCCTGGGCACGCGTCCGACGTGTTCGAGCGGGTGAGCGAAGAAGCCAGGGAGAGTTGTTGGGTGCTCACGAAGCGAGACGTCCTTGATGCTGGCTGGCTGGGTGAGGTTGATGATGAGATCAGCGATCGACTCGGTGACGTCGCGGTGATCCCGTTCACGGATCTCTACGTAGCCGACCCTGCCACGCCGAAAGAAGCTCGCATGAAGAGCCGGCATGGCTCGCTCACAGAGGCAGAAATGATGGTTCCTCTGATCGTGCTCTAATCCGAGTTTCGAGGCAGGCTCAAGAAGTGCGAAGATTGGAAGCATGAGCGACGATCATGCAACAACCCCAGAAGTACTTTCACCAGATGCCGTGCTTGATGGAACACAAGAGGAAGTGTTCGGCGATGATGACACGTCGTCAGAGTCGGTCGAACAGCCCGCCAAAGTCATGCGAATCGGCACCATGGTCAAGCAACTCCTCGAAGAGGTCCGAGCAGCGCCACTCGACGAAGCGGGTCGGCTGCGCTTAAAGGAGATCTACGAAACCTCTGTTGCGGAGCTCTCCAAAGGACTCTCGTCAGATTTGCGTGACGAACTTGCTCGTATGGCACCCCCTTTTGAAGAAGGAACGCCAAGTTCTTCTGAACTTCGAGTCGCCCAGGCGCAGTTAGTCGGATGGCTCGAAGGCCTCTTCCATGGCATTCAAGCGGCTTTGATGGCACAACAGATGGCCGCGAGAAGTCAACTCGATCAGATGAGAAGCCAAGAACTACCGGGCTCGGATCAAGGTGGCGCATCACGGCCTGGGACCTACCTCTAGGGCCCGAGGCACGAGGGCACTGAGCGCGCTATCTTCGATAGTCACACCGTTGTAATTCATCGAGCCATAGGTCCTCTGGTCCTCTGGAGAAAGGCCGGAACTGGCGTTGACCAAGTCGTTTACTCACCTCCATACCCACACTGAGTACTCGATGCTCGATGGGGCTTCAAGAATTGGTGACATCGTCAACGCTGCGGTCGAAGATGGCCAGCCGGCTTTAGGCATCACCGATCACGGCAACATGTACGGCGTCCTTGAGTTTTACAAGGCGTGTCGCTCCGCTGGGATCAACCCGGTCATTGGGACCGAGGCCTACATGGCTGGCGAGTCTCGTTTCGAGCGTCCCGTGCGACGAGGAAAAATGGATGATGGTGGAGGTGACACTGATGGTGGCACCAAGTTGTACTACCACTTAACCCTCTTGGCCGAGTCAACCCAAGGGTATAAAAACCTTCTCAAGCTTTCTTCCGCTGCGTACCTTGAGGGCTACTACTACAAGCCCCGCGTCGACTGGGAGTTACTCGAGAAGCATCATAAAGGCCTGATCGCGACGACGGGATGTCTTGGGGGAGTCGTCCTCCAAGCGTTATTGGTCGGTGACCAGGCAGAAGCACAGCGCCGAGCCGCACGACTCCAAGATATCTTCGGGAAAGAGAGCCTCTTCGTCGAATTGCAAGACCATGGCCTTGCTGACCAGAGAAAAACGAATCCTCAGCTCATCGAAATTGCAAAAGCGATCGGTGCGCCTCTTTTGGCAACCAATGACAGCCACTACACCCATCGTCACGATTCAGAGGCTCATGATGCGCTGCTGTGCGTTCAGACCCAAGCGATGCTTTCTGATGCCAACCGATTTCGATTTGAAGGAACTGAGCACTATCTCAAGTCCGCAGCAGAGATGCGACACCTCTTCAGGGACCAAGAAAGCGCATGTGACTCAACCCTATTAATCGCCGAGAGAGCGAACGTCGAAATTGAACTTGGTAAGCCAAGCCTTCCAGAATTCCCTGTCCCTGACGAGATCAAGGGTTCGACCTACGAAGATCGGGCAGCTCAGTTTTTGCGGCAACTCACGATGGAGGGAGCGAGTCGGCGCTACGGCGATGACTTGAAAGGCGACGTTCTCGACCGGATTGATTTTGAACTCAATGTCATTGCCGACATGGGCTTCTCGGCATACTTCTTGGTGGTCTGGGACCTCATCCGCTATGCCCGGGAGCGCAAGATTCGGGTGGGCCCAGGGCGAGGGTCCGCCGCAGGATGTTGTGTGGCCTACTGCTTGGAGATTGTTGATCTTGACCCCATTAAATATGACTTGCTCTTTGAGCGATTCTTAAATCCAGGTCGAAAGCAGATGCCTGATATCGACATGGACTTTGACGAGCGCTACCGAGGGGACATGATCCGGTACGTCGCAGAGCGCTACGGCGAAGACCACGTCGCCCAGATTGTGACCTTTTCGACGATCAAGGCACGAGCGGCCGTGCGAGATGCGGCACGGGTCCTCGGTTATAGCTATCTCGATGGTGACAAAGTAGCCAAGGCCATGCCGCCTCTGGTCATGGGCCGAGACACGCCACTTGCAGCGTGTCTCGAAAAGACGCCGGGCTTGGAAGATGGGTATAAGGCGGCGAAAGACCTCAGAGTGATGTACGAGACCGATGACATCGCTCGACGAATTATCGACGTCGCAACAGGGCTCGAGGGACTTCGTCGCGGCGACGGTATTCATGCCGCGGCAGTGGTGATCACCAAAGACCCTTTGACTGAGTATCTCCCGATTCAGCGAAAACCTGATGCGAGTGGCGGCATTGAAGACGCACCGATCGTCACGCAGTTTGAAATGCATGGCGTCGAAGAGCTGGGCCTCTTGAAGATGGACTTTTTGGGCTTACGAAACCTCTCTGTGATTGAGAGATGTCTTGACCTCGTTGAGCACGGGACGGGAACTCGCCCCGACATCGACGGCGTCGATCTCGATGATGACGGGGTCTATGCGCTGTTGCGCCAAGGCCAGTCCATTGGCGTCTTCCAACTGGAAGGTCGGCCCATGCGAGCGCTGATGCGCTCATTGGCACCAACCTCGTTCGATGACATTGCCGCGCTGGTCGCGCTCTATCGGCCCGGACCGATGGCGGCGAACATGCATAACGACTACGCCGACCGAAAAAATGGTCGTAAAGCCATTGTGTATCAGCACGATGATTTAGAGCCATTACTCAAGGACACGCAAGGGCTGATGATCTATCAAGAGTCCGTCATGCGGGTGGCTCAAAAATTTGCGGGCTACACCCTTGAAGAAGCCGACAACCTACGAAAGGCCTGTGGAAAGAAAGACCGGGATTTGATTGCCGCCGAGAGAGAAAAATTCGTGGCGGGCTGCATCAAGACCGGCTACGAAGAGTCGTTAGGCACTGAGCTCTTTGACGTGATTGAGCCCTTTGCCGACTACGCCTTCAACAAGAGTCACTCCTATGGCTACGGTTTTGTTGCCTACCAAACAGCGTGGCTCAAGGTCCACTATCCCGTTGAATACATGGCGGCCCTCTTGACCTCGGTCAAAGACGACAAGGACAAGACTGCGATCTATTTGGGCGAGTGTCGAACGATGGGCATCGAAGTCCTGGTTCCCGACGTCAATGCGTCGCTTGCTGAATTTGCTCCCCGTCAAGACGGGAGCGATTCGCTCGGCATTCTCTTTGGGCTGGCTGCGGTCAGAAACGTTGGAGAGAGTCTCGTGGAGCGCATCGTTAGCGAGCGAACAGCGAATGGTCCGTTTCAAGACTTCTATGACTTTTGCCGGCGAGTCGACACGGTGGTCTTGAACAAACGAACCATTGAGTCGTTAATCAAAGCCGGCGCCTTCGATCTCTTTGGGCACTCTCGACAAGGGCTCACGCTCGTCTCAGAAGAGATCATTGAACGAACGATCGAACGCCGACGAGAGCACGACGTGGGCATCTCGACGCTTTTTGCTGCAGCGGCGGTGGAGAGTGGCGATGAGCAAGCAGACTGGGAAGGGACCATCATCCCGATTCCAGAGCGAGAGTTCGATAAGACGGCTCGCCTGGCCTTCGAAAAAGAGATGCTTGGACTCTACGTTTCAGATCACCCGCTCATGGGCGTTGAGCGGGCACTCGCTCGCCACACCGAAGTCACCATCGCTGAGCTGAAAGAGATGGGCGAGAATCCTGCCGGTGCTGACGCCACCGTTCGAAATGTAGGCGGCGTGATCACTGAGCTCAAAACGAACTACACGAAGAAGGGCGAGTTGATGGCTCGTTTCATGCTCGAAGATCTTCAGAGCTCAATGGAGGTCTTCGTCTTCCCGAAAGTAATGGCCGATGTTGGTTCCATGCTTGAAAATGATGCCATCGTGGTGGTGCGAGGACGAGTTGACGTGAACGACGAGACGCCAAAAATTGCGGCCCTGAATCTTTCTCGACCAGCCTTAGTGGCAAATCCCAATGTTGAGATTCGTATTGCATTGCCACTCGAAGCGCTGAATGACACGACGGTTGAAGAGCTCCGAGGGATCCTTTCGGAGTACCCCGGCGGTTCTCCCGTTCTCCTTCACGTAGGCACCAAAATCCTTCGTCTTCCCGACGAATTCAATGTTGATGCTGGCCAAGTGATCGGGGAGATTCGTAGGCTCTTTGGCGCTGATGCGCTCTTGGCTTCATAGGGCAGTTTTCCTACGTTTTTTGAGACCCCCTTTTGGGGTCGTAGACTAGAAGCCATGGCGATGAAGGTAGAAACAAAAGACACCACGCAAATCTCAGATGCCGAGCTCTCCGATATGGCAGACCTCTGTGTTGATCGAGAACCTCGATTCGACATCGGCTACCTCTCGAAGGTCCGAGAAGAGTGGGTCCTGGTCTCGACAGCTCGCGAAGGGAACAAACTTCGTGGGTATTCCTTCTCAACGCTCGAGCGAATCGGCGGCACGCCCTGTCTCTTGATTGGGTTGGGGCTCATCGATCGAAACTCGAAGTCCGAGCAAGCACTGAAAGCACTTCTGGCTGATCAGTTCCGCCGAGCACTCTTGGCCTTTCCTGATGAAGACGTGCTCTTGGGAACTCGTTTGATGAATCAAGATGGGTTCCGTTCCTTCCAGGGTCTTGAAGACGTTGTCCCTCGCGCAGACCACAAGCCAACTGGCGAAGAGCGTGCGTGGGCCCGACGACTCGCCAAGCGATTTGGAAATGAAAAAGGTCTTGATGATCGAACCTTCATCGTCAAGGTCACCGGGGGAGACCCAGTGGGCGGACTCGACGTCGTCGCCCCCAAGGCCAAAATCCCAGAGGGTGTTGAGATCTTCTTCGACGGCATGGTTGCCGACAAAGGACATCGTCTCGTTGTCTGTGGCTGGGCCATGGCCGAAGACCTGGCTGCGGGAAAACTCAGCCGTTAACTTACGAGCGAGGCAGAACAGCCACGCAGGTCTTATAACAGTGCCCTTCGTAAGGTCGACTGAGCGCAGTGAGCAAATAGTGGGGTTTAAACCCGAGCGCCGTCGCCATATCTTTTCCAGCTAACTCTTCTCGCCGAGCTGCGACCAGTGATCGAGATGCGTGCCGATCTTCGCAGGTCAGCCACACGTCGTCTCGCTCCCAACCAAAGCGGACCCACGTCGTACCTTCTCCTGGCCGGTGAATGAGTTGAGGTCCGCGTGACGCCACGATGAGTGCTGCACTCGGTCGATCTCCATTGAACTCCCAGTAGGGAGCAGAGGGGCCTCTGAATCCCAAGAGGGGACCATCAATCGGTGCTTGGAGACGAAGGAGCATCTTTTTGACTTCTCTTCCGCGCAGTGTTCCCACTTGCCGGGGAAGTGACGAAACGGTGACCGCCTCGGGCTGGGCGAGGTCGTCGCTTTCTGGGTTCTCGGCCAAGGTGGCTTCGACGACATCGAAGGCGGCTAAGTCTGGAGGGTGGTCTTGAGACCAGGGAACTCGAAGGCGCACGAGCGCTCTAGACGACAGGTCAATCCCGATGGTGTCATCAATAGTGCAACCAAGCACCAGTACATGGACGGTTTCACCACCTGAGAAATCCATCTTGTAGCGAGGGCTCTGACTCCGCAACAGGTCAAGAGACGCTGCTGAGGATTGGTCGTGGCGACCAAGGCGAAGCAGGCGAGTGGGTGAAGCCATGGGTGCTTAGTTTCTCACGGCTTTGGTCAGTTGGTCTTGCATGGCAGAAACGTCGTGCACGGGGAGATCGCACACTCCTGATCGACAGACGTACGCACTCCCGATTTCTCTTCCCTGGAGGAGTGGAGAAAGAGTGGAAGTTCCGGTCACGACGATGCCAAATGGAATGAACGTCTGGTGGGCCGCACGTGCCAGTTCGCCACGAGGACCCGGAATGGCGACCTCGACACGGTGGTGAAGCGAGCCGAGCGCCAGGACTAAATCGGGAACGGCGCTGGCGTGCGAGTCGAGCACAGATCCCACGCGAGTCAGTGTTGAGGCAACGACCGCTCGATGAAGCGGATCGTTGGTGAGTGCCACGAGGCGACTCAACGCGGTCACTGCACTCGCCGTGGCAGAGGGCAAGGCACCATCGAAAAGATCTTTGGCCCGAACAATGAGAGCTTCGGCGTCATGACCAGTTGTATAGAAACCAGCACCTTCCTCAATTGTCTCAATGGAGTCAACTGAGCCGTCATAGAACAACTCGAGCATGTCGTTGGCAAGACGAGTCGCCCGCTCAAGCCAGATATCTTGTCCATCGAGTTCAAAGAGGCGAGTCATAGCTTCGAGCAGCCAGGCGTAGTCACCAAGCATCCCAAGATGGTTCACGACACCGTTGCGAGAAGCACGAGCGAGGCGTCCCTCAGAACTCCTCATCTCTTCATCAAGCATGAGAACAATGTCGCTGGCCGCCTGGCCCCACGCCTCGTTTCCGAGAACGCTCGCCGCCTCCGCCAAGACGGAAGCGAACATGGCATTCCACTCGACGAGTACTTTGTCATCGACTGTTGGCTGGGGGCGCTGCATGCGTTGTGCGAAGAGTGCTGAGCGGGTCGCCTCTTCAGCCGGTGAGCGAAGCAGTGACTCGGAGCGCTCCCGAGCGAGCACGCTGGCACCTTGTTCGAAGGTTCCAGAGGGAGTCACCGAATACAACGCACATGCTTCTTCGAGAGACAAGGTCCCTTCATGGCCGATGAGTGCCTCGCCAACGTCGGCTGGCGTAAAGACCGCATGGCTTCCCTCGTGGCCATCGGCGTCGGCATCAACAGACGAGGCAACGCCGCCTCCCTTGAGCGAAAGCTCAGAGAGGACCCAGGAGAGCGTCTCGTCAACCACTTGGGCGTAGGTTGGATTCTTCGTGAGTTGAAACCCATGGAGGTAGGCCCGAGCAAGAAGGGCCTGGTCGGTCAGCATCTTTTCAAAGTGTGGAACGAGCCATTGGTCGTCAACGGAATAGCGTGCGAACCCTCCTGCGAGATGGTCGTAGATCCCACCGGCAGCCATCGCGTCCAAAGTCTGAGTCGCCAGTGCTCGAGAGCGGATGTTCCCGGTTCGAGCGGCATGGACGAGGCACGCCTCCACATAGGAAGGTCGAGGGAATTTCGGCGCTGAGCCGAATCCGGCATTCTTCTCGTCAAAACGTTGTGAAAGATCGTTTGTCAACGTGGCCAAGATGTCATCGAAATTCAACTGATCAATGGAGCCACCCGCTTCGAGGGTATTCATGAACAGGGCCTCTTTTTCAACGGCGTCAGAGAGGAGTGTCGCTTGTTCTTCGACGGACTCGCGTTGGTTCGCCCAGGCGTCTTCTAAGGAGAGAAGGACTCGAGGAAAACCGGGTTGGCCTCCTCGATCACTTGGGGGAAAATACGTCCCGGCGAAGAAGGGCCGTCCATCGGGTGTGGCAAAGACCGTCATTGGCCATCCACCATGGCCAGTGGCGGCTTGGGTGGCGCTCATGTAGAGCTGATCTAAATCTGGTCGCTCTTCTCGGTCAATCTTGATCGGCACAAAGGCTCGATTCATGATGTCAGCAGTGGCGGAATCTTCGAATGATTCGTGTGCCATCACGTGACACCAGTGACATGCGGCATAGCCAATCGAAATCAGGAGTGGTTTGTCTTCGTTCTCGGCTCGCTGAAGTGCCTCTGGACCCCAGGGATACCAATCAACTGGATTGTCCGCATGTTGGAGAAGGTAGGGACTGGTCTCTTGCGCGAGTCGGTTCTGAGCCATCTACTCAGCGTAGTGAACCTAGGAGGACATCTTGAATGAACACCATGGGCGTGATCACGTGACCGAATTCTAAAGCCAGGTGCGATAGCGTCAGGAGCAGTGAAACGGCGTGGAACTTGGTTGTCGACGTGAAGTATCCAAAAGTGACGACCGACACCATCAATGAAAAACTCCCTGACGAGCTTGCAATTCCTCGCAAGGACCGCGTCCTCGTCCGATCAGCATTTCGCTGCACCGTAGCGACCGCGCTCTCGATGGTGCTCTGTGGCGTTGTGCTCGGGAAACCAGAGATTGCATTCGCGTCCTATGCCGCATTTGCGCTTTCGGCCATGTGTGACTTTGACGGGACCGCAAAAGAGAGGACGACCGCCAATGTGGTGGCCACAGCCGTTGGGGTCCTCGGAGTCGTTCTTGGCTCAGCGGTGGGGTTTTCTTATGGTCTTTCGATCGTCGCCATGTTTGTTGTGGCTTTCGGGTTTTCATTTGCTCGGCTCTTCCATGGCTTCATCGCTCGAAGTGCGGTGGGCGTTCAACTCGGATTTATTTTGGCGGTCGTGACGCCAGATGCATGGTCGAAACTCGGTCCAAATACCGCGGCGTGGGCACTTGGGTGCGGCGTGTCGACGCTGTGCGGTTTGGTCATTCTTCCCCGACATCACTCAACGTCGGTGCGGCGTGCCATTTCGCAGTGGTGCAAGGCCGCAGCAGAACTCACTCGGTCACTCAACGTTGTTGATGCCACACCCGCAGCGCTTGAGAAACTTCGAGTCCACCGAGATCATCTCTTGATGTTGGCTGCGGGAACCCAAGATTGGCCGGGCTCGCTCTTTAAGCGCCAACGAGCGTTGAGTGATCTCTACGTTGTTGCCGAAAGCGGCACCGCTATCTTTGAGCGGTTTGATAAAACGCCACTTCGCCACGACACGCACTATGAAATTCTTGGCGAACAAACTGCACGCGCCTTTGAGGTGGCCGAGCAGACGGTTCTTGGGAAACAAGCGTCCCCCGGGAGTCCGTGGAGTGAAGACATTTGGGATGACCTCAGCATTGACTACGAGGACTCCGTCGCATGGACACAAGAGGGTTTAATGAATGACCCTCAACACGCCCTTGATCGAATAGAACAACACCACCCATTGCGCGCTCTCGCGGTGATGGCCGACGTGGTTCAGCGATATGCACTTATTTCAATGGGGGCGTCAGTGAGTCCACCACGGTTTGCGCCAACATCTCGCACGACGCCAGTGAGTTTGTTGAGAGCCAACTTCTCTTGGAACTCCATTTGGTTCCGCAATGCGCTGCGTGCCGGGGGAGCGATGGCAGTTGCCATTGGTATAGAGCGCCACTTTGATCTCGCCCACGGTTTCTGGGTTGTCCTGGCAGCACTTTCTATTGTGAATGCAACATTTACAAGGCACGACGCCAGTAAAGCGGCAGTTGATGCAACGTTGGGAATTTTTCTTGGTGTTGTTGTTGGGGGTTTGCTTATCGAGTTATCGCTGCCGGCGTGGGCATTTCTCATTTTGATCCCGATCGCGATATTCGCCTCAAAGTGGACAACGGGGGCTGGCCCGATTCTTGGGAACGCCACGTTTGCTCTCTATTCGGTCACGGTGTTTTCCTATATTGGCTGGCCACCACAACTCAAGGTGGCCGAAACTCGCTTCGAATGGGCGCTCATTGGTATTTCAGTGGCCCTTGGACTCACGTTTTTGGCCTTTCCCCGAGGGCACAGCCGCCTCGTCGCTCAACAACGAGATCTTTCGTACGAACTTGCAGACCAATTAGTAGTGAGCGCCCAAGAGCTCTTAGTGAATCGAGCATCAAACCGAGCAGCGTTCGATATGCAACTCTCAGAATGTATGGCACAAGTACAGCGATTTATCGATCTCTTGGAGTCGACGTATCACGCTGCACATACACTGCCACCTGAGTTGAAGCGTTACTTAGAAGACGAGTCCTGGCTGCTTCAGGCCATCTTGGTGTCCGACACGATGGTGAATTATCTCGAGCATGGCTACACCGGTCTTGGCGATGCTGCACTCAACGCTGTCTTTCAGGCTCCACCAACGTATCGGCTCGAGATGCTCCGTGACCTCGTCAATAAGGATCCTGAGCGACTTTCTCGTCATCCGAGAATCTTGTTGTCAGCGGTGTGGTCGGCGCAGTGGCTTCACGATCTAGAACGAGAACGTCCAAAGGATTTCGTTTCGTAGGCGTGACGTCGCAGTACTCACTAACCTGAGATCCATGGACATCAGAATGGATGGAAAAGTCGCACTCGTCACGGGGGGAAGTCGAGGGATTGGCCTCGGAATCGCACAGCGCCTCTGTGAATCAGGAGCTGACGTCCTGCTGGTCTCTCGAAAAGCTGACGGTCTTGAACAAGCTGCGTCCACCCTCCAAGGACTCGATGGAAACGTTGCCTGGGAAGTTGGCCACGTCGCACGGGCTGAAGACGCGGTTCGGGCCACAAATACCTGCGTCGAGAAGTTCGGAAGAATTGATCTGCTGGTGAACAACGCCGGAACGAATCCTTACATGGGTCCGTTGTTGGAAATCAATGACGTACTCATGGCGAAAACGGTTGAGATCAACCAGTCGTCAATTATCCATTGGGCGAAAGCCGCGTGGGACGCAGGGCTGAGTGAACACGGAGGAAGTATTTTGAACATTGCCTCAATAGGAGGTTTAGTTCCAGAACCGGGAATTGGTTGGTATAACGCCACGAAAGCCGCAGTGATTCATCTCACGTCTCAGTTGTCCTACGAACTCGCCCCCAAGGTTCGGGTCAATGGCATTGCTCCTGGACTCGTGAAGACTGAACTTGCTCGAGCGTTTTGGGAATCCGGGGAAGAACGCATAGCTCAGCAGATCCCAATGAAACGCCTTGGGGTTGTCGATGACATCGCTACTTCCGCATTGTTCTTGTTGAGCGATGAAGCATCATGGATTACCGGTCAGACCCTGGTCGTCGACGGAGGAACAACGACGCAGTCAACCGGTGGGGTCGGCTAGGAGCCAAATCAAGGTTTCCGAATCCGGTTCTAATCCCGTTAGGGGTACGCATCAACCAAGAAGTTCCTTTAAAGGACCAATACTCATGAATTTGTTTGCACACTTCACTATCGTTGGACCGAACTATTTAGGGCGCTAATCTCAGTTATAAAGATGCCAAAAAAAACTTAAAGAAAGCAGTGAAATGATGACCAAGAGTTACTTCCCAAGCTTTCGAACCTTTCGTAACATCCTCATTCTCGCAACAGCATTTGCCATTCTTGGCATGATGACGTTGCCAAGACCCGCCAGAGCAATCACACCTTCTCAAACCGCGGTCACCTCAATCACCGTTGGCACTCAACCCATTGACGTGGCCGTAAGCCCTGACGGATCGAGCGTATGGGTGGCGAACAGGGGTGACAACTTGGGTAGGTGCATCGGCGGCTGCACCGTCTCGCGCATCAGCACCACCACCAACGCTGTCACCGCCACGATCACCGTTGGGACGGCCCCCCGAGGCGTCGCTGTCAGCCCTGACGGATCAAGTGTGTGGGTGACAAGCACATTCGATGACACCGTCTCGCGCATCAGCACCACCACTAACGCTGTCACCGACACAATCGCTGTTGGCACTGGGCCCTTTGGCGTCGCCGTGAGCCCCGACGGATCGAGTGTATGGGTGGCGAACTTCACCAACGAAACCGTCTCACGTATCGCTACTTCTAATAATGCCGTTACCGCTACGATCACTGTTGGGAGTTACCCCATTGGCGTCGCCGTGAGCCCGGACGGATCAAGTGTGTGGGTGGCGAACAATGGTGCTGGCGGTAGCGGTGGTAACACCGTCTCGCGCATCAGCACCACCACCAGCGCTGTCACCGACACGATCACCGTTGGAACTGGCCCCTCAGGCGTTGCCGTGAGCCCTGACGGATCAAGTGTGTGGGTGACGAACAACGAGGCCAATACCGTCTCGCTCATCAACACCACCACCAACGCTGTCACCGACACGATCACCGTTGGAACGAGCCCCCGAGGCGTCGCCGTGAGCCCTGATGGCAAAAGTGTGTGGGTGACCAACTATGGCGACGGCACCACCGATGGCACCGTCTCGCAAATCGATACCGCTTCGGACACCGTCGTCCAAACAATCACCGTCGGCTCTAGCCCCTGGGGCGTTGCCGTGAGCCCGGACGGTTCGAGTGTGTGGGTGGCCAACGTGGGCAGCGCCAACGTCTCGCGCATCATTTTCCCGCCACAACCTCCCTCTAACGTCACGGCCACGCCAGGCGACGCCAAAGCCACGATCTCGTGGGCTGCACCAACCAACACTGGGGGCAGCCCAATCACTGGTTATAGCGCCACGGCGTCTCCAGGGGGCAAGAGCTGTACGACAACAACGGCCACCTCATGCACGATTAGCGGTCTCACCAACGGAACGACGTATGACGTATCGGTGACCGCAACTAATGCTGTTGGGACCTCTGACCCTTCCGTCGTAGCTGTCACCCCAGCAGTTCCAGTGGTTACAGCTGCAATCGCAAAACTGGCAGCCACCGGCTCAGACCTCTTTAGTCCTTCGTGGTTCGTCGTTGCACTCTTTGGACTGGGTGGCGGAGCGCTGTTGGTGAGTCGTCGAAGGAAAACCCAGTCTCAGTCATAGCTCGCTAGAGCTGCAGGCCTTACTGATAACCGGCAGAAGCTGAAGCCCTGAGATGGGCCACGGACTCCAACCACGGCTGAATTGTGTTCCAACTAATTCGCGTTAGGGGTACGCATCAAGCAAGAAGTTCGCTCAAAGAACCAGAACGCATCAATTCGTGCCTAACTGTTCTTGCTCGGTCCGAATCCATTTGAATTGGTAGGGTTGGTGTATACGAGTTTATTGATCTCGGACTTTGAAAGGCACTGGGGTTATGAACAATAGTTACTCACCAAGTATTCGCTTCCTTCGCAACACTCTTGTCCTCGCAACAGCATTTGCCACTCTTGGTGTGATGACGTTGCCTGGACTTGCCAGTGCAAGCACGCCTTCGACAACCGCCGTGACCTCAATCACTGTTGGAGCGAACCCCTTCTTCGTCGCCGTGAGCCCTGACGGATCGAGTGTGTGGGTGACCAACTTGAACAGCGGCACCGTTTCGCGCATCGCAACCTCCAACAACACCGTGACCCCAATCACTGTTGGAGCGGTCCCTCAGTTCGTCGCCGTGAGCCCTGACGGTTTGAGTGTGTGGGTGACCAATAATGGCGCCGGCACCGTTTCGCGCATCGCTACCTCTGACAACACCGTGACCTCAATCACTGTTGGATCGGGCCCCGCTGGCGTCGCCGTGAGCCCTGACGGATCGAGTGTGTGGGTGACCAACTATGGCGCCGGCACCGTTTCGCGCATCGCAACCTCCAACAACACCGTGACCCCAATCACTGTTGGATCGGGCCCCTTAGGCGTCGCCATGAGTCCCGACGGATCGAGTGTGTGGGTGACCAACGGTGGCGATGGCACCGTCTCGCGCATCGCTACTTCTGACAACACCGTGACCTCAATCACTGTTGGATCGGTCCCCGCTGGCGTCGCCGTGAGCCCTGACGGATCGAGTGTGTGGGTGACCAATAATGGCGCCGGCACCGTTTCGCGCATCGCAACCTCCAACAACACCGTGACCCCAATCACTGTTGGATCGGGCCCTCAGTTCGTCGCCGTGAGCCCTGACGGTTTGAGTGTGTGGGTGACCAACCAAGGCGACGGTACCGTTTCGCGCATCGCTACCTCTGACAACACCGTGACCTCAATCACTGTTGGATCGGGCCCCTTAGGCGTCGCCGTGAGCCCTGACGGATCGAGTGTGTGGGTGACCAATAATGGCGCCGGCACCGTTTCGCGCATCGCTACCTCTGATAACACCGTGACCCCAATCACTGTTGGATCGGGCCCCTTAGGCGTCGCCATGAGTCCCGACGGATCGAGTGTGTGGGTGACCAATAATAACGACGGCACCGTCTCGCGGATTATTTTCCCTCCACAGCCTCCCTCTAACGTCACGGCCACGCCAGGTGACGCCAATGCCACTATCTCTTGGAGCGCACCAACCAACACTGGGGGCAGTCCAATAACTGGCTATAGCGCCACAGCGTCTCCAGGCGGCAAGAGCTGTACGACAACGACGGCCACCTCGTGCACGATCGTGGGTCTCACCAACGGAACTACTTATTCAGTTTCGGTGACAGCAACCAATGCTGTTGGCACCTCTGACCCTTCGGCTCCCGTCTCGGTCACTTTGCCGATTCCAGCCACATTGGCCGCGACTGGTTCTGATCTCATGAACCCACCCTGGCTCGCCATTGCACTCTTTGGCTTTGGTGGAGGAGCACTGTTGGTGAGTCGTCGAAGGAAAACTCAGCCTCACTCATAACTCACAGAAGCTGTACCCCTCAGTTGGGCCAGGTACTCCAACCACGGCTCAATCGTGTTCCAACTCATTCGCATGAGGGGTACTTAACGTAACTCGCTGCGTCGAATTTTGCCCAATGTGGTGCGTGGCAATACGTCAACCAGGACGAGTTCTTTTGGGGTGGCGTAGGAAGCAATCTGTTCACTGACCATCCGTTGAATCTCTTCTAACGACGGAGGAGTCCCCTCTGGAGCAATCCAAACGACCACTCGCTCGCCCCACTCGGGATCAGAACGCTTCCACACAGCAAGTTCTTTGATTCCATTGAGATTGATGAGAGCTGCTTCAACGTCGGAGGGGTAGACCTTTTCGCCACCGGTGACGATCACTTCATCGAGGCGGCCTCGAACTTCCAAGAGACCTGCATCGTTGAGACGGCCAAGGTCGCCGGTGGGGAACCAGTTGCTTTGGCCGTCTGGGCCCTTCACGAAAGGAGCGGGACGATCTCGATAACCCCGCAACAAGGTCGGACTTGCCACATGAATTTCTCCGAAGCCGTCTTCATCAGAATCGACAATGTGGAGCGACACGCCGTCAAGGGCGGTGCCGTCATAGACAATTCCTGAGCCAGTTTCGGTCATGCCGTAGGTCGCCACAGCATTCGGTGGAAGGTGATCTGGGGGAGCAGCACCACCCAAGAGGATGCAAGAGAACATGGCGGGGTCGATACCGAGCATGGCTTTGGTCACCAGCGAAACATGACTGACACCCTCACGAGCGGCACGGCGCAAGGTTTCCGGGTGGGCATCTTTGGTAATGCTGAGCGACGTGCCGGTAAGGAGCGCTCTGGAGAGAACCGAGAATCCTCCAATGTGCACGATGGGGAGACAACAGAGCCAGTGGTCGAGAGTGGGATTCACTTCGAGTCGTCTCGAGGTGATCGTCGCTGAGGCTTGAAGTGCCGCATGATCGAGCTCGACGGCTTTGGGGTCGGACATCGAGCCAGAGGTCATCATGACGAGGCCAATGCCGCTGTCTACCTGGCGTCCCTCAGAGAGATTGTGGCGGCCATCGCCGTCGAGAAGAACGGTCGGTGCCATCGTCGCGAGTGCTTGTGAACGCAAGCTGGGACTCCATCGAGAGTCGAGCGTGCAGAGGGCATCGCCGGCTGCCCAGATCTCTTCGATGATTGGAACCAAGGAATCGTCTTGGTCGAGATCAAGAGCGATGAGGTCGGGCACGGCTAAAGCCTAGAAGCCGTGGGGAGCGTACAGGGAGCCGATTCTCCCCGGTAGCGTGGAAGGCAATGGAAGAGAACCCGAAGACCGTCATTTCTGGCCCACCAATCGATCCCGTGGAGAAGTTTCGGGGCCAACGCGCACCTGACTGGCAGCGTGAGGGTTCCTATAAGGACATTACGTATGAGGTTGCAGAAGGGATCGCCAAGATCACGATCTGTCGACCCGAAAAAAGAAACGCCTTCCGGCCTCAAACGCTCTTCGAACTCATTGATGCCTTCTCGAGGGCGCGAGACGACATCTCGGTGGGCGTCATTCTCTTCACGGGTCAAGGACCCGATGCATTCTGTTCGGGCGGGGACCAGACAATTCGAGGCGATGACGGCTACATCGGCGATGACCAGGTCGCACAACAAGGGGTGGGAAGACTCAATGTCTTAGATCTCCAAATTTTAATTCGCCGCATTCCAAAGCCCGTGATTGCCATGGTGGCGGGCTATGCCATCGGTGGCGGGCACATCTTGCACCTGGTGTGTGATCTTTCGATCGCCGCCGACAATGCTCGATTTGGCCAGACCGGCCCCATGGTCGGGAGCTTCGATGGTGGGTACGGCTCAAGTCTGTTGGCCCGCACCATTGGCGTGAAGCGAGCCAAAGAAGTCTGGTTCTTGTGCCGTCAATACGACGCCGCGACGGCACTCGATTGGGGCCTCGTCAATACGGTTGTCCCATTGGCGTCGCTTGAGGAAGAGAGCGTTGCGTGGAGCCGCCAGATCATGACGCTTTCGCCGTTGGCGTTGCGAATGTTGAAGGCTGGCTTCAATGCCGCTGAAGATGGCTTGGCGGGAGTCCAACAACTAGCGGGGGACGCGACGATGTTGTTCTACATGACTGAAGAGGGCCAAGAAGGACGTAATGCCTTTAACGAACACCGAGCACCCGACTTCACTCGGTTTCCTCGTCGTCCGTGACCCAGCAGCCGGACGGTTCGGCGTCCATTGGAAGATTCGAAAAGTGGGTCAAAGGCGCCCGTCCTCGTACCTTGCCCGCAGCAGTGGTCCCCGTGTTGGTGGGAACACTGCTCGTTCGACCCCAAGAGATTCTCTTTTCTCGTATGGCCCTCGCCGGCGTGGTGGCGCTGAGCCTGCAGATCGGGACGAACTATGCAAATGACTACTCCGACGGCATCAGGGGAAGCGATGAAGTCCGAGTAGGTCCCGTGCGTCTCGTTGGCCAGAAATTGGCATCACCACGAGCGGTAAAAACCGCTGCATTGTTGTCCTTTTCTCTAGCGGCCCTTGCTGGCCTCGTTCTCTGTGCGCTCTCGAGTTGGTGGCTGATTCTTCCGGGCGTGGCCGCCGTCGGAGCTGGATGGCTCTACACCGGGGGGCCAAAGCCTTATGGCTACCTCGGGCTCGGTGAGCTCTTTGTGTTTTTGTTTTTTGGAGTTGTCGCCACCGTGGGCTCTACCTTTGTCCAGCACAGATCCATCCCCGCGGTGGCGTGGATTGCGGCCATACCAGTGGGGCTGTTGGCGACGGCGTTGCTTGAAGCCAACAATCTCCGAGACATCGACGGTGACGTTGACTCAGCAAAGAGAACCTTGGCCGTCCGCCTTGGTCGAGCACGAGCCTCATGGCTCTTCATCGCGAGCTACATCGGCGTTGCCTTCGGCGTGATTGCCTGTGGCGTGGTGCGTCCCTGGTCGCTGCTTGCCTTGCTCGGATTAATTCTTGCTATTCCCTCGTGCCAACTCGCCCTGTCAGAGGCGAGAGGGAAGGCGTTACTTCCAATGCTCCAGGCGGCCGGTCGAACTCAATTAGTTGTTGGGGTCGTGTTGGCAGTGGGACTCGCACTTCCGTGAAGAGCGTCGAGCCAGTGCTCGATCACACTGGCGCAGGGCTCAGGAGCTTCGAGATGACACGCGTGGCCGACCCCAGGGGCGATGGCCAGCGTCGAAATGGAAAGCTCATCGTGCATGCCGTGCGCAATGGAGACGAACTTCGGATCGAGTTCTCCAACCAGCAACAGGGTTGGCACGTCAATGAGATCGAGAAACCCCCATGCACTTTGCTGAGTTCCGGTGCCCATCTTTCGCAGGCTCATCGCCAAACCGCGTGCGCTATTCTTCATCCGGCTCGCTCGATCCTGTGCGTCGTCGCTCAAGCCAGCGAAGAGGGGCTGGGCCAACCACCGATCAAGAAAGCCACCGACATCCTCGGTCTCTTCAAGCTCAGACGCGAGCGCTTCGTCGCCAACGCGGCGCTGTTCGCGCGCTTCGTCATCGAGAATGCCTGGGGTTCCTCCGATGAGAATCAGTTCTCGCAGGCCTCGGGGCTGCATCATCGCCGCGGTCATTGCCACTCTGGCTCCCATGGAGTAGCCCAAGAGAACAAAGGGTTCTTCGCCAACGGTATCCAAGAGATCATGGGCCGCTCCGACAACGTCAGCCTCGATATCGCTCGAGCCACCGTGGCCAGGCAGATCAACGGCCACAATGGTGTGATGCGAACCAAGGGCTCGACCAAACGCTCCCCAGGACGACGAGGTCTGGGTGAAGCCATGACAGATCACCAGACGAGGGCCCGAACCCCACGAAGTCGTCGCCAATTTGGTCATTGCTCATGAGCGTAGCGAGTTCTGAGATCCAGGCAACGTTTTGTGCGACCTTCGTTGATGAACTGCTCCTTGGAGGCGTCACCGACGTAGTTCTCTGTCCGGGGTCTCGCTCGACACCGCTTGCGCTTGCCTGCCTGAAAAGTTCTTTGACGACACACGTACGCCTTGATGAGCGGTCTGCGGCGTTCTTCGCCCTTGGTCTTTCTCGCTCGAGTGGGCGACCCACATTGGTGGTCGTAACGTCAGGGACCGCTGCGGCAGAACTCCATGCGGGAGTTCTTGAAGCGAGTCTCGATCGCGTCCCTTTAATTATTGCCACCGCGGATCGACCACCAGAGTTGCAGCAGATTGGCGCGCCACAGACCGTGAACCAAGCCCACCTCTATGGCGATGCCGTTCGCTTTACGAGTCTTCCTGGTCCCTGCCACGCATGGCCCACCGAGCAATGGCGATCGTTCTCGAGTCGCTTAGTCCTCGAGGCGAACGGTGTTGCGGGGCTCCCTGGACCGGTACACGTCAATCTTCCCTTCATTGAACCGCTCGTCACCGCACCCGGCGAGTTGCCCCCTCGACGCAGCGGCACTCAGCCGTGGTCCAAGCTTGCAGTCTCGCCTTCTTCGTCGCTGGATCTGGGGAGAGAAGTTCTGGCGCTGTTCGAAGGACGTCGAGGAGTCTTTCTTGTCGGGGATGGTGGGGGATCGCTCGAACAGATTCGATCAACGGCGCAGCATCTCGCCTGGCCCGTCCTCGCCGATGCTCGATCACGATGTCGAAGCGAAGATCCGGTCATGGTGACAAGTGCCGACGGTATTCTTCGAAATAAGGCGGTCGCGCTCACACTGGCCCCAGAGGTGGTCGTGCTCCTTGGTGCCCCACCAGCATCCAAAGTCATCACCGAGTGGATCACTGCGCTCGCTGGCCAGGGAGTTGAGATCGTGGTGATTGGGAGAGATGGACCCTCTCGTCATCCAACATCGAGCCCTGCGACATTTCTGCTCTCTTCTCCTGATGAGGCGCTTGGCGTCATCGCCACAATTGGGACTCCCGCGCCTCAAGAGTGGCTGGATTCGTGGATCAACGCTGAGCACGCCGCCACGCAAGGGATCGAAACAGTTCTCTCGAGAGCTGAACTCAGCGAGCCCGGGGTCGCCAGAGTCCTGTGTCAAGAACTTCCCGACGACTCCACGCTCGTGGTCTCTTCTTCGATGCCAATTAGAGACGTTGAATGGTTTGGAGGACGCCGCCCCAGAGCGCAGCGGCTCTTGGCCAATAGGGGAGCCAACGGAATTGACGGCGTGGTCTCGACAGCCATGGGCGTGGCGTCCTCTCGAAGTGGACCAGTCGTGGCCTTGGTAGGAGACCTCGCCTTTCTCCACGACGTCTCGGCACTGGTCGACGGCGTAGGAGAGAACGCCTCGCTTGTTGTCGTCGTTCTCGATAACGATGGGGGAGGGATCTTCTCGTTTTTGCCCCAACGCGGCACGCTGCATGAGCATGACTTCGAGACACTCTTTGGCACGCCTCGGCGCGTCTCGCCCGGCGAGGTGGCCCGAGGCTTTGGTATCGAGGTCGCCGTCCCGAGCTCGCTCGACGAGTTGCGCAGCGCGCTTGGCTCTCTGGTGGGTCGACAAGGACTCCACGTGGTCCACTGTGTGGTGCCTTCTCGGGATGCAAACGTCGCCCTCCACGCTGAGATTCATGCAGCGATTGAGAAGAACGTGGCTGAGAGTCTGGGTCTCGGCTAACGAGCGCCCTGCGTGTCGTGAGCCAGAAGGCGCCATGATCAAGAGTCATTTCGGCCCACATCACGGCTTTGTTGCGAGAGTGAGCGTGGACAATTCGCTAGAGAGTTGCCCGTGTCCTGAGAGTGAGCATGATCTTTGGCAGACTCTTGGCTATGCCATCTGTTTCTGAGGACTTAACAGCCCGAGGCCTGATCAATCAGATCACCGACGACGCACTGCTTGAGCTCTTGGACGCCGGAGGGGTCACGCTCTATGCCGGGTTCGACCCGACCGCCGCGAGTCTCCACGTTGGGCACCTTTTACAGCTCTGTACCTTGCGGCGCCTGCAACTTGGAGGCAATCGACCGATTGCACTCGCCGGTGGCGGGACGGGAATGATTGGTGATCCCGGCGGGAAGTCCTCAGAGCGACCGCTGCTCAGCAAAGAAGAGATTGCCTCGAATGTGATGGCGATCGGAGAACAGATGAAGCGCTTCCTCGATTTTGATGCGCCAAGTGGGGCAAACCAGGCGCTGTTGTTAGACAACGCGGCATGGCTCTGCGACCTGACTCTTCTGGAGTTCTTGAGAGACATCGGGAAACACTTCACGGTGAATCAGATGGTGGCGAAAGAGTCCGTTCGCTCTCGTCTTGAGCGCCCCGACCAGGGAATCTCGTATACCGAGTTCTCCTACATGCTGCTCCAGGCCTATGACTTTGCTCAACTCAATATCGATCACGGCTGTACGGTGCAGATCGGTGGATCTGATCAGTGGGGCAACATCACGATGGGAATCGATCTTGTCGCCAAACGCACGGGCGAGCAGGCCTACGGCTTGACCACGCCGCTGGCCACCAAGGCTGACGGCACCAAGTTCGGCAAATCTGAAGCTGGGAATGAGCGGGTCTGGCTGGATGCGAATCGAACGAGCCCCTACGCCCTCTACCAATTCTTCCTCGGCGTCGAAGACGCCATGGTCGACACGTATTTGCGATTCTTTACCTTTTTGTCGCTCGAAGAGATTGACGCGCTCAAGGTCTCGACGAATGATCAGCCAGAGAAGCGTGAGGCCCAGCGGGCATTAGCCGCAGCAATGATCGATCTGATTCACGGACCAGGTGCTCGAGAGCGAGCCGAGGAAGCATCGAGTGCACTTTTTCGCGGCAGCGTCGCGTCGCTCGATGAAGCGACGCTACGAGACGTAGTCGCTGACGTTCCGACGTCATCGCTGGAGCGATCGGATCTCGACGCATCGCCACTGCTCGTCGATGTGCTCAGTGAGATTGGGTTAGTGAAATCAAAATCAGAGGCTCGACGGGCCATCGAACAAGGTGGCGTCTTCGTCAACGACGTACTCAGCGAAGGTGTTGACGCCACAGTGAGTGGGAACGACCTCTTGTTTGGTGAGTTTGTTGTCGTGAGGCGGGGGAAGCGCTCGTATCACGTGATCTGTGTGTCGTGAGGAACGCAGTGCTCGGTCTTGTCCTTGTGGCAGGGATACTCTTCACAGGATGCTCAGGGCAAGACGGCCAAGGCTCCCCGCAGTCACAAATGAACGCCTGGGTTAATGGAACTGGCTTTGGCCCAGCGCTTGGAACCCTTGAGAACGATGTGAAACGCTCAACGGAGATCCTTACGAGTGGAGGGACCATCAATGAAGCACACACGGTCTGTGCGGTGCTCTTGCTCGACGTGCAACGAGCGAATGGGAATCTTCCAACGCCCGACGAGCTTTCGACCCAACTTCTTTCTGATGCCTATGCCTCCCTCGGAAAAGCAGCGCACGACTGCTACAGCGCAGTGGGGAACCCCACAAAGATGGCGTCCTATTCCAGCAACAAGAATCAGGGACTTTCCTTGCTGAGCCAAGCCCAAGCCAAGATCTCGTCGGTGCTTGGAGCTTCGTTTTCGACGACCACGACGATCGACAACGGATCGACCGCACAGTGACGCTGCCCGAGAGTGATGACGCAATGATTCGCCGAGTGCTCTGGTCGCTACCTACAGGACTCTACGTCCTTGGCAGCGTTGTCGACGAGGTACAGGGACCCTGGAATCTCATGACCATCAACCTGGTCACCCAGGTGGCGACGACTCCTCGCATCCTCGGCGTGAGCCTCGAGAGCGACTCTCGAAGTCTTGAGTACGTGAGACATTCAGGAAAAGCAGCGCTTTCGATTCTTGCTCGAGAAGATAGAGCGGTGGTGAGAAGGTTTGTCAAAGCAGTAGAAGACGTTGAGATAGACACGGAGGGTCGACCAACACGACTCTCAGGGGTCGAGGTGGAACTCACGCCTCTTGGAGTCCCAGTGCTTTCCCAGGCCGTCGCATGGTTGGATCTCAAGGTCGTGACATCTACTGAGTTCGAAAGTCACACAATGGTCTTTCTGGCTGTTGCGGGGGCGCGAGCGATACCTGAGTTGCTGGAGGGATCGGCTTCCGAGCGCTCGGTTGAAATTTTGCGGATGGAAGATACTCGGATGAACTACGGGGGCTAAGAAGTCCCTTCGACGCTCATGTGGGCCGCAGGTCAATACGCAAGGTCAAAATGCCATCATTGAGTTCTGCCTGGGCGTCAGCCAACATCGCGTAGTCCATGAAGTCAATTTGGGCTCGGCGCATAAACGCTTGGCGATCGGGACCCTCGATCGGGGGGACTCCTCGCTCCTTGACCGCCCTGGCTCGCTCGGCAAATCGGGTAATCATGGCCGCTGGATCAAATTCCTCAGACATAAGGCACCTCCTAAGCGGGATGGTAGTCGGCGAGCGTGCGACTCGAACTCAGGCCCCGAACAAGTAGAGTGGTCTTGAGCAATAGGGGAGTTGGCGTGTCCTCTTCGGAGGGCACTTGGCCAAGCGTTGCGCCAGAGCAAACGTGGTTCAGCGCCATCGGAGCAAGGCAGTGGCGCACCGCCTCCCGCACGGGGTAGTTGTCAGCAGTTAGGAGTAGTCGTGAAAAAAGGTCGACATCGCCGCTTTGAAGAAGCACGGAGTTTGAAGCGCTCGTTCGGAGAAGAAGCAAAGACGTGTGTCGAATGCGGAGCAGAACCTGAAGACATTCACGCGTCGTGGTGCTTGGCCGAAGAAGACGACTACGACCGCATCCTTGGCACGAACCTCAAGACGACGTCAGACGAGCACGACCCTCTTGACGACGAGCGGGTCTAGGTCGTTTTCTCTTTTTTCCTCATGACCGGGTGAGCAAGCGGGACACCAATCTTTGTTCGCTCTGCCCGCTCATTGACAAAGGCCAAGAGTTTTGAGTAGTTCCGCTTCCCAACCATCTCGATAAGTTCGTCCTTCATTGAGTCGACGACTCGAGAACTTCCTATAAAGGCTTCGGGTGCTTCGGTGCACCACCAGTGAAACTCAGCGCCACCTTCTCCCCAGTGGCGACGCTCCCATTGGCCGATCGAGGTGGTGACGTGATCGTTGTCGTTTTCCTCGTCCTCGCGTCGCAGTGGTAACTGCCAGCAGACTTCTGGCTTCCAACCGACGTAGCTTTCTCCATGGTTCGCAGCGGCAACGTGAAACGCACAGCCAGGCCCACCGCTAAATCCGGGTCGATTCAGAAAAATACACGCATCATCTTGGAGGACCGTGACGAGGTCACCGTCCTCGTTCTTTTCGATGATGTTCTTTGGCGCCACGCTTTTGAACTGCCATTCTTCATCGGTTAAGAGTTTTGCTTTCTCTTTCACTTTCTTGGCGTCAGCTTTGTCGACCAAGTGAGCCCCGTAGCTGCAACATCCCTGGACGAGCTCGGGGGCTGGCCCCGTGAGGACCCCTTGGCAGCCATTGCCAAAGATGCACTCCCAGTTGCTTTCGAGAAATGTCAGGTCAAAGCGCCAGGTCCGCTCTTCCTTCTCGTCTTCAAAGCTGACCCATTCATGCGCGTCTTTCGGTGATTTAGCCACGGAGCGAACGCTAGCAATGTCACAGAGCACTGTGGTTGACCCATAGACTGTTGCTATGACTCAAACCACCGAACAGACCGTTGACGATCTCGTCGTCACTTTGACCGACGAAGCCCGGGGGATTGTGGCCGACGCACTGGCCCAAGAGCCCAATGCCGAAGAACTCGGTCTCTGGCTTGAGGTGCGAGGGGTGGAGGCTGGAAAGTTTGCCTACGACCTGTACTTCCAAGCGGTCAATGACGCCGATGACGCCGACGTGACCTACGTCGTCGAAAACGTTGCAGTGGTGATTCCAGCAAACAGCGTCGACGATCTTCGTGGCTCTCGCCTTGAGTGGTCGAGCGATGGTGATGGGGGACTTGTCATGGTGAACCCCAACACGCCCTCGTTGGCCCAAGTAGCACCTGGCCTCCCTGAAGACGTCCTCGCACAAGGGCTTGAAGGACCGCTGGCGCAAGAAGTCATTGCGGTGTTGGAGCGAGACGTGAACCCTTCGATTGCGAGCCACGGTGGTCGTGCCGATCTCGTGGCAATGGATGAAAACGAAGCGGTGGTCTACCTTGCTCTTTCTGGAGGCTGCCAAGGGTGTGCGATGTCTCGTATGACCTTGACCCAAGGAATTGAGGTCACCTTGCGGGATCAAGTTCCACAATTAACTGCCATCGTGGACGTGACGGACCACGCAGTAGGAGAAAATCCCTTCTATTCGAACTAATTTGGCGAAACAAGCCGAGGCCCCACCCGGCCAACGCGTAGGCTAGAGAGCATGCTGCGCTTCTTGACTGCTGGTGAATCTCATGGTCAAGCCCTTGTCGTGATCCTCGAGGGCTTGCCTGCTGGCATCCGTGTCACCGAGAAACAGATCCAAGATGAACTCGCGCGCCGTCGACTGGGTTTTGGGAGAGGACCTCGAATGAGATTCGAGGCTGACGACATCACCCTGGTTGCTGGTATCCGTCACGGAAGAACCCTGGGCTCACCCGTCGCCATTGAGATTCGAAACTCAGAGTGGCCAAAATGGACCGAAGAGATGTCTCCTCATCCTGGTGCTCCTTCATCAGTGTTGTCGACTCCTCGACCGGGGCATGCAGATTTAGTGGGCATGCAGAAATACGGATTCGATGACGCCCGTGACGTGCTTGAGCGAGCATCTGCTCGAGAGACCGCAGCACGCGTCACCGCAGGAGCCTTGGCCAAGATCCTGCTCGCAGAGATTGGAACAGAGATCCTGAGTCACACCGTTCAGCTCGGCGACCAGCGTGTTGAAAGCGACGTGCGTCCCGGTCCCGGCGACATCGAAGGTATTGACGAGAATGAGGTGCGCTGTTTTGACCTTGACGCCTCGGCCCGCATGATCAGCGCGATTAAAGCTGCGGCAAAGGCGGGCGACTCCCTTGGAGGCGTCACCGAAGTACTTGGATTCGGCGTGCCGGTCGGGTTGGGGAGTCACGTGCACTGGGACCGAAAGATTGACGGTCTCTTCGCCCAAGCGATTTTGAGCATTCAAGCAGTCAAGGGCGTCGAGTTGGGGTCTGGCTTCGAACAGGCTGGCCAGCCCGGTTCGAAGGCTCACGACGCCATCTCGTACCAAGAAGATGGTGACCAGAGCACGGGTGGGTTTCATCGAGAGACGGCCCGCGCTGGTGGGGTTGAAGGTGGAATGACGACCGGCGGGCTGTTAGCGATCCGGGCCGCGATGAAGCCGCTGGCCACTCTGAATCGTCCGGTCTTGGAGACCGTCGACGTTGCCACAAAAGAGTCAACGGTGTCGTTCAAAGAGCGAACTGACGTGACCGCAGTTCCCGCCATGGGCGTGGTGGCTGAGTCGATGGTCGCCCTGGTGCTGGCTAATGAGGCCCTTCGAAAGTTCGGTGGTGATTCAGTGGCTGAGTTCGTGCGGAATCACCAAGGATTTATCGAGCACTTAGGCGAGACGCCTTCTGCTGCTCCGGGCGCGTGAGTGCGTCGAGTTCGCTTGTTTTGGTTGGCCTGATGGGTGCAGGAAAGTCGTCAGTGGCCGCTGAACTGGCGAACAAGGCGTCCCTTCGACACCTCGATACCGATCGCATGATCGAAGCCTCAACGGGGGCGAGTGTTGCCGATCTCTTCGCTGCAGAAGGCGAAGAAGCATTTCGCTCTCTTGAGTTTGTTGCCCTCAAAGAGGCGCTCGCGTCGAAGGAGCGAGTCGTGATTTCGACCGGAGGTGGCATTGTGACGCACGATGACGCACGCTTGCTCCTCGAAGAGCATGCCCCCGTCGTCTTTTTGGATGTATCGGTACCAGTCGCCCTTGAGCGAATCGGTGAGAACGCGCACGAGCGACCGCTGCTCGGCGAGGACCCCTTCTTTTCACTCACCGTGCTTGATCGCCATCGACGTCTCTTCTATGAGCGCGTGGCCGATCTGACGATGAACGTGGACGAAAAGAGTGTCGAGGAGATAGCCGACCAGATCCTTGAACGAGTCGGCAGCTCATCATGAACACCGTCACTGTCGAAGTCATGCCACGCCCTTACAAGGTCGAGATTGGGGAGGGTGCTCGTCGAGATCTTGGCGCAATGGTGAAGAAGGAATCGCCGAAGGCGCAGCTGGCTGTCGTGGTGACCCAGGCATCGCTCATTGATCTTGGGGTACTGCGCGATATCGACCCAGGCATCACGTGTGAAGTGCTCACCATCGGAGAGGGTGAAGACGCGAAGTCCTTGGCGACCATCGAAGCGTTGTCACGTTCGTTCGTTCAGATGGGACTCAGTCGCCACGACATCATCATCGGGGTTGGGGGAGGCTTGGTCAGCGACGTTGCTGGCTTCGCAGCTGCGACGTTCCATCGAGGCGTTGATTACCTCAGCGTCTCAACCACCCTGCTCGGCCAGATTGATGCTGCGATTGGTGGAAAGACGGGAGTCAATCTTCCCGAAGGTAAGAACTTAATCGGAGCCTTTTCGCAGCCCGTCGGTGTGATCGCTGACACTGAACTCCTGGCCACGTTGCCTGAGAGGGAGTGGGCGTGCGGTCGAGGCGAGATGGCGAAGTATGCCTTTCTTGGCCGAGGAACTCCCTCGCTCGAGATTCTCTCCTTAGACCTCGACGACCAAGTTGAGCGCTGTGTCGCCATTAAGGCAGCGGTGGTTGCTGTCGATGAACGCGAAGCGGGTGCACGGATGACGCTGAATTATGGACATACCTTGGCGCATGCCCTCGAGGCGGTTGGGCTCGCGGAACGAGCCCAAGGTCTTGCCACCACCACGAGTGCGCTCGTTCATGGTGAAGCGGTCGCCATTGGCTTGGTCTTTGCATCTGAACTGGCTCATCGACTCGGTCGCATCGATCAAGAGCGGGTGGCACTCCACCATCAACTCATCGAAGGCTTTGGACTTCGTGGATCCTTGCCGCCAGGCCTCTCCGCTGAAGAACTGGTCGCCACCATGGCAAGAGACAAGAAGGCCCACCATGATTTGACCTTTGTTCTTGATGGCCCGAACGGGGTGGAGCCAGTCTCCGGGCTTGATCCTGGCGTGGTCCTCGCTACGCTGAAGGAGATGGGAGCAAACGCATGAGTGAATCAGCAACTGAGATTTTGTTGCTTTCTGGGCCCAATCTGAACCTCTTGGGTGCGAGGGAGCCAGAGATCTACGGCACCGAGACTCTTGAGAACCACGTCGAAACAGCGAAGAACGCTGCGGCACGACACGGGCTGAGCCTCCATCATGAACAGTCCAATCATGAAGGTGAGCTGATTGAATTTATTCATCAAGCCACCGGCAAGTCGGCGGCCATCGTGATTAATGCTGGTGCACTGACACATACGTCCTGGGCCATTCATGATGCGCTGAAATCATTTTCTGGCCCCGTGATCGAGGTTCATCTTTCCAACCCAGGGGCCCGGGAGGAGTTTCGTCACCTTTCGGTCATCGCTCCCGTCGCCGATGGCACGATTTCAGGATTCGGAAATCTTGGGTACGAACTCGCCATCGAGGCAGTGGCGTCATTGCTTGGTCGCTCATGAGCGAGCTCGCTGATCTCCTAGCCACAATGCACCCGCTCGACGTGCGTGGAAGAATTGAACGCCTTCGAGCGCTGTTTGCGACCAACGACATCGATGCGCTGGTCGTCATGAATCTGACGAATGTTCGCTACCTCACTGGCTTCACGGGATCAGCTGGCGTGGTCATCGTGACCCCCGAGACGGTGCTGTTGAGCACCGACGGAAGGTATCGCACGCAGTCACAAGAGCAGGTCAACGCGGCGGGGGTTTCGGATCTCATTGAGATCGTCATTGGCGGCATGGATGAACAGCGAAAAGCGCTTGATGGCGTGCTGATCAACTGCGCAAATATCGGCCTTGAAGCCGATGAGGTGACCTGGGCCCAATCGACGGCGTGGGAAAAGCGCCTAGCTCGAGAACTCGTTCCTACGTCCGGGGTGGTTGAAGGACTTCGAGAAGTCAAAGATCCTGGAGAGATTGATCGAATGCGCTATGCCGCCGACATCGCCGACAAGGCGCTTGGTGACGTCTTGCCATTGATGAGTGGCACGGGGACGACTCCGATCAGTGAGTCAAACTTTGCCCTCGCCTTGGACTCGGCGATGCGCGGCCGAGGAGCTGAGTCGGTGGCGTTCGAAACCATCGTGGCAGCGGGGGAGAACTCAGCGAAACCTCATCACCATCCCACCGAGCGCATCATCGAGGTCGGCGACCCTGTCGTCGTCGATTTTGGGGCAACGTTTGAGGGCTATCGCTCGGACATGACACGAACATTCGTCGTTGGTGGTCAACCCACTGGAAAATTGAAAGAGATCTTCGATCTCGTTACGCGTGCGCAGTCGTCTGGCGTGAACGCGGTGCTTCCTGGTGTTCAGGCGAGCGACATTGATGGGGTCTGTCGAGGAGTCATCGAACAAGGTGGCATGGCGGAGTACTTTGAACACTCAACGGGACACGGTGTGGGGCTCGATATCCATGAGATGCCCTGGGTCGCAGCGCAAGGAACGGCGACATTGGCCCCGGGCGTGGTCGTGACCGTCGAGCCAGGCGTGTACGTTGCGGGAGTCGGTGGTGTCAGAATTGAAGACACGCTAGTGGTGACCGACGGCATTGCTGAGCCCCTGACAAGATTTACAAAGGATGTTGTTGCCTAATGGCTATCTCGACAAACGATCTGAAAAATGGCATGTCGCTCAACCTGGATGATGGGCTCTTTACGGTGATTGAGTTCCAACACGTCAAGCCTGGGAAGGGTGGCGCATTCGTGAGAACAAAACTTCGGAACACACGTACTGGTGCCGTGATTGAGCGGACCTTCCGAGCCGATGAAAAACTTGATCAAGCAATCATTGACAAGCGAGACACCCAGTTCCTTTATCGAGACGGAGACGACTATGTCTTCATGGACACCACGACCTTTGATCAAACAACGGTGTCACCCGCCACACTCGGGGAGGCGGCCCTGTATCTCAAAGTCGGGGATGGAGCCAACCTGCAGACCTATAACGAAGAGATCGTGGGGATCGAACTCCCAGCATCAGTGGAGTTGACGGTGACCGAAACTGAACCGGGAGTCCAGGGCGATCGAGTTTCGGGGGCCCGAAAGCCCGCCACCGTTGAGACGGGTTTGGTCATTCAAGTTCCACTCTTTGTCGAAGAAGGCGAAGTGATCAAAGTCGATACCCGTAGCGGCGAGTATTTGACTCGCGCCTAGTGCTGCGACTCTGAGAATCTGATGAGCATCAGTGAGCGCCGAGAGGCGAGAGAGCGTGCCTTGAGCCTGCTCTATGAAGCAGCAGCAAAACAGATTGACCCACGTGAGGTGCTTGAGGGACTCACGCTTCCTCCGGATCCCTACTGCGCACTGCTTGTTACGTCGGCGAGCGAACACCATGATGCGTCGCTGGCGCTGATCGAATCCACTGCGTCGAACTGGCCACTTGATCGCATTGGGGTAATCGATCGTTTGGTGATGGAGCTCGCATTGGCTGAGTTGTTGAGTGATGATCCGCCACCCGTTGCGGTCGTCCTCGACGAAGCGGTGGAATTAGCCAAAATGTTCTCTACTGAGTCCTCAGGATCCTTTGTGAATGGCATCCTGGCAGCAATCGTCGCCACACTTCCACCCAGAGAATCGCTGACCTCCTCGGAGTAGCAAATCTGGTGACTAGCGCGCCTGCCTCGGTGGTCGTACACTAAGTCGTCCCAAGAGATAAGGAGGTGGTTTCCTTGACGGGAATGGGTGGATCGGTCAATACGAACTCTTCCTATGTTACGGCGCAGTTCAACACGGCGCTGCTTCAAGAGCTCATTGTGATCGCGGTCGCCATGTTGGCGATCGCGATTCTTAGCACCGTTGTGCTTCGACGCCAAGCAAGCAAGGCCCTCGAATCAGGATTCGATCTCCCCCAAGAGCCAGCCGTTCGTCGCCTCTTGCGTCTTGGCTTCGGTGTGATCTGGGTCATTGATGGTTTGCTGCAACTTCAGCCGCAGATGCCGATTGGCTTGCCAGACAATGTCGTGACGCCAACGGCGGCGTCAGCGCCTGCATGGGTCTCGAGTCTGGTGACCTTTGGTACCGATGCGTGGCTTCGCCACCCCGTGCTCGCAGCATCGGCGACCGTGTGGCTGCAACTTGGCTTAGGACTCTGGCTCCTCGTGGCGAATCGGGGTTGGGCCTCTCGTGCCGCCGGATGGGCCTCGGCGGCGTGGGCTCTGAATGTTTGGATTTTTGGGAACGCACTCGGCACCTTGTTTATGGCGCCGATCAGTTGGACCACTGGAGCTCCTGGGGCTGTCTTTTTCTATGTGCTGGCCGGAGTGGCGATTGGTCTGCCGCCCATGATGTTAAAGAGACAATCGTTTTCTCTGTGGGTGAGCCGAGTGCTGGGTCTCGGGCTCGCGTACTTTGCGATACTCCAGGCGTGGCCCGGTCGCGGATTTTGGGGTGGGGGAAAAGATGGAGCGTACCCAAGCATGGCCAGCGAGATGGGGTCGGTCTCCCAACCGGGATTTAGCGCAAGTATTCAACACTGGTTTCAAACATTCACCACGAATTCTTCATGGATCTACAACACCCTCGTTGTCGTGGTGCTCGCACTGGCCGCCTTTGGCTTTCTCTCAGGGAAGGTGAGCTGGATGCGGTGGGGAACAATTGTCTATGTCGCTTTGTCGATTATCGACTGGGTCCTCGTTCAAGACTTCGCCGTCTTTGGTGGAATGGGGACTGATCTCAACTCAATGATCCCCTCTGCTCTCATTGTGGGGGGTGCCTATCTTTTGGCGAAGGATGCCAGGGAGGTCGTTGTCCTTGAGGAGATTCCTGTTGTCCAAGAGAGCAGAGAGACACGCTCACTGCGTTTTGTTGGAGCGATTGCTGCGACGATGGTGTTCTTGGTTGGGGCGGTTCCGATGCTGTTGATTGGCGTTCTCCCGGGGACCTCAGCTGATGTCGCCGCAGCAACCGGATCTGGCGTCCAGGAACTCAATACACCGGCCCCAAACTTTACGCTGATCGACCAACAAGGCAAACGCTTCACATTGAGTGATCAACATAACAAGACCATTGTTCTGTCATTTATTGATCCGGTCTGTACTTCAGAGTGTTCAATTGAAGCACAAGAGATGAAAGTTGCGAGCCAGCAGTTGGGAAATGACCCAACTATTGAGTTTGTTGCAATTAACGCAAATCCTCTCTATAGATCTCCCGCAACCCAACGAGCTTTCGATGAAGCTGAAGGACTGAATAATTGGAATGAATGGTATTTTCTGACCGGCACAAAAGCTCAACTTCAGTCAGTATGGGACGCCTACGGTGTTGGAGTTGAGATCCTTCCTGGAGGAGGAATGGCGGCACACTCTGAATCCATTTATGTCATTAACTCCTCGGGAAACATAACGGCAACATGGACTGCCCTTGCCGAAGGGAGTGTCAATACCCTCGAAAGTCAATCAGCAGTTTCGTTAATCGTCTCTGAGGTGCAGAAAGCCTCAAAGTGATGGTACGCAGAGCAACCGGGGTAAGCGTCGCGTTCGTGGCAGCATCGATGGCGTTGTTGACCTCTCCCGTCGGAGCCATGCCACCCATGGGTTCGATGTCGTCGATGCCATCAATGTCGACGTCCACCGCGCCTCCGCTCGCTGGTGGCATAAATGACTCTGGCACCTCGATGTCGATAGTTCCTATGGGGAACTTGAACGACCCAGAGAATACGTTTTTCCAAACCTTCACGTCTCGCTCTGATTCATCATGGAGTCTCTCGACGCCGCCTGGAATAGCGACGAATGGGGGAGTCACTTTGTCGTCGCCTTCGAATGGGGCGATCGCTGTGTTGCCCTACTATGCCCTCCATCTCAGTGCGCTGAGTCGCCTTGTCGATGGCGTCTCAAGCCAAGATGGCGAAGCAGTCACGTCACTCTTGAAGGCACCTTCAGCGATGGCCAAAAGCCCTCATAGCGGCGCGTTCTTCCTTGTGACGACGAAGGGTTCTGTCCTGGAGCAGAGTGGCCCAACACAACCATTCACGACAGTGACATCTCTTTCGGCGCTGAAGAAGACGTCAGCGGGGAAACGCTGCGGCGTTCAGGCCATAACGGGAATTGCGATTCAGAGCGATGAATCACTCGCCCTTGGCGTTCGATGTGCGGCATCGGGGACAACTGGGGTCTTGATTCGATCTGGTTCGACATGGACCGGCTCTCTCACATCAAAAGTTGGCCCCTGCGCCGTGGTACGGATTGATCCGAGTGGAGCGGGTGTCGTGGCCCTTGTGCGCACGGGCGGTATGAAAGCAGCGCTTCGCTCAATCTATGTCAAAGGATCTTCGGTCCTCCTCTCGGCACCACTGCCATTTATGTATTCAACGCTACGCTCCACGGCAGTTTCTAATGAGATCGGAGGAGTGCGTAGCGACATCGTGGCGCTGGCGGGGACCAAGCACGTCGCCGCGGCGATTATGACACCGGGCAAGAAAATCAAAGCAGTCTCTTCGGTTCTCCCGTTGAGTACGAGAGCCGTTGTCTCGCAAGGGACAACAATGCTTGCTTCAGCGTCACTGCGTGCATTCGAGATTTCTCGGGGGAAGGCAACGATTCAGGGGTTGAGCGCATCTGGGACGTGGAAGACTCTCAGTGTTGTAAGTGTGACCATTCCCTATGGATCGTCAACGTAGAAAGATCACAAGGACAATCCCAGGAGGACCGCTTCGATGACGTGGAAAATTTCTGGGGCTATTTTCTTAGTATGAACTCAATGAACGCCGCCATGGAGAGCGGATGGACACTGTCGCCGCTCTGGCTGGCAGCAATTGTCTTGATAGGGATCGAAGAGTGTGGACTGGCCCGGCTGAAGAAGCGAATGCCAGGCTCACGGTTTCGCTCCTGGCGGCTACGAGGCGTGCTCTACGACCTTGGAATAGCGCTCGTCTGCGTGATCGATTCGAGCCCATTGATGGGGACTTCCATGAAGTACTTGGGACTCCACATGGTGATCCACGTCGTTGAGATGTTCTACGTACCGATCATTCTTATTCTCGGAGCCCCTTGGGTCCCCGCCCTTTTTGCACTCCCTGTTGGGCCCCGGCGATCGTTCCTTCGCTGGTGGAACTTCGGAACGCTTCGAAACGTGACAACGCGAATCACCGGTTTTATCACCGCACCGTTCGTGGCGCTTGTCCTCTTCAACGGGACCATGATTTTTTGGCATCTACCGAAGTTCTATAACTGGGCGTCGTGGAACCCATGGGTCCACACCTGGCTCATGGGGCCAAGTTATGTCATTGTCGGATATCTTTTTTGGCGAATCATTTTGGGGAGCCACCCGGTGGGGCCGAGAGGAACGACAAAGTTCCAGGTGCTCTCGGTGGTGGTGACGGCATTCGAGATGCTGGTGCTCGCTATGGCGTTGTCGATCTTTTCCCATGGCGCCTGGTACTCAATGAACATCGAAATGCTTGGCGCAACCCAGGCGTTCCATGATCAACAAGTCGCGGCGGGAATTCTCTGGATCTGCGGAGACTTTTGGACAATTCCTGCACTCGTCATTATTACCCGACGGCTGATTCGAGAGAACGGCAGCGTTGAACAGGCATTCGAAAGAGCCCTCGGTCGTCTCTAATCCTCGTTGGTCTCGAAGCGGAGTTCTACCTTTGAGAAGGGGGGCCGTTCGGATCATCTTCTGACTCGCGATGAAGTTGAGCGAGGTAGGTATTCCATGCGTCGAGGCGAATCGCATCTTCTTGAGACGCGGGTGATTCGGCAGCAGCTTGTAGTCGAGTTCTCCGTTTTGCATCTTCTGATCCCTCGTGGAGCAACTTCCACCACATATAAAAGCCAAAACCAGTGAAGAGCGGCCACTCGAAGACGTAGGCCCAACTGAGCGAATTTCCTCCGAGTGCCCGAGAGAGCTCGAAAAGAAAGGCCGGAATGCAGATGACGAGGCACAAAATGAGCCCAACGTGGAAGCGAAGAGCGGGGCGACCCCTTATTCGCTCTGGATTTCGGACCTTTTCGCTGCTCACCACGCCCTTGACCGTATCCCGTCAAGCCGAGCCGAGGGACAGTCCAAAGAAGGCCTACGTCTTACTACTATGGCTTGTAATAGTTGCATCTTGCCTCAAGGTGGGCAATGGTGTCTCTTAGTTAGTTCTCAGAAACTTGAGGCCTGCAGAGGGGAAGCGATGAAAAAGGTTTTGTGGGGGGTCATCACGGTACTGATCGGCGCCATCTTGATTGCCGCGGTTGGCGTCGGATTCCACAGTCAGCAGTACGTTGCTCCGGCGGGAACGCAAGTCGCAAAGTCTGACGGTACGGTGACCGTGAACGGCAAGACCTACCAACACGTCACCCTGGACTTTGTCACTGAACCAAGTGCTGCGGGAAATCTCCCGAACGGAAAGCCTGTGCATCCTGGCGGGAATGAAGGTTGGCCCGCATACGCTCCGAATAATCAATTCCAGGTGCCAGCAAACTCTGTCGTCACCATCCACTGGGTGCAGTATGACTCGGGAGAAGTAGTCAACAATGCTTTCTTTGCCAAAGTCCAAGGAACAGTTGGCGGAAAAGCCAACATTAATGGAGAGGTAGTCGACGGAATTGATCCAAGCAACATGGCACACTCGTTCACAGTGCGTGGACTCCCGGGGGTTGATCCTAACTTTTTCGTGAGCGTGCCAGCGCCTTCCTCAAAGTTGGGCGACGAAGCGGTGAACGACAAGGGGGGAGTGACTGTGGACTTCTCATTCATTTCAGGAACGAAGGGTCTCTATTCATGGAACTGTGAGTTCCCCTGTGGATCTGGAGTCGGTGGATTTGGTGGGGCTATGAGCTCTTACGGCTACATGTCGGGGTACATCCATGTCGTCTGAGGAGAAGCGTGACGAGATTGCTGCAGTTGTAGAACCTGTCTTCCGGGGAGGACCCCTGTGGAAGCGACCCGCAGGCAAAGTGTTGATCATCTGGGTACCGATGACCATCATTGGCTTACTCCTCGCATTTTTTGCACCTGGTCACCTGTTCCCAGAAAATATGTCGGCTGAACAAGAAGATGTGAAGACGACGTTTATTCTCTTTACGGCGCTGGCTGCTCCAGTTGCTGCGGTGGTCTGGGGAATTGCTCTCTACAGCATTGTGGGATGGCGAAAAAAGAGTGGAAAGAGCGACACTCCACCAGAAGATGGCCCACCCATTCGAGGTGGAACGATTGCCACCACGATCTGGCTGGGCACCTCAGTTATTTTGGTGGTCGTCCTCCTGGTGTGGGGAATGGCAGAACTCTCGTCAGAACTCGCACCGCAGCAGAACGCTATGCAAGTCAATGTCACTGGCCAACAGTGGCAGTGGACATTCTCGTATCCTGGGACTGGCGTCACCTCGACGCAGCTCATTGTTCCAGAGGGTCGACAGATTCACTTTCACGTGACCAGTGAAGACGTCACGCACGGCTTCTGGCCGGTCCAACTCGGCGTCCAAATTGATGCGAACCCAAACGTCACCACGCTCATCTCGGCGACGCCAAACAAATTGGGAACGTTTGATGTTCGATGTAGTCAGATCTGTGGGTTGAACCACGCATACATGGAAACAACAGGAACCACAGTGACGCAAGCGCAATTCAATGCATGGCTTGTGAGCCATGGAGCATCGGCAACGTCGGTGCATTCATATGCGATGAGCGCGAAGTAGAGGGGGAAGTTACTGTGACCATGACTGCACCGCTAGCCGAAGATACGAAACTCGGGCCGAAGGCTGGAGGGCTCTACCGTCACCAGAACTTTGCGACTGGGTTAATCGTCGGAATTCTCTCAGCCGTGATCGGGTGGGTTATCTCCCATGCGCTCTTGCAAAGCTCAAACTGGGGATCAGACATGGTGGTTACCGTGACCCTCGTGTCATGGGTGGTTGGTTTCAACATTGGAATCGGATCGTTCAATGCAATCTTCCGTTGGAGTTTGGGCCACGACGAAGACCATGAAGATCAGCTCTATGGAGCGGGCGTCGGTCAAGGTTGGAAGCGCTACTTCAAGTTCTGCACCGACCACAAAGTTGTAGGAACGCAGTACCTGGTTTTAGTGATGGTCCTCTTTGGGGTCGGCGGAACGTTAGCGATGATGATCAGGACGCAGCTCTTGACGCCAAACTCGCAATTCATGTCTCCTGAGACTTATAACTCAATTGTCTCGATTCATGGAATGATCATGATTATTGCGACGATCATCATGGTGTCAGGACCGTTCGCCAACTTCATCATGCCAATCATGATTGGCGCCAAGGACATGGCGTTCCCTCGGTTGAACGCCCTGAGTTTCTGGCTTGTCGTCTCAGCGGTCCCACCGATTCTTGGAAGTTTTCTTCTTGGTGGGGTTCCAGCCGGATGGACAACCTACGCGCCACTCGCCGTGCAAGCACCACCGGCAATGGACGCTTTTGCGATCACCATCTGTACCTTTGTGCTCTCAGTAACGGTGGCTGGAATCAACACGCTGGTAACCGTGCTCACAATGAGGACGAAGGGAATGACGCCTGGACGACTCCCCATCTTTGTGTGGGGATCGATCATTGCTGGTGGACTCGGCCTCTACGCCATGCCAGCGTTCTTGATGGCGCAGTCCGCAATGATCACTGACCGCGTCGTGGGTACGAGCTTTTATGTGGCGATGCAAGGTGGAACCGGTTGGCTCTACGAGAACACCTTCTGGATCATGGGTCACCCTGAGGTCTACGTCATCTTGATCCCACCGGTTGGTGCGCTGATTGAAATTGCCTCAACGTTCTCTCGAAAGCCTGTGTTCGCCTACAAGGTGATGGTTTCAGGTGTGATCGGTATAGCGACTCTCGCGATCATGGTGTGGGCTCACCACATGTTTACGACGGGATGGGCACCAACGCTGGCGGATCCGTTCATGCTGACCACCGAGCTGATATCAATCCCGACGGGAATTGTCTTCCTCTGCATGGTGGGAACGATTTGGCGAGGAAGTATCTGGACGAGATTACCGATGTATTTCTTATATCTGTTCTTGTTCAACTTCATCGTTGGTGGAATCACAGGTATCTATCTCTCTGACGTCCCGGTCGATCAGTACTTCCACGGAAACATGTTCGTGACTGCTCACTTCCATTACACCTTGCTTGGTGGGGGAATGATCGGAGCTGCCGGAGCGGTGAGTTATTGGTATCCAAAGATGACCGGAAGGATGCTCAACGAGCGCATTGGAAAGACTGCCTTCTGGATCATTGCAGCGGGAATCCAGATTACGTATCTGGGTCAATTCTGGGAAGGATTCCAAGGTATGCCTCGCCGAGTGGCGAACTACGCTCAGATCTTCCAACACGCCAACGACATGTCGAGCGTAGGTGCCTACATTTTGATGACCGGATGGATCGTCTTCCTCTATGCCATTATCTCCTCGTGGAGACACGGGGTGAAGGCGCCAGCGAACCCATGGCACGCAAAATCACTCGAATGGCAGACGTCGTCGCCACCGCCACTTGAAAACTTCCTTGTTGACCCTGTGGTCACGTCAGACCCTTACGGCTACGGCGAAGATGATCTAGCACCGCAGAGACAACCACAACCCGTGAGCGCCGAAGCTGGTTCAACCACAGGAGGGGCTCACTGATGTCTGTCACTGACCACGGCCACGAGCACACCGGATATTTTGAAGGCGGAGGTGGCTATCACGACACACCGCAAGAGAAGCATCGCAAAGAACATGTTGCGGTCTGGCTCTTCATCTTTGGAGACGCGGTGTTCTTCATGCTCGAGTTGTTCTTCTGGTTCTATCTTCGAGCGAACAATACGGCGGGCATGTGGCGAGGGGCCGACTGTACGGCTCAGTCTCCTCAGTCAATTGCTGGAGGTGGCCCAACGGCGACAAATATCTGTACGGACGGTTTGGGTAATCCCATCACTCACGAGATCGCCACCGCCGCACCGCTTCACACACTCGCCATCGCAGCGCTGATCATCATCGCAGCAGCCTTTGTGTGGTTTGCCGAAGTCCAAGCTCGACAAGGCGGCACCCGTAAGGGCGTGACCCCACTGCTGGGTCTTGGCGTTGTCTTTGTCGTCGCAGCCATCGTCTGGCAGATCGTTCAGTTCCAGATCTTGCCGTTCACGACGATTCAAGGAGCCTATGCCTCGACCTTTGAGTTCTACATGGGCTCAAACATTGCGCACTTCTTATTGGCCCTGACCGTTGGATTCGGCCTGTTCAACCGTTCCAGGATTGGGAAATATGAGGACGGACGTTGGTTCCAGGTTCACCTGTCACGGATTTTCTTTGTGTGGGTTGCCTTCAGCTCAGCGGTGCTTGCACTCGTTACCGTTCTCTTCGCTTAAGACGCCGCAGGACCTCTCGCTGAGGCCAGAGTGTGGCTGTGCGTCTGTTCTTCCACTAGCGCTCTGAGGAGAGTCTCTGCTATATTCGTCATTGTCATCGTCAAACGGGTTCTGTGAGGCTCGTACGGTGAGGAGGAGAAAGTGGCTGATCGAGAGCGAAGACATACGCGCCCCTTGGGGTCCGTATTTGTGCCTCATGCTGACGTTCTGAATGCAGACGACCTCAGCCGTGCCATTCTTCGAATGGCGCACGAAATCGTTGAGAGAAACCGTGGCCTCAAAAATGTCGTCCTGATAGGGCTCCAAACCGGTGGTGTCGCAATAGCTGAGCGGCTCGGCGAACTCCTTCTCGAAATTGAAGGAAACGCTCCGCCAGTCGGCTCGCTCGACGTGGCGTTTTATCGAGATGACATCGGGCTTCGACCGGTACTCCCAGAAGCGACGACGGACATCCCTGGAGATCTCACCGGAAAAATTGTGATCTTGGTCGACGACGTGTTGTTTACCGGTCGAACGATTCGAGCAGCCTTGAATGCCCTGGGTGACTTTGGAAGAGCTGCTCAAATTCAGCTCGCGGTCGTGGTCGATCGGGGGCATCGGGAACTTCCGCTTCGCCCCGACTTCGTTGGAAAGAATCTCCCAACCGCTCGAGATGAACTAGTCGACGTCACTCTCGATGGCGTCACGCTTGGACGACTGGAATCACTGTGAGCGTCGCAAGTCTCTCTGGGCAACATCTGCTCTCCATTGAAGACCTTGACGCAGAAGGAATCGAAGAAATTCTCGAGGTGGCAGAAGCGTTTGGTGAAGTCGAGAAACGAAGCGTGCGAAAGGTTCCAACGCTTAAAGGCAAAGTAGTGGCGTCTCTGTTCTTCGAAGAATCAACGAGAACTCGACTGAGTTTTGAAACCGCAGCAAAGAGGCTCTCGGCAGACGTCCTTTCGCTTGCGGTGGCGTCGAGTTCGGTTAAGAAAGGCGAGTCGCTCCGAGATACCGTGGAAACCATCGAGGCGATGGGAATTGATGCGGTGGTGTTGCGCCACTCGAGTGCCGGTGCCCCCGAGCAAGTGGCGCGATGGGTCGAGAGGGCTCGAGTGATCAACGCCGGGGATGGCTCGCATCAACATCCCACGCAAGCTTTGATCGATCTCTTCACCTTGCGCCAAGCACTGGCAAGTGCGCAGGGTCGCAGTTCAGAAGGATCAGGATTGAGCATCTTTGACGGGCTCGAGATTCTCATCATTGGAGACATTCGCCACAGCCGAGTCGCACGAAGTCAGATTCAGGCCTACACAACTGCGGGAGCCACTGTCAGTGTGGCAGCCCCCGGGACCCTGCTCCCGACGGACCTCGAAGGCTGGCCGGTCAAGGTGGTCGACGACGTCGACGAGGCTGTTCGACACGCTGACGTTGTCTCGCTGCTGCGCATGCAAGAAGAGCGAGGGTCAGGATCGTTCGTCCCCTCACTTCATGAGTTCACGATGACCCATGGAATGTCAGAAGCGAGAGCTGCGAATCTCAAGCCTGGGGCGCTCATGACGCATCCGGGTCCAATGGTTCGAGGAATCGAAATCGCGTCACGGGTGGCCGACGATCCACGATGTCTCGTACGTCAACAAGTCGCCAACGGCGTCCCTGTTCGCATGGCCGTGTTATTCCTCGCCCTCTCGTCAAGCTCTGGAGGAGAAGATGGCTGAATCTCTCGTGCTTCGCGGTGGAACCGTCGTCCATACTGATCGCCTTGCGCGAGAAGACGTCCTCGTCGTCGATGGGAAAATCACGGGAGTTGGCATCGATATTGAGGCACCCAGCGATGCTCGAGTCCTCGACGCCAGTGATTGCTTAGTAGGGCCAGGGTTTGTCGATCTCCACACGCATCTGAGAGAGCCAGGTGGGGAAGAGGCTGAGACCGTCGCCACAGGAGCACGGGCAGCGTCGCTGGGCGGTTACAGCGCCATCGTGGCCATGCCCAACACGACGCCGGCGATCGACTGCGCAGCCGTCGTCGCCCAAGTCTTGACCTTGGGTCGACTCACGGGTATCGACGTGCAAGTAGCGGGGGCTCTCACCCGGGGCAGGGAGGGTCACTCGCTCGCTCCCATGGCCGAGATGGCCGCACTGGGCGTGACGATGTTTACGGATGACGGAATGGGAGTCCAAGATTCCGGCTTGATGCGTCGGGCCATGGAGTACGCACGAGGCCTCGGCGTGGTGGTCGCCGATCACTGTGAAGACGAGGCGCTGGCCGGTACGGGGTCAATGAATGAAGGAAGTCTCTCGGCGCGCCTCGGCCTCGAAGGTCGCTCAGCGCTAGCCGAAGAAGTGATGGTGGCGAGAGATCTTGCCTTGGCTGAACTCGTTGGATGTCAGCTGCACCTCCTGCACCTTTCGACAGGCCGCTCGGTGGAACTTGTGGTCGATGCCCGAAAACGAGGTGTCGACGTCAGCGCAGAGGTTGCTCCACACCACTTGATTCTCACGCAAGATCTCTGTTCGACCTACGACACGCTCTTCAAGGTGCATCCACCACTGCGCACCCAACGAGACGTCGACGCGTTGCGGCTGGCCTTGGCCGACGGATCTCTCGATGCGGTAGCAACCGATCACGCTCCGCACCCACCCCAAAGCAAAGATCGACCCTTCGCCGATGCTGCGCCCGGCATGCTTGGCTTGGAGCAGGCCTTCGCACTGACAAGAGAAGCACTTGGGGGAGCGTCAGCCGATCCGATTCGCATCTTCGAAGTCCTCAGCCGCCGACCCGCAGCGATCGCTCGGCTGCGAACTCACGATGCTCGACTCGGGGGACACAGCGCGCATGGAGGAGACGTTGAAGTAGGAGACGACGCCAACCTCTGTGTCGTTGATCTCGATGCTCGACCAATCGTCGACCCCGAGAGACTCGCGAGTCGAGCACGCAACACGCCCTATGCGGGAAGAGTCATGCAAGGAGCAGTGCGTCACACGATTGCCCGAGGAGACGCTGTGGTGATTGACGGCGAAGCGCAGCGATGAGGAGACGCGTCGCCCATTTGGTCCTCTCGGACGGAACTCGCTTCGAAGGAGAAGCAGCGGGATCCCTTCTTGAGGGAGGAGATGCGAGTGGCGAAGTCGTCTTTAATACGGCCCTCAGTGGCTATCAAGAAGTGATGACCGACCCAAGCTATGCAGGCCAAGTCGTGACCTTTACGTATCCACACATCGGCAACTACGGCGTCTCTGATCTCGACGACGAGTCGGCGGGCGCACACCTTGCTGGAGTTGTCGTGCGAGATCTCCCGAGTCTCCATTCGAACTGGCGATCCGAAGGGTCGCTTGAGGCATTCCTGATTGAACACGATGTCCCTGCGATCACCGGGATTGATACTCGTCGCCTCACGAGGCACCTGCGGGATTCGGGGGCCCTTCCCGGCGCCTTTGGCACGAGCAGCGTCGATGAACTCACCGAGATGGCGCGGGTGGCACGGGGGACTGATGGCCAAGACCTTGCCACTGTGGTCTCGACCCGAGAGCGCTACTCACTGGGGCAAGGTCCCTTCACCGTTGTGGCGCTTGATCTTGGCGTGAAGAGAACAATCCTTCGCTACTTGGCAGGGTTCGCAAGCGTCGAGGTCGTGCCCGCATCGACGAGTGCCGATGAGATCCTCTCGCTAAATCCCGATGGCCTGTTCTTGTCGAATGGACCGGGGGACCCTGGTGCACTCGGCGGCGTCCAAGAGACTGTTGAGGCGTTGCTTGGCAAACTGCCGATTTTTGGTATCTGCCTCGGTCACCAAGTACTCGCCAGCGCCTTGGGCGGGGAGACGTTCAAACTGCCCTTTGGTCACCACGGCTCAAACCATCCTGTCAAAAACCTTCGAACCGGCCACGTGGAAGTCACGGCACAGAATCACAACTACGCAGTCGTTGACGGTTCGATACCTGGAGCAGAAGTGACCCACGTCAATCTGAATGACGGAGTGATCGAAGGAATCTCGGTCGCGTCAGCTGATGCCTTCAGCGTCCAACACCACCCTGAAGCTGGACCCGGCCCTCACGATGCGGCCTACCTCTTTGAAGACTTTGAGCGTCGACTCCAACAAGTGAAAGCAGCGAGGTCCTAGATGCCTCGTCGCAACGACATCTCTTCGATCTTGGTCATTGGCTCTGGCCCGATCATCATTGGTCAGGCGTGCGAATTCGACTACTCCGGTACCCAAGCCTGTCGTGTGTTGCGACAAGAGGGTTACCGAGTCATCCTGGCAAATTCAAATCCCGCCACCATCATGACGGACCCCTTGACGGCGGATGCGACCTACGTTGAACCTCTCGATGTTGCGGTCCTCACCGCAATCATCGAGCGAGAGCGGCCCGACGCGTTACTTCCAACCCTTGGAGGCCAAACCGCACTGAATCTGACAATGGAGCTCGTCGCCAAGGGCATCCCTGAGAAATTTGGCGTCGAAGTCATTGGCGCGCGTCCAGAAGCCATCGAGACCGCCGAGGACAGAGAAAAATTTAAGATCGCCATGGAGGAAATTGGGCTCAAGTGCCCAGAGTCGGGATTCGCGCACTCCCTGGAAGAGGCCATCTCCATTGCAGACCAGATTGGCTATCCGATCATGGTTCGCCCCTCCTTCATTCTTGGCGGACAGGGAACGGGGATTGCTCAAGACCCAGCGTCATTCGTCCAACTCGCGAGTGAGGGGATTGTTGCGAGCCCTGTCAGTGAAATTCTTGTTGAAAAAGCAATTGCCGGTTGGAAAGAGTACGAACTCGAAGTTATGAGAGACGTGGCAGATAACTGTGTCGTCATCTGTTCGATTGAGAATTTTGACCCCATGGGAGTCCACACAGGAGATTCAATTACCGTGGCTCCCGCCCAGACGCTGTCTGATGTTGAGTATCAAGCAATGCGAGACGACGCATTCGCGTGTCTTCGAAGAGTGGGCGTTGAGACCGGTGGTTCAAATGTTCAGTTCGCCGTCAACCCAGAGAACGGAGAACGACTTGTCATCGAGATGAATCCGAGAGTTTCTCGCTCGAGTGCGCTGGCGTCGAAGGCCACTGGGTTTCCAATAGCGAAGATCGCTGCTCGCTTGGCCGTGGGATACCGCTTGGACGAGATCACAAACGACATCACCAGAGCAACCCCTGCGAGTTTTGAGCCCACCATTGACTACGTCGTCACCAAGATTCCTCGCTGGGCCTTTGAGAAACTCCCCGGTTCGAGTTCAACGCTTGGAACTCGGATGCAGTCTGTTGGAGAAGTGATGGCTATTGGGAGAACGTTCCCTGAGTCGCTCCAAAAGGCAGTTCGATCTCTCGAGCAAGGTCGAAGTGGCGTGCTCGGAGCGCAGGAAGACGCAGAGACGAGTGAACTCAATGACGAAGAGCTCATCAGAGTGTGCGATTCGCCGACACCAGAACGGCTGTTCTGCGTGGCGGCGGCCCTGCGCCGAGGAATCAGCGTTCAGCGACTCTCTGCAGAAACAAAGATCGATCCATGGTTTCTTTCACAAATTCAGCTGATTACTGACGAAGCACGAGAACTCACCGGAATTGAGCGCTCATCGATTGACAGGGCGCTCTTGCGACGAGCGAAGCGACTCGGGTTCTCAGACGTGCAACTCGCTGAGTTCTTCTCGATGACGCCCACTGAGGTCTTCGAGATTCGAAGAGCCGCCGGCGTCATGCCGGTCTATAAAACGGTGGACACGTGTGCGGCCGAATTTGAAGCATTTACGCCCTACCACTTTGGAACCTATGAAGATGAGGACGAAGTCGCGAACTCAGATCGTCCGCGAGTAGTGATTTTGGGCTCTGGCCCAAACCGAATTGGACAAGGGATTGAGTTCGATTACTGCTGCGTTCACGCGTCTATGACGCTGAGAGACGCAGGATTTGAGACCATCATGATTAATTGCAACCCCGAAACGGTTTCAACCGACTACGACACCTCTGATCGTCTGTACTTTGAACCGCTCACCGCAGAAGACGTCCTCGCAGTGTTAGAAAACGAACAACGCCACAGCATCGGCTCGGGCTCACTTGTCGGCGTGATTGTCAGTCTTGGCGGACAGACGCCATTGAAGTTGGCCCATGACATCGATCCGGCCCTGGTGTTAGGAACCTCGCCAGATTCGATCGATTTGGCTGAAGACCGAAATCGGTTTAACTCGCTCCTTGAAGAACTCGGACTCGCGCAACCCCCAGGGGGAACGGTCACCACACGAAGTGAAGCCAAAGCCATGGCGCGATCCATCGGCTACCCCGTCTTGGTCCGGCCAAGCTACGTGCTCGGCGGGAGAGCCATGGAGATCGTCTACGACGATGCGTCGCTGGACGCCACCATGGACACGTTGCTTGGGACTGATTCAAGTGACGGAGCACTCGCCCGAGAAGGGGGCGTTAGCGAAGAGCGTCCTATTTTGATCGACCGGTTCTTAGAAGAAGCAATTGAAGTCGACGTCGACGCAATTCGAGATCAAAACGGCGAGGTCATGATCGGTGGCGTCATGGAGCACGTCGAAGAAGCTGGCGTGCACTCAGGCGACTCTGCGTGTGCGCTTCCTCCCCAATCTTTGGCCGCAGAAACTATCGAAACCCTCGAAGCATGGACCAAGCAACTCGCCAGCGCCCTTGGCGTGGTGGGCCTCTTGAACGTGCAGTACGCCGTCAAGGACGGCGAGGTCTTTATCCTTGAGGCCAACCCCCGGGCGAGCCGGACAGTTCCTTTTGTTGCCAAGGCAACCGGCGTGCCGCTCGCAGCGGTCGCTGCTCGCGTCATGACGGGAAGCTCCCTCGACGTCCTTCGAGAAGAGGGAATGATTCCCTCGAGTCCACAGGTCTTCGACCACGTCAGCGTGAAAGAAGCGGTACTTCCCTTCAGCCGATTCCCCGGTGTTGACACGCTGTTGGGACCAGAGATGCGCTCGACGGGCGAAGTGATGGGAGTTGATCGAACCTTTGGTCTGGCATTCGCCAAGAGCCAAATGGCAGCGGGGTCTCGACTTCCGGAGTCCGGCATGATCTTTCTCTCGCTCGCTGATCGCGACAAGGAAGCTGGCCTCGACGTGGCACGCTCATTCACTGCACAGGGATTTTCGCTCGCCGCGACCCTCGGTACTGCTGGTTTCTTGCGAGACCAGGGTGTCGATGTTGCACAACTGGTGGCAAAGGTGGGCGAAGGAACAGTGGCAGCCGATGCGGTGTCGCTGATCGCTGAAGGCCATGTGCAGCTCGTGGTGAACACCCCTCGAGGGAGAGGGCCGCGAAGCGACGGGGCTCACATCCGAGCAGCCTGCATCGAGCATGCGATTCCGTGTCTTACGACCTTGGCAGCAGCTCGCGCCGCAGCACAGGGGATCGCCGACTGGGCGTCGCATCCCTTGGAAGTGATCACGATTCAAGAACTTCATGCGGGTGCAAAGGCTGCATCGTGAGGGCATCGCAGGTATCAATTTCCACCGAGGTCGCGGGGCTGGCTCTTCCCGGTGTCGTGATGACCGCGTCTGGGACGTCTGGACACTCCGACGAACTCGCCGCCTACGGCCGACTGAAAGATCTTGGAGCGGTGGTCGTCAAGTCGCTGAGCCCTGAAGCATGGGAGGGCAACCCACCTCCACGGCTGCGCCCCCTCGAACACGGAATGCTCAACAGCGTTGGGCTCCAAGGACCAGGCATCTCTGCGTGGCTGCGAGACGATCTGCCGAGGCTTCGAGCGAGTGGAGCCCTTGTCGTGGTCAGTGTCTGGGGAAAGACGGTCCAGGATTATGAAGATGCGGGAAAGATGCTTGCCTCTGCGGACATTGACGCCATTGAGATCAATGCCAGCTGTCCAAACGTTGAGGATCACTCCCGGATGTTTGCGCACTCGGCCACGGCCACCTCTGAAGTCGTCTCCGCTGTTGGCGATAGCCACCCTCGATGGGTGAAGCTCAGCCCAAATATTGCAGACGTTCCAGCCATTGCTCGAGCCGCCCAGCACGCAGGGGCTGATGCCGTCACCTTGATTAATACGGTCATGGGAATGGCGATCGACATCGAAGATCGACAGGTGGCCTTAGGGGGTCGGGGTGGGGGAGTTTCGGGTCCCGAGATCCACGCCGTTGCGGTGCGAGCGGTCTATGAATGTCGACGAGAAAATCCTGAACTTCCGATCATTGGTGTTGGTGGAGTCTCGCGGGGCGACGATGCGCTTGAACTCTTGATGGCGGGAGCTTCAGCTGTTCAAGTTGGCACGGCGTCTCTTGCGGAACCTCGAGCACCGTGGCGTGTGCAAGAAGAGATCCGTTCATGGATGGCGAAACACGGCGTCTCTCACATCCAAGAGATTATTGGTGCAGCACATGAGTAACGCAACGTCATTTGGAACTCGTCTTCGAGACGCCATCGCGACCACGAGCCCACTGTGTGTCGGAGTTGATCCTTCGAGTGCGCTTCTCTCTCAGTGGGGCCTCGACGACTCGGCGGCCGGGGTCGAAGCAATGGGTCGACGTGTGATCGAGGCGGTGGCCGGAATCGCTGCTGCGATCAAGCCACAAGTTGCGTTTTTCGAACGCCATGGCGCACTCGGTCTTGGCGCCCTTGAACGAGTTCTCGACGAGGCCCGACACGCCGGGATACTGGTCGTCGGTGACGCAAAGCGAGGCGACATAGATTCGACGATGTCGGCCTATGGTGACGCCTGGCTCTCTGAAGAAAGCCCCTTGCGAGTCGACGCCTTGACCGTGACGGCCTATATGGGGCTCGGCGCCATGGACGCTATCTTTGACCAGGCCAGAGCCGGTGGGCGTGGAATCTTCGTGGTGGTAGCGAGTTCAAACCCAGAAGGTCGCATGCTCCAAGAAGCCCGCACCGTCGATGGCGACAGTGTCGAAGAGTCCTTGCTCAAAGAACTCGGGGGCCGCAATAGCGCCGAGGTCTCGGCTAAGTCAGCGGCCTTCGGCTCTCTTGGTGCAGTCGTTGGGGCGACTCGAAGTGCGGGGACGCTGCCGCTCAGCGATCTCCACGGCCCCTTTCTGGTTCCTGGCGTTGGCGCACAGGGAGCGACGCCCAGCGACGTCGGAGCACTGTTCGCGGGGTGTGCGCCACACTCAGTGCTTGTCAACGCTTCTCGATCGATTCTCTCTGCCGGACCAGGCACGAGAGAGATTCGCCTCGCCGCAGAAACGCTGGCGAATGAACTACAAGAAGCACTTGGCTAACGGGCTCGTGGGGCCACCACTACTTTTGCGCTGATAGGGTCACCCCCATGCCGACCCCTCCCGTCCTCACCGCACAGGACAGAGCCGCAGCACTAGAGAAGGCCGCGAGAATTCGAAAAGAGCGTGCCGAAATTAAACGTCAGTTGAAGTGTGCAGAGCTCTCGCTTCGACAGATATTTGATCAGTCCGCCTCGAATGAAGCGATCTCGAAGATGCGAGTACTGACCTTGCTCGAGTCACTCCCTGCTCTTGGAAAAGTCAAGGCTCGTCGAGTGCTCGAACAAGTTGGCATCGCCGAGTCCCGAAGAGTCCAAGGTCTAGGAGCGAATCAACGTGCAGAACTCCTTAAAGTCACTGTCAGGTAGCCCTCGCCGCATCATTTTGATCGGCCCGGGAGGTACCGGGAAAGGCACGGTGGCGCAACGTCTTGTTGAAGGCGGTCACGGGGTCTGGTTGAGTAAAAGTTGGACCACTCGTCCTCCTCGCCAGGGCGAAGCCAACGATGCCTACGTTTTTGTTGCCCAAGATGCCTTTGAAGCCCATATCGCCGAAGATGGGTTCTTGGAGTGGGCCGAGTTCTTAGGTCATCTCTATGGAACCCCTGATGCAGATCCTCCACAGGGGCACGATGTCCTCCTAGAAATCGAGGTCGAAGGAGCCCTCCAGGTTTTAGAGCGAGATCCCTCCGCAACCGTGATTCTTCTGTTGCCACCCTCTGAAGAGGTCCAGGCAGAGAGAATGAGGGGGAGAGGGGATCCGGAGGAAAAGGTGGCTGCCCGGGTTGAAAAGGGCCGAAAAGAGACCGAGATCGGAAGGTCCATTGCCCATCACTTCGTGATCAATGATGACCTCGATCTCGCGGTAGCCGAGGTTGTCGGTATACTGGAACGCCTACGGCTCACCGTCGGTGAAGCCAAGCCCCCAATCCAGGAGCAACGATTCCCTATGGCCACGAAGCGCATGACATTGATGGACCCTCCTGTTGAGGAGCTCCTCGACAAAGTTGACTCGAAATTCACCTTGGTCACGCTCGGAGCGAAGCGTGCGCGAGAGATCAATGCGTACTACCAAGGCCTTGGAGAAGTCCTCGGAAGGATCATTCCTCCTCAGGTCACGTCAGTCTCGGGGAAGCCGTTGTCGATCGCCTTTGAAGAAGTCGCACAGTCCAAGGTGACGTATCACCGGCCCGACGCAGAAGAGTTGGCCGCTGAAGCTGCCGCTGCTGCCGATGCCGCAGCCTCTGGCTTCTCTGACGACCCATTCTCTCTTGGGGAGAGTGAAACCTCGGCGACAATCACCGAGATCGTCGAAGTGACCGAATTGACTGATGGAGTCGACGTGGTTGACGTGATCGACGTCATTGACGTGATCGAGGAAGCAGACGGAACGATTGACGTCGTCGAAGTTGTTGAAGTCGTTGTGGACGATGAGGTCGTTGATGTTGTTGAGACGGTGGAAGTTATCGAAGCCGTTGAGGACGACACAGACTCTCCAAGCTAAACCCACCGAACAGCGGGGAGGCGAAGATGACGCAGAGTGAATACAAGCCATTCGTCGTTCTGGGAGTCACAGGCGGCATCGCTGCGTACAAGGCCGTAGAAATCTGTCGACAACTCGTTGATGCTGGTTGTCACGTTGCGCCGGTGTTAACCAAAGACGCCACTCGCTTCATCGCCCCGCTTACCTTTACCGCGCTTGCCTCAGAACCGGCACAGACCGAAATCTATGACGGACTCTCTGCAATACCCCACACTCGCTTAGGACAAGCAGCTGACCTCATTGTGATCGCCCCAGCAACGGCGCATCTCCTAGCGCGTTATGCCCACGGTCTCGCTGATGATCTCTTAACCACGACGCTGCTTGCCACCCGAGCACCCGTCCTTGTTGCGCCAGCGATGCACACAGAGATGTGGGAACACCCAAGCGTTGGAGAAAATCTGAGCATCTTGACGTCAAGGGGAGTCCATGTTGTCGGGCCGGGAGTTGGCCACTTGGCCGGAGGCGATGAGGGTGCTGGTCGCTTAGAGGACAGTGACGTCATTGTTGGACGTGCACTCGAGATCCTTGGAGCCTCTCGCCCCACCGGCGACTTCGCGGGAACCCACGTGGTCGTCAGCGCTGGAGGAACCAGAGAGGCGATCGATCCCGTTCGCTATCTCACGAATCGTTCTTCAGGCAAACAAGGCCACGCACTCGCAGAAGCTGCGGCGAATCGTGGAGCCCGGGTCACGTTGGTCACGTCCTCTCAGGTTCCCGCTCACACGCACGGACCGGGCCGCATTGACGTGATTCGCGTCGAAAGTGCTGCGGAGATGGGTGAGGCGATGTTGCGAGAAGCGAAAGAGGCTGAGGTCGTCGTGATGGCGGCTGCTGTCGCCGACTTTCGACCAAGCGTAATCCTTGATTCGAAATTCAAGAGAGAACAAGGGGCCCTCGAGATTGTTTTAGAGCCAACCGATGACATTTTGGCAGGTCTCGTTCAGGCGAGAAGCACAGATCAGGTGATCGTAGGTTTTGCGGCAGAGACTGAGAATGCCCTCGAGAATGGGGCGGCAAAGCTCAAGCGGAAAGGCTGCGACGTCCTGGTGGTCAACGACGTGAGCGCTGAAGGCGTTGGATTCGATCACGACACCAATGCTGTGAGCATCTTGGAAGCCGATGGAATGAGTACTTCAGTGGCCCTCTCGTCGAAACGCACCGTTGCCGAGGCAGTTCTAGATAGGGTGGTGCGTCATTTGAATTCAAACCAAGGAGCAGGTCATGAGTAAGCGTTCGACATTTACCTCAGAGTCGGTGACCGAAGGTCATCCTGACAAGATGGCGGACCAGGTCTCAGACGCAGTGCTCGACGCAATGCTCGAACAAGACCCGGCCAGCCGCGTAGCGTGCGAAACACTCTTGACCACTGGAATGGTGCTCGTTGCGGGCGAGATCACCACGAAAGCCGTTGTCGACGTCCCCACTCTGGTTCGAGACACGGTCAACGCAATTGGATATGACGATGATGCCAAGGGGTTCAATGGCTCAACCTGTGCAGTCCTCGTGACCCTGGACCGTCAATCTCCCGACATTGCCCAAGGCGTCGATGCGGCACTTGAGCTTCGAACAGGAAAAGGCGGCGAGGACATCCTGAACGGCCAAGGTGCTGGTGACCAAGGAATGATGTTTGGGTATGCCTGCGATGAAACGCCAGATCTCATGCCGCTTCCAATCTGGCTGAGCCATCGACTTTCTGAGCGGCTGACGCAGGTTCGACGCTCCGGGCAACTTGGCTACTTGCGGCCTGACGGAAAGACGCAAGTCTCGGTTATCTATGAAGACGGTGAACCCGTTGGAATTTCAACGGTCTTAATTTCTACCCAACATGCTCCTGGCGTTGATCTTGAGAGCACGCTTCTTCCTGACCTTCGAGACAACGTGATCACGCCGCTGCTTCCAGGAAACCTTGATACGAGCAACGTTGAAATCTTGGTCAATCCGACTGGGATCTTTGAACTTGGTGGACCACACGCGGATACGGGGTTGACGGGGCGAAAGATTATTGTTGACACGTACGGCGGAATGGCTCGGCATGGAGGTGGAGCATTCTCCGGCAAAGATCCTTCAAAGGTTGACCGCTCTGCTGCGTACGCTGCTCGATGGGTGGCCAAGCACGTGGTGGCCTCTGGAGCAGCGCGTCGCTGCGAAGTACAGGTGGCCTACGCAATTGGAGTCGCCCAACCAGTGTCGCTCCTCGTCGAAACCTTTGGAACCGCAACGGTCGATCCGGACAAGATCGAAGATACGGTGCGCGAGCTCTTCGATCTTCGACCCGCGGCAATTGAGCGAGAGCTTGATCTTCGCCGTCCGATCTACAAGAAAACCGCTGCCTACGGACACTTCGGTCGCTCCGAGCCAGAGTTCACGTGGGAGCAGACACCCAAAGCCGACGACATGCGTCGGGCGCTGGGTCTCTAACGTTCTTGGCGGTGCCTGACGATGCCATCCGTCGTGTTGGCATTCTCACGGAGGTTGCCGCGATCGAAAAAAATCTTGACTACGAACTTCCCTCTGAGTTCGTAGGACCAACAAGCGTGGGGAGTCGGGTTCGAGTCCCTCTTCATGGTCGTTCAGTAAAAGGGTGGATTGTCAGCGACGCGAGCAATGCTGATTCGCAGCACGACGTCAAAAAAGTGAAGGCATCTCTTGGGTTTGGACCACCACCTGAGGTGATTGATCTCGCTCGCTGGGCAGCGTGGCGCTGGGCAAGCCAGCCTGCACGATTTCTCTCGTCTGCCTCTCCTGAGACAATTGTGCGGTCACTACCAACACCTCCAAGGTTCGAGCCAAGCGAAGCGCCAACGTCACCCCTCGGCGTCCTTGGCATCGAGTGTGCTCGAGACCTGAATCCAAGTGTCATCAGGGTTGGCCCGGTGATGGATCCCTTCGACATTCTCTTGGGAATGGTCAAAGAGCTCCTTGATGACTCGACACTTCCAAAGAGCCTGCTCGTCCTTGTTCCCGGCAAGGGCTACAGCCGTCGCCTTGTTGCTCGATTGAGTCGACGAGGAGTCCCGGCCGTCGATCTCGCAGATGGGTGGCCAGCTGCAAGAGCAGGCTGGCCGGTCGTCGTCGGCACTCGAAGTGCTTGTTTCGCTCCAGTACCGCACTTGGCTGGCATCTTGATTCTCGATGGTGAAGATTCTCGCTTTTTTTCTGAAGGCGCACCAACGTGGAACGTCATCGATATGGCTCGGCAGCGATCTCTCGAAGCCAAGGCCCCGTGTGTCGTGGTCTCGAGCACCCCAACGGCTCTGGTCATGAACGGTGCAACGCTTCGAGAGCTCGATCAAACTACGGAGAGTGCCCATTGGCCACGTGTTGAGGTCGTTGATTTGCGCGAAGAAGACCCTCGCTCGGGAATGCTGTCGAGCCGTTTGATCGAAATGAGCAGAGCAGCACTTGACGCTGAGAGTTCTGAGGTTGCTGTGGCTTGCATCGTGAATCGGAAAGGGCGGGCCCGACTGGTGGCGTGTCGACGATGCTCTGAAATTGCCCGATGTGAAAACTGCGAGTCATCGTGCGTCTTAGACGAAAAGCTTGAGTGTCCACGCTGTGGAACCTCTCGGCCGGTGATCTGTCGCTCTTGTGGCGCAACAGCCATGAAGCTCCTTCGACTCGGCACGGCTCAACTCGCAGTAGAGCTCCAAGCCCTTCTTGGTGTGAACGTAAAAGAAATCACCGCCACGAGCGGACCTGATGCGTTGAAAGGTGCACGCGCTCTAGTGGGGACAGAAGCGATCTTGTCGAGAGTTCGCCATGCCAAACTCGTCGCACTTCTCGATTTTGATCATCATCTCTTGGCCCCTCGAGCAGGAGCAGAGATTTCGGCACTCACTCTGATTGGTCGTGCTGGTCGACTCGTGGGAGGACGAACAAGGCCAGAGAGTGGCGCGGTGTTGATTCAGACCCGACTGCTCGATCACCCGGTGGTGGTCGCCGCAGAACACGGTGATCCGCATCTCGTCGTGGATGCGGACGTGGATCTGCGACGCCAACTCCACCTCCCACCTTTTGGATCACTTGCTCGACTCAAAGGTCCTGGAGCTCTCGAGTACGCAACCTTGCTAGAAGCGAAGGGCTGCCAGAGCGCCCCATTGGGCGAGACAGAGTTCTTGGTTCAAGCGAAGTCGACCACTGCGCTTTCGGACTGTTTAGCCGGCACGCCTCGCCCAAAAGCAGGAGTGCGAGTTGGCGTCGATCCCGAGTCCGTGTGATCTGGCAACGGTAAGATGAATCCATGAGTGTTTCTTCGATCCGCGTCTATGGGGACCCCGTCTTGAATTCCCAGGCGGCCGAGGTCACCGACATTGATCAAAAAGTTGTCTCGTTAGTCGAATCCATGATTGAAACGATGTACGCCGCGCCAGGCGTCGGATTGGCAGCAAACCAAGTTGGAATCCAAAAGAGGATCTTTGTCTATGACATTGGGGACGGGCCGTTGACGGTCATCAATCCATCAATCGTCGAGTCAGACGGGGAGTGGACCTACGAAGAGGGATGTCTCTCGGTACCAGGACTCTCGTGGGAGATTACGAGACCGAATCAAATCCATCTTGTCGGTCTTGATCTCGATGGAAACGAGATCTCCGTGGAGACCGACGAGTTTGAAGGGCGAGTATTCCAACACGAGATGGATCATCTCAACGGCGTGCTCTTGCTCGAACGTCTCGACGATGACCAGCGCAAAGAAGCCAAGCGCATCTTGCGTGAGCGCTCACTTGACGTTTCACAAAGCGGTGACCCCGATGGCCTGGGTCGATTGCACCGCATCTAGAGAGACGAACCTGACGATGGCCCGCCTTGCCTTTCTTGGCACCCCTGACGTCGCAGTTCTCACACTTGAAGGACTGCATAACGCTGGGCATGAAATCGCACTCGTCGTCAGCCAACCCGACGTTCGCCGATCTCGAGGAGGCACGCTCCAGCCCTCGCCCGTGAAGGCAGCGGCACTCTCATTGGGCCTTGAAGTCACAGATGATCTTGACAAACTGAACGACGTCGCTCTCGACGGCGTGATTGTTGTGGCCTACGGCAAGATCATCCCGGATGATCTGCTGAACAAGTTTCTCATGATCAATATTCATTTTTCCCTTCTGCCTCGCTGGCGCGGTGCGGCACCCCTCGAGCGAGCACTGCTTGCTGGCGACCCGACAACGGGCGTCTGCGTCATGAAGATCGTCTCTGAACTCGATGCAGGTCCTGTCTATGCACGCGCAGATCTAGAAATTGGCGAGAAGTCCCTGGAAGAGTTGCGCAGTGAATTAGGGGTCATTGGAACAGCCCTCGTCGTTGATTTGCTGGAGGATGGGCTTGAGAGCCTTCCAGAGCCCACGACGCAAACCGGAGAGGTGGTCTACGCCGCCAAGATGAAAAAAGATGAATTTCTGCTCGACTTTACGCAGCCCGCTGCGCACGTTCTACGCGTCATCCGACTCGGGTCCAGTTTCACCTTCATCGAGAATCGACGACTTCGAATCCTTTCAGCGACGCTTGTTCCCGAATATTCAGGTTCTCCGGGTGAACTTGTCGGAGAAGTGGTGGGAACAGGCCAAGGTGGCCTAAGGCTTGAACGCGTTCAGGGCGAAGGAGGACGTGAGATGGAAGCGAGCGCATGGCGCAGGGGCGTTCGAGATCAGGGCATCCTCCGTCTTGGCGCAACACAAGGGCCCTAGAGTGGGTGTCGTGACACTGCTCGACGCCATTGATCCAGGACCAAGGGGGGCAATCAAGATTGCACCCTCGATCCTGTCGGCCGATTTCGGAGAGTTGGCGTCTGCGATCGCCACAATCACGCCAGGATCTGACTGGCTGCACGTTGACGTCATGGATGGTCACTTTGTTCCCAACATCACCCTGGGCCCTCCCGTGGTGGCGTCAATCCGCAAACACACGAACCTCTACCTCGACTGCCACCTCATGATCAGTGATCCAGGGGAGTTCCTTGAGCCCTTCGCCAAAGCTGGAGCGCAAGGAGTGACCGTTCACGCTGAATTGGGTGATCTCGACTCAGTCCTTGCCGAAGCGAGAGCGCTGGGGCTTCGCGTTGGTCTTGCTGCAAATCCCGATACCGAGTTCGACGTCTTTGACCGATATCTTGATGCGGTCGACGTCATGTTGTGCATGACCGTGTTTCCAGGGTTTGGCGGCCAATCGTTCATGCCAGAGGTTCTGCCAAAGATCTCCCAAGTAAGGGACGCAGTTGTTGCTCGTGATTTGAATCTTGAGATTGAAGTTGATGGTGGTATTGACGCCAAAACGGCTCCCCTTGTGGTTGAAGCGGGAGCGACGGTCCTCGTGGCAGGAAGTGCAATCTTTGGCTCAACAGATCCGCTCAAAGCGGCGAACGATCTCCGCCATGCAGCGACTTGCTGAGGGTGATGATGAATGAATACACGCTCTAACATTGGAGTGACATGAGCGCCCCCGCACCCGCTGAATTCGAACTCATGGATCGTGCAATATCGATCGCCGCAACGATTCGACAGATCACGGCTCCGAATCCTTGGGTTGGAGCAGTCCTTGTTTCGGGTGATACCACGCAACGCTTTGAGGGCGCCACGGAGTCCCCGGGTCGCCGCCATGCTGAAATCGTGGCGCTTGATGCAGCGGGCGAGAACGCGAAAGGGGGGACGCTGGTGGTCACGCTTGAGCCATGCGCCCACACCGGACGGACGCCTCCTTGTGTTGACAGGATCATTGAAGCGGGGATTGCCACAGTGATTATTGGAGTACTCGATCCGGATCCCAACGTGAACGGAAAAGGTGTTGCGTCACTGCGAGCGGCTGGGATCAACGTGATCGTCGGGATACAAGAACAAGAAGTTCGAACGCAACTCGGTGGTTATTTCCATCATCGGCTCACTGGCCGTCCACGGGTCACTCTGAAACTTGCCGCAACACTTGACGGCAGAACGGCTGCTCCCGACGGCAGCTCAAAGTGGATCACAAGTGAAGAAGCGCGCAGAGACGTTGCCATATTGCGTGCTGAGTCTGATGCCATAGTGGTGGGGGCTGGAACGGTTCGACAGGACGATCCAGAGTTGACGGCGAGAACAGATCCACCACCGTTTCGCCAACCCCTCCGAGTCGTCCTCGGTCAGATTCCTTCTGGAGCTCGGATACTCCCCGCCGAGTCCATGACCGGAGACTTGACGACGATTCTCGATGATTTGGGAGGACGTGGAATCCTTGATGTCTTGATCGAAGGTGGTGCGTCGGTAGCCCACGCCTTCGTTGAAGAGGGGCTCGTCGATCGCTTCGTTGTCTATCTTGCACCAGCGGTTATGGGAGGCGATGACGGTGCCCCTATGCTGAAGGGTTCAGGAATACCCACACTCGAGAGTCTCTGGCGTGGGCATTTCGTTTCAGTGACTCAAATTGGTGAAGATCTACGCTTGGAGGTAGAGGCCTAATGCCGTTGGCAAAGGTTGAAGACGCAATCGCGGCGATCGCGGCCAAGAAGATCGTCATCGTCGTTGATGACGAAGATCGAGAGAACGAGGGCGATCTCGTGATGGCCGCTGAGGCGGCCACGCCCGAAAACATTGCCTTCTTTTTGGCATATACCTCAGGCGTGATCTGCGTCCCCTTGGAGCCTGAACGTGCTGATGAACTCGATCTTCCCTTGATGGTCATCGCCAATACCGAGGCACAACGAACCGCCTTTACGGTCTCTGTTGACTTTCGACACGGCACGACCACGGGAATCTCCGCAGCAGATCGAGCGTCGACCATTCAAGCGCTCATTGACCCATCAACTCGTCCGACTGATCTGAATCGGCCAGGACATATCTTCCCGCTTCGCTATCGACAAGGTGGTGTCTTAAAGCGGGCGGGCCATACCGAGGCCACCGTCGACCTTTCTCGACTTGCTGGACTCTCCGCTGCGGGGGTGCTGTGCGAAATTGTCACAGAAGACAAGTCCTCGATGGCGCAGTTCGACGAACTTGAGCGCTTTGCCGAAGAACACGGTCTGTTGATCATCTCGATCGCAGATCTCATTCGTTACCGTCGACGACACGAGAAGCTCGTTCGAAAAGTTGCTGAAGCGGCGATACCAATCACTGTGGGAGATTTTTCGTCGGTGGTCTATGAAAGCGTGCTCGATGGTGAACAGCATCTCGCCTTTGTCATGGGGGAAGTCGACGGAGCGGATGACGTGCTCGTCAGGGTTCACTCTGAATGTCTGACCGGTGATGTCTTTGGTTCACTTCGCTGTGACTGTGGACCGCAGCTCCACGGAGCCCTTGCGCAGATCGCCCAAGAGGGCAGGGGAGTGTTGGTCTATTTGAGAGGTCACGAAGGGCGAGGCATTGGGCTTGGCCACAAGATCAGGGCCTATCAACTTCAAGAAAACGGCCATGACACGGTTGATGCCAATATCGAGCTGGGCCTCCCCGTCGATTCTCGAGAGTATGGGATCGGTGCTCAGATCCTGGTCGATCTCGGAGTGACGACGATGAGGCTTATGACAAATAATCCGATGAAATATGGCGGCCTCGAAGGATTCGGACTCGACATTACGGACCGTGTCCCCATCCAAAGCTCTCCAACCGCACAGAACATTGACTACTTGCGAACCAAGCAGCAACGCATGGGGCACCTCTTGGAAGGTCTTGATGACGTCGTCGGATAAAACGGTGCTGAACGAAGAGGCCCTTCGAGCGATCGATGGAAAGGTCGGAGCGCACATTGAAGGAGCTCACGACGGGAGAGGTCTCCGTATTGGGGTTGCGTGTGCTCGATTCAACGGAGGCATTACGCAGCGACTACTTGAAGGTGTCTTTGAAGCCCAAGCGCGCTTAGGAGTCGACAGTCAAGACCTTACGGTTGCATGGGTTCCAGGAGCATTTGAACTGCCACTCTTGGCGAAGAAGTTCGCAACTTCAGGCAAGTTCGATGCGGTGCTTGCTCTTGGAGCAGTTATTCGAGGCGATACCGGCCACTACGACTTCGTCGCTGGAGAGTGCGCGAGGGGCCTCCAAGACGTTGCCCTGGCCACAGAGATGCCGATCGTTTTTGGAGTTTTGACGACGAATACGGTGGCGCAAGCACTGGAGCGATCTGAGAGTGGTCCAGAGAATAAGGGCGCAGAAGCCCTTGAGACGGCTGTAGAAGTTGTCCGAGTCTTACGCTCTGCCGCCTTGCAATAGGGCGATGGTTTGAGGACCTGCTGGTCTAGGCCACAATAGAAGCGTGCTGAATCTCGTCTTACCCAAAGGATCCTTGGAGGCCGCAACTCTCGAGTTGTTCGCGTCGGCAGACCTATCGGTGCGACGCTCAAGTGACGTTGACTATCGAGCATCGATTGACGATCCTCGGATCAATGAAGTGCGGATCCTGCGCCCACAAGAGATTCCGGTCTACGTCGCAGAAGGTCGCTTTGACCTCGGGATTACTGGTCGTGACTGGATTGAAGAACGAGGCTCGAACGTGGTCTCCCTCGGCGAGCTTGGCTACTCAAAGGCCACCTCAAATCCAATCCGGGTTGTCCTCGCCGTCCCGGCCGACTCTCCCTATGACTCTATCGAGGCGCTTTCAAAGCACACCGAGCGCCTTCGGGTGTCTACCGAGTACCCAGAATTGACCTCTCGAGCGTTGCTCGCCGAAGGGATAGACGCTGACGTTTCCCTTTCGTATGGAGCGACTGAAGCCAAGGTCCCAGATATTGCCGACTGTGTTGTAGAGATCACCGAGACCGGTCGAGCGCTTCGTGCAGCGGGATTGAAGATCATTCACACACTCTTGACATCTCGTACGGAACTAATTGCCAACGTTGACGCGGCAAATGATCCAGTGAAGCGGCACGCTATGGGGCAGATTATGACGCTGCTGGCTGGAACTCTTGAAGCAAGAGAGAAAGTTCTCGTCAAACTCAACGTGTCTTCAGAGCAACTCCAAAGTGTGCTCGAGGTTCTGCCCTCGCTTCGATCCCCAACGATTTCAGAACTCTCCGGAGGATCGGGCTATGCCGTGGAGACTGTTGTCGAAAAGGCAGTGATCAATACACTGATCCCTGCGCTGAAAGACAATGGGGCGAGTGACATCTTGGAACTCGCGCTTTCAAAAATTGTTCATTAGTCATGGGCGGCCGCAGCACAGGAATCGTCACAGAGTTCGATCGGCAACGAGGCCTCGGGCAGATCAAGAGTGATGAGGGTGCCGAACTTTCCTTTCATGCAACGTCTATTGCAGACGGCACTCGAAACATTTCAGTCGGTCAACGAGTGACATTTGCTCGCCAAGCGGCACACAGGGGAGTGTTCGAAGCTGTCTCGCTCCTGAGCGTGTCCAATTCTCAGTCTGGTGCGACCTCTGACGTGCCCTCAGTTGCCGCTCCACTCTTCGGATCGGGCGACGGTACGGCGCTGAGCTGAACCCAAGCGAGGCGTAGCTGCGCCAGTGCTTCATTGAGCGGAACTTGCGCTTCGCCGAGTCGATCACCCATCGTCTCCACCAACGCCGCCAAAGCATCAATCGCTACTTGAGCAGCGTTCAGGCGAGGGGGCATCTCAGAGAGATAGACAGCGGCGAGTTCAAAGAGGCCGTAACAGTGGTTTGATATGACGACACCCGGGTCGGCATCAGCGAGTTCTCGACGGAGAGCGTCAACCTCGTCACCATCAGCAAAAGGCTCATCTTGGGGGGTTTCTTCGATGTTGGTCATGCCTGCTAGGTTAGAGCCCTATTCAAGAACAAGCGGGGTGGTCTCGGTTTGACCAAGATCTCCTCCACCTGTCCACCGGATCTTCCTTGCGAAGACCAACAAAGTGCGCCAGGTCGAGAAGGTTGCGAGTGAACAGTCGTGGCCCATCCCGCTTCAGGAAAGCTGTGTGCCAAGTGGCGCCAGACCGGAAGCAAGGGAGAACCCAATAGCAACTGCCGCAGCAGGAGAACATCGGATCAATGATCGGATTCGAGTTCGAGAGGTCAGGCTCGTCGACCCAGACGGTCAGCAACTAGGTATTAAGCCAGTTCCTGAAGCCTTATCAATCGCTCGAAGTTTTGATCTTGATCTTGTCGAAGTCGCACCAACAGCCTCACCGCCAGTGTGTCGAATCATGGATTACGGAAAATTCAAATTCGACGAAGCGCAAAAGGCCAAAGAGTCACGACGCAAAACCGTCAATGTTGGAGTGAAAGAGATGAAGTACCGACCAAAAATTGGACCCGGTGACTTTGACACGAAGACTCGACAAGTAGCCAAGTTTCTCAACGACGGACATAAGGTCAAATTAACGATCATGTTCCGAGGACGAGAAGTCTTTCATCCGGAGTTAGGTAAGAAGATTCTTGACCGTGTGGCAGAAACAATCGGAGAAGACGGAAAAATTGAATCAGAGCCAAAACTTGATGGTCGAAACATGATCATGGTCTTGGCTCCGCAGAAACGCCCAAAGGGTCGGACTCCAAAAGCTCCGGCTCCAGAGGTCAAGTCATTAGTGCCGCCAATAGAACTTGCGGTCGAAGAAGTGTTAGCAGAAGAAGCAGCAGCAGCAACGACAGGAGATGATTGAGATGCCCAAGATGAAGACACACAAGGGCGCCGCAGCTCGGATCAAGATCACCGGATCTGGACGACTGAGGCGACGAAAGCAAAATCGTGGCCACATCATGGAGAAGAAGGCATCGACGAGAACTCGTCGGCTCGCTCGAGAGACTGAGATTGCTCCAGGCGATGAACGACGCATCAAGCGGATGCTCGGACGTTAACGACAACACAACAACTGATTTCAATATTTTTTCATATAACGACGACAACTAAGAGAAAAGGAGTGACCCATGGCAAGGGTAAAGCGCTCAGTACACGCACGAAAGCACCACAAGGCAGTTCTTGAACAGGCAAAGGGCTACTACGGGAATAAGTCACGGTCGTATCGAGCCGCCAATGAGCAGCTCATGCACTCGATGCAGTATGCCTATCGAGACCGCCGAGCACGCAAGGGTGAGTTTCGAAAGCTCTGGATTCAGCGAATCAATGCCGCATGTCGAGAGAACGGCATGAGCTACAGCCGCTTCATCGCTGGCCTTCATGCAGCAGAGGTCGAGGTGGACCGAAAAGTTCTCGCCGATCTTGCGGTAACGGATGCTGGCGCGTTTCGCGCGCTGGTCAAAGTGGCCGAGAACGCCCTTGGTGCGGAGGCGACAGCCTCCTGACCGACTTGCTCGGTCCTCGGAGCGCCGGGGCCCAGCACCTCCGGCGTTTACTGTCCTCTCGTCGCACGAGACGAGAGGAACAACGATACGCGTTCGAGGGTCCAACCCTCTTGGCCAATGCGCTTGAGGGCAAGACTGTTATTGAGCGGGTTTTGGTTTCACCGGAAGGCATGTCAGACCCTGAGGTCTTCGAACTGATTGCTTCAGCGGCAGCACGAGATATCACGATCGACCATCTCGCCCCAGGCGTGCTTGAGAAGGTTGCCGATGCAGCCTCGCCACAGTCATGTGCTGCTATTGCCGAAGGATCATTGGCACCGCTTCACGGGGCGCCGAGTGGAGACTTAGTGCTGATTCTTGACGCTGTGCAAGATCCAGGAAACCTTGGCGCGTTAATCCGAGTCGCTGAGGCGACACACTGTGGCGCAGTGATCGTGACCGGTGCGTCGGCAGATCCGCTCGGACCAAAAGCGTTACGAGCTTCCGCAGGGTCATCCTTTCGACTCCCACTCTTTGAGAGTGGCTCGATTGTCGAGACAATTGAACAACTTCGCAAGGATGGCGTCACGGTCTATTCCACTTCGTCCCATGGAGGAGAGGATTTTGCGACAATGTCCTGGGCTGAGAGGGTGGCGCTGGTCTTTGGCAATGAGGGAGCGGGGCTCGACCAGACCGTTGAAGCGATCTGCGACCAGAGCGTCTTGATACCCCTGGCCGAGACCGTCGAATCTCTCAACGTTTCTGTCGCCGCCGGTATTCTGGCGATGAGTGTCGATCGGGGTCTCCATACCTCCGATTCTGGGCCCCGGGGCTCTACGATAAAGACCATGTCAGGCGATGAGACTCAATGAGCGAGATGGCGTCTGAAAAGGAACTGTCTGCCTACGTTGAGACGACGCGCAAAGAAATCGAGGCTCTTGAGTCGCTTGAGGAACTTGACGAGATTTCTGCCAAGTTAAAATCAAAGCGATCACCGCTTGGCGCTGCTCGAGCATCTCTCGGAGCAATCGAAGATGAAAAGAAGCGCAAAGAAACAGGTCGTCTTGTCGGCGAAGCCATGGCATCGGTCATGGGAGTCTTCGATGCCCGTCGCATGGTGCTCGAAAAATCGGCACGACGGCAAGCTCTCGAGGATGATCGGCTCGATCTCACCGAGGTGGTCCTGCGCTCACTGAAGGCGCCGATCCAACGTGGACACGCACATCTGGTCTCTCAGACGCAAGACGCCTTAGAAGACGTTTTCGTGGCGATGGGTTTCGAAGTAGCAGAAGGACCAGAAGTTGAGACCGACTGGTACAACTTTGAAGCGCTGAATATCCCGCCAGGACATCCAGCACGCGACATGTACGACACGATGTATCTCGATCTTGGAGAACCAGAAACGGTCTTGCTTCGAACCCACACGTCGCCAACACAGATTCACCTTCTCGAGAGTGCAGTGGCTCAAGGAACGCTCCCAATCCATGCGGTGATGCCTGGTCGGTGCTACCGACTCGATACCCCCGACGCTCGCCACTTACCGGTGTTCCATCAGATTGAAGGACTCGTTGTCGATCACGGTATTACGTTCGGGGATCTCGCTGGCGTGATCGAAACGTTCACTTCTGCCTACTTTGGACCTGACATTCATTCACGACTTCGCCCGGCCTACTTTCCCTTTACTGAACCCTCCGCTGAGTTTGAGATCACGTGCACGATCTGCCATGGAGAAGGGTGCCGAACGTGTTCGCAGACGGGCTGGATTGAACTTGGTGGTTGTGGAATGGTTGACCCCGCCGTGTTTGAGGCTGTTGGCGTCGATCCTGATGAGTGGTCGGGCTTCGCATTCGGTTTTGGCATAGACCGCTGCGCTCAAATGCGCCATGGAATCGCCGATATGCGAGCGTTGATAGAAAATGACCTTCGATTCACGAGACAGTTTTAGGGGAGTCACATGCTTGCTCCTCTTTCATGGCTAAAAGATTTTGCCCCGTTCCCAGATGACATAGCGCTCCTGCGCTCGACACTTGACGACCTCGGCCTCGTTGTCGAAGGCGTCGAGATCGTCGGCGAAGGTCTGAATGATGTCATCGTCGCCAAGGTTTCGACTATCAGTGCCATAGAAGGCGCCGATCGAATTCGCCATGTTGTTGTCGACGATGGCAGTGGCTCTGTTGAAATTGTTTGTGGTGCCATGAACTTTGTTGAAGGTGACCTTGTGCCACTAGCTCCGGTCGGAGCTATCTTGCCTGGCAACTTTACAATTGCGAGTCGAAAGATGAAGGGTGTCACGTCGAACGGGATGCTTTGTTCCGGCAAGGAATTAGGACTCGGGGATGATCACGACGGCCTGATGATTTTGACCGATGTGCCTGGAGCCGAGCCAGGTTCTTCTCTTGTCAAGCTTTTAGAGATCGCGCCTGACGTTATCTTTGACGTAACCGTCGAAGGGAATCGGCCGGATGCATGGTCCATCTCAGGTTTGGCGAGAGATCTTGCTGCTCGTCTTGGGCTCGCATTCACGCCGGTAACTCCAGTGCCCCCCGCCGCCTCTGGACCTTCGACGTCAGAGTTGGCATCGGGCGAGGTCATCAATGAAGAGCTTTGCAGTCGGCTTGGCGTGGGCGTCCTGTCCAATGTCGTCGTGGGCCCTTCTCCGCAATTGATAGCTCAGCGCCTGACAAAGGCCGGAATGCGTCCAATTAATAACGTTGTTGATGCGTCGAACTACGTGATGCTTGAACTCGGTCAGCCAACACACCCTTACGACCTCGACAAGATTGAGGGCAAGGGATTGAGAGTGAGAACGGCAACCACGGGAGAATCATTGGTCACCCTTGACGGGGTAACTCGCGAGCTCGGCGTGGCGGGTCGAAGTCTTGGAGACACGGGCCAAGATCTCGTGATCTGTGATGCGAATGACACCGTCGTCGGTATTGCGGGAATCATGGGAGGTGAGTCCTCCGAGATCAGCGGGGAAACGTCGTCAGTGTTGCTCGAAGCTGCTCGATTCGACCCCATCACAATCACGAGAACAAGTCGGCGCTTTGCATTGCGATCTGAAGCGGCTGCTCGATTCCAAAAGGGAACGGACCCTGGGATACTCGAGAGAGCGATCGATCGTTTTGCTGAGATTCTTGGGCATTCATCGCCAGGACTTGTGGTCGCACCTTCGAAGATCATGATCCCAGCCACTCCTGTAGAGAGCGTCTCGCTTGATGTTCCACTCTCAAGAGTCAATGGTCTCCTTGGGACACAGTTCCAGGACGCTGATATCGCCGGGCTCCTTGAACCGCTTGGATTTACTGTCGATGTCAAAGACAGCGACGTCCTTGTGGTGAGCGTTCCAACAAATCGGCCTGATATTCGAGCGACACACCACGGCATCGCTGACGTCATAGAAGAAATTGCTCGAACCTATGGCTACAGCCGCCTTCCTCGGCGGGTTTTAGCGTGGCCACAACCTGGCGCTCGAAATCCTCGCCAAAGTTTCCGATCACAGCTTCGAGACGTCTTCATTGGCAACGGTTCAAGTGAGGCGTGGACCTCGTCGTTAGTTGGGGAGGGTGAACTTGAGAAGTTGGGCCTTTCTGAATCTGAGATCACTGTTTCTAATCCACTGACCATCGACGAATCACGCCTTCGACGCTCACTCATTCCCGGACTGGTGCGAAGTATTGGGTTCAATGCTGACCGGCGGCAAGAGGACATCTCGCTCTTCGAGATTGGCGCAACGTTTCTTCATCCAGACGGCGAACAGGCTGGACGTGTGGCACGAGCGGGATCTCTTGGATCACATGACGTGCACCTGCCGTACGAGCAAGAGTGTGCGGTGCTTTTGAGTGCTCGAGAAGATGACGATGCGCGAAGTGCCGTCGGAATCTTTCACATGGTTGCTTCAGCGCTTCGACTTCAAGATGTTCGGATTCGAACTGCACCGAGTGGAACGCCTGAACTTGCAGGACTCCATCCAACCCGCTCAGCAGTACTGAGAGATCAATCAACCAATGAGATCGTTGGGGCGCTGGGAGAAGTTGACCCATCGCTGGTTGGAGAGTTGGCCCCTGGAGCGAAAGAGCAACGGATTGCAGCACTGGTGCTGTTCCTCGACGTCTTGGGAGACCCTCATCGCTGCCTTCGACACGATGAGATCGCTCGCACGCCAAGTCGCTTCCCATCAGCCGATCTTGACTTTGCATTTGTCGTCAGTGACGAAATTCCTTCAGATGCCATCGAAGACGCACTACGCCTTGGGGCAGGAGATCTCCTCGAAGATGTTCACCTTTTTGACGTCTATCGAGGCACGGGAGTTACGGAGGGTGCTCGAAGTCTTGCGTATCGAGTTCGCCTTTCGTCGTCGACTGCAACCTTGTCAGATGACGACATCGGTTCAGCTCGAACGTCAATGATTTCTGCCGCCCAGAGCGCAGGTGCCATCCTTCGCTAGGTGAATTGATTGACACGTTTCTTTTGACGAGTTGATCGACTGATCTCTTATTCTGCCGGGCTCTGAAGTGGCTTCTCAATTGAAACAGATTGGCTTGTTGCCAAAATTGAACCCAGCACGATGAGTGGGAATCCGATAATCATCCCAATGGTGAACTGTTCGTTGAGGAGAACCACGCCAAGAAGAATTGCGACGGCCGGATTGATATAGGTCACCACCGTCATTCTCGATGGGCCGACTTCAACGATCAGAGAGAAGAAGATCAGAAATCCCGCAAGTGTGCAGACAAGTGACAGAACTAACACAGCGCCAATGACCGTCAGCGACATGTGGGAGGGAAGATGGGTGACGCCAAAGGGGAGATACGCCAGAGCAACGAGACCAATCGACGCTCCAACAACACCGGGTCCCGGAAGATGAGCGAGTCGTGTCGAAATGATTAAGGGGCCAACGGTGTAGCCAATGACGCAGCCAACCATGAGCACGACGCCAATCCATGACGTCCCCTGGATGCTCAACCCGACGACACAACCCACACCGAACGCTCCGAGGAGAAGGCCAGTGATTCGACGAGGGCCAAAACGCTCTCGCGCTGTCGTGAAGTGATAGATCACCACTGCGAGGAGGGGGACGCACGCAACGAGGAGCGCAGTGAGCGAGCTTGAAAGGTGGCGTTCAGCTTCGGTCATGAGGAGCCACGGAATGCCAAACTCGACCACGGTATAGATAAGGAGCCATCCAACGTGCTTCTTCAATGGAGTCAACCGACCGGTCCATGCAGCCCATGGGAGGATCAAGAGTGCGGCAGGAACCGTCCGAAAGAAGATCAATGTCCCGGGATCGACCTCTCGCAAGGCAACCCGAATCATGAGGTAGGGAAGCCCCCAAATAAGGGAAAGAGCCAGAAAAAGTATCCATCCACGCTTCGACATGGTCTATTCCTAGCCGACGGAAGCGTATGGTTATTGCATGATTATGCATTTCAATGTATAATCTTGCGTTATGAGAGTCGGAGTAGCAGGAGCGTCAGGATACGGGGGAGCGGAACTCCTCCGACTCCTTCATGCCCATCCGTCCTTTGAGGTCGTCGTCGCTACCGGACAGAGAAATGAAGGCTCTCTGATCGCTGAGCACACCCCTTCTCTCACTGGCGGCTACGGCGAGAGCGCCTATGGACCGACGCTGCCTGCATCCTTTGAGGGACTCGACGCAGTGTTTGTGGCGCTACCTCATGGCGCCTCTCAAGAACTCGTCCCAGAACTTATGCAGTCCACTACGAAAGTGTTTGACCTTGGGGCGGATTTTCGACTCTCGCCAGATGTCTATGAGCAGTGGTACGGCGACGCTCACCTCGCCCCATCGCTATGCGCAACGGCGATCTACGGGCTTGTTGAGAGAAACCGGGCAGCGTTGGTTGGAGCACAACTGATTGCAGTGCCTGGGTGCTATCCAACGGCAACAATTCTCGGAGTTGGCCCCTTTGTCGATGCGGGCCTACTCACTGGTGAGACGATCATCGTTGATGCAGCGAGTGGTGTCTCGGGAGCGGGTCGAGCTATCAAGGACTCTCTTCACTTTTCAGAGGTCGATGAGTCATTTTCTGCCTATGGACTCCTTGATCATCGACACACGGCGGAGATGGAAATGACCCTTGAGACGCAGGTCTTATTCACGCCGCACTTAGTCCCCATGGTGAGGGGGATGCTGGTCACGGCCTATGCAAAGCCAAAAGGTCAACTCACGACGCAGACTGCGCTGGATCTTCTCCATGAGGTCTATGACGACGAACCCTTCGTCCACGTGGTCTCTGCACCGCCAACGACGAAAGCTGCTTCGGGATCGAATGCTGCATTTGTGACCGCTCGGGTTGATCCTCGAACGGGATTTCTTCTCATTCTCTCGGCGATCGACAATCTTGGAAAAGGTGCCGCTGGGCAAGCTATTCAGTGTGCCAACGTGTCATTTGGCATCGAAGAGACGACAGGGCTTTCAACGATGGGGGTTTACCCATGAGTATCTGTACAGCACGAGGATTCAAGGCAACGGGAGCGGCGGTAGGGATCAAAGGCGGGGGACGGCTTGATGCCGCATTGGTGGTGAGCGATCACCCCGTGAACTGTGCGGCTGTCTTTACTCAAAATAAGGCTCCAGCAGCGCCGGTTCAGTTGAGCAAACAACATCTCAGCGAAACCCAGGGCGTGGTCAAAGCGGTGCTCTTGACGTCAGGAAACGCCAATGCAGCGACGGGTGAGCCTGGGCTGAATGCAGCGCGAACCCTGACCGAAGCGGTTGCCACGTCGCTTTCGTGTGCTTCGGATGAAGTCTTGCTCTGCCAAACAGGGCTCATTGGCATTCCGTTCCCTCTCGATTCGGCTCTCGACGGAGTGGGGGGACTCGCGTCCTCATTGGGATCTTCGGAATCTGACGGAGAACTCGCCGCAAAGGCGATCATGACAACCGATACTTTCGCCAAGCAAGTTGTTATTGAAGGCGATGGTTTTGTTATTGGTGGCATGGCAAAAGGAGCGGCAATGCTCGAGCCCGATATGGCCACCATGCTCGCAGTCCTGAGTACTGACGCTGAACTGACTCCAAGCGAAATCAAGAACGCTTTGGTTGGAGCAGTCGCTTCCTCTTTTAACTCGTTGGTTGTTGATGGAGCAACCTCAACAAATGACACGGTGATCGTTCTGGCAAGCGGAACCGCTGGTCGTGTAGATCTTGAATCGTTTGAAGACGCCCTTGCCAAGGCGTGCGTAAAGCTTGCAGAAGACATGGCCGTAGACGCAGAAGGGGCCACAAAGGCAGTTCGCATCACGGTGAGTGGCGCTGCCACTGACGAAGAAGCACATCAAGGAGCGCGCAAGGTTGCGAACTCGCTCTTGGTTAAGTGCTCACTCAACGGTGAAGACCCATACTGGGGTCGAGTCCTGAGTGAAATCGCCACGGCCAAGATCGCCTGCGACCCATCGTCACTCTCGATTTCCTATGGCGGCACTCAAGTATCGTTTGGCGGCGTTGCCGTGGCCCACGATGAGGCCACGGTCGCCGCCCATATGGCAGAGCGATGGATCTCAATTGAGATTGACCTCGGCCTCGGAACGGGTGTGGGTTCTATTTTGACCACCGATCTCGGCCATGGCTATATCGATGAGAATCGAACGACGTCATGACAACGAATCGACGCGATCCCCAACAAGCAGCGGACCTTCTCATTGAAGTGCTTCCCTACATTCGACACTTTGCCGGTTCCGTGATGGTCATCAAATACGGTGGGAACGCATTAGCCGGGGGAGACGAAAACACGGCCTTAGCGGCCTTTGCTCAAGACATCGTCATGCTCCAAGCGGTAGGGATCTCTCCAGTCGTCATTCACGGGGGCGGGCCGCAGATCGCTGAGCTCTTAGCCAAGGTTGGAAAGGTCTCAGAGTTCAGAGACGGACTCCGGGTCACTGATGCAGAGACCCTTGATCTGGCGCGAATGGTGCTGGTCGGCAAAGTCAACAGCGACATTGTGGGGGCACTCAACGTGCATGGACCAGTTGCGGTTGGTCTCTCAGGTGAAGATGCGAATTTAATCACCGCAGATTTACGAGATAAAGATTTAGGTTTTGTCGGAGACGTCACGAGCGTGGACCCAACAATCCTCACGCGACTTGTCTCTCAAGGAATCGTGCCGGTGATTGCGACGATCGGGTCAGACGCTGCAGGGCAGGCCTACAACATCAACGCTGACACGGTCGCTGGAGCTGTTGCAGCGGCCCTCAACGCAGAGAAGCTGATTTTCTTGACTGACGTCCCAGGCATCCGAGCCGACATGAACAATCCCGAGAGCACCTTGGCCCAGGTCAGCGTGAGTGATCTTGAAGCCATGGTGGCCTCTGGTGCCGCGAGTGGCGGGATGATCCCGAAGGTTGAAGCCTGCTGCACCGCGGTTCGAGGTGGCGTGCGCAGAGCACATATTCTCGATGGCACTACACCTCATGCATTGTTAGTCGAACTCTTTACCGATGGTGGCGTTGGCACGATGGTGGTGGACTCATGATTCAGGGCCAGATCATGAACACGTATCCAGAGCCACCTGTCACATTTGTCGAGGGGAGAGGAACGGTCCTTGTCGATAGTCAGGGGAAGGAGTATCTCGACTTTCTCTCTGGTCTTGCGGTGACCTCTCTCGGTCATGCCCGAAAAGAAGTCGTCGATGCGATTGCCACACAAGCTGGCGTACTGACTCACGTTTCGAATCTCTACGGGAATCTCGTCCGGAGCGAGGTAGCAGGCATCATCGACGAACTGCTCTTTGAAGCCACACGTGTTCACGGAAAAGTGTTCTTTTGTAACTCAGGGGCCGAAGCCAATGAATGCGCTCTGAAACTTGCTCGAAGAATGAACCCCGGACGCTTCCGAATCGTGACCACGACGAAGTCATTTCATGGGAGAACTCTCGCCACCCTTGCCGCGACTGGCCAACCTGAAAAACATACGCCGTTTACGCCAATGCCAGAAGGATTCGACCTTGTCGAATTCGGCGACCTTGACGCAGTAACCAAACTTCTGAGCACTGGCGAGATAGCTGGAGTTCTGGTCGAGGCGCTTCAAGCCGAAGGGGGAATCAATACTCCTCCGAAGGGGTATTTGCCGGCTCTGCAACAAGCTTGTCGAGATCATGGAGCCCTCTTTATGGTCGACGAAGTTCAATCTGGCCTTGGTCGAACAGGGGCCTGGTTTGCCTTCCAAGACGAAGATCTCTCGCCCGACGTGGTCACGCTGGCGAAATCGCTTGGCAACGGAATGCCGGTCGGTGCATGTTGGGCGAAAGAACATGTTGCCGACATGTTTGGTGTCGGAGATCATGGCTCCACGTTTGGAGGTCAACCACTCGCCATGGCGGCAGCCAAAGCCACGCTGGAGACCTTGGTTGCGATCGACGCTCCTCAGAAGGCATCACATGCATCATCGAAGTTGACCAAGGGCTTGTCCAAGCTTTCGGGCGTGGCGAAGATGAGGGGTCGTGGTCTTTTGCTCGGCGCTGAACTCAACGAGGCCAATGCGAAAGAAGTGACGCTGGCTGCCCTCGATCATGGCCTCGTGGTGAATGCAGTTGCACCAAACGTTGTGCGCTTCACCCCGCCTCTCACCGTGTCGGACAATGAAATCGGTGAAGCGATTCTCCGATTTGGTCTCGCTCTCGATGAGGTTGCGGCGAAGGGCTCACTCTCATGACGAAGAACTTTCTAGATCTTGAGACATGTGGGCCAGACGCGCTCATGGAGATCATGGCACTCTCACACGCTCCAGTGGAACCTGTTCTGAAAGGAACAAGTGTGGCGATGGTCTTTGAGAAGCCATCGGCGCGGACTCGGAGTTCAACCGAGATGGCCGTTGTTGATCTTGGCGGTCATCCGCTGATGATCTCTGACGCTGAAGTTGGAATTGATCGTCGAGAAAGTGCCGAAGACGTGGCACGCACCCTCGGCTCGTACCATCGAATCATTGCTGCTCGGGTGAATGATCACGACGTGCTGCTCCGAATGCAGGCAGCACTCTCGAGTCCTCTATGGAACGTCAGTGTGGTGAATCTTTTGAGTGACTTTTCGCATCCCTGCCAGGCCATCGCTGACCTCTTGACCTTGTCTGACGAGTTCTCTCCCTCAGGTGACCTGACAGCGCTCAAAGGTAGGACCGTCGCCTACTTCGGTGACGCCAATAACGTGACTCGCTCCCTTGCCCAAGCGGCACTGATGCTTGGGATCAATATCAAAATCGCCTCGCCAGAGGGCTATCAACTCAGCCGAGAGACGGTCTCGTCCCTCACTGAAATGGCACACATTTCTGGGGCCACGATCTTCCAGAGCGATGACGTCCACGAAGTGGCCTCGGGGGCCGATGCTCTCTACAGCGACGTCTGGACATCCATGGGTCAAGAGAGCGAGCGTGCGCAACGATCAAAGGACTTGGCCGGCTACGGCATCGATGAGGATCTGGTGGCGGAGGCTCAAAGTGATGCCATTGTGATGCACTGTCTTCCTGCCCATAGAGGAGAAGAGATCACTGACGCTGTTCTTGAGTCATCTCAAAGCAGAGTCTGGGTGCAAGCGGCCCATCGAAGAACTGCGATGCGTGGTGTCTTTCGGTGGATTATGGAAGGCGACGCTCACTCATGAAGATTTCGAAACAGCAACGACAGCATCGAATTACCTTGATTCTTGGCGAGCAAGTGGTATCGAATCAAGTGCAGCTCGTGGACCTCTTGAGCGACGAGGGTATTAGCGCGACGCAAGCAACGGTCTCTCGCGATTTAGAAGAACTCGGGGCCATTACCGTGCGGATTCCTGGCGGGGATCGAGCATTGGCGCTACCCGAACTGGCCAATCAGCAAGTTGCTCCAGTTGATCATTTGCGACGAATGTTGGGGGAGTGGGCCGTAGAAGTCGCGCCCGCTGGTCCCCTTGTCGTGATTCGCACCCCGCCTGGGTGCGCGCACGTCGTGGCATCTGCGCTCGATCGAACTGGCCTTGACGGCATCGTTGGGACTGTGGCTGGAGACGACACCATTATGGTGGCCGTCGATGACGCAGTTGGAGTGCTTGAAGTTGCGCGACGACTTTCAGAGATGGCTGGATTAGAGACTCGACAAAAGAACAAGCCGGCGCTGTCGAATACAGCGACGAAGAGGAGATGAGATGACAGACAAGATTGTGTTGGCCTACAGCGGAGGACTTGATACCTCGGTGGCGGTTCGTTGGCTCATCGAGCATCATGACGCCGAGGTGATTGCAGTTGCAGTCGACGTCGGTCAATCAACTGATTCGACTGGCGAAGACTGGGAAGCGATCCAACAGCGAGCGTTTGCTGCAGGTGCGGTTGAGGCCGTCGTGATTGACGCGCGAAACGAGATGGCGGAGGACTACTGCGTGCCAGCAATCGCTGCGAATGCTCGTTACGAAGGCAAGTATCCGCTCGTGTCAGCACTTTCTCGACCCGTGATCGTCAAACACTTGGTAGCCGAAGCCCGGCGCTTTGGAGCAACGGCCGTGGCACACGGCTGCACCGGAAAAGGAAATGACCAGGTCCGATTTGAAGTTGGGACCCGAGCTCTTGCTCCAGATCTTGACGTGATCGCCCCGGCTCGACTGTGGGGCATGACGAGAGAAGACTCGGTCGAGTACGCCGCAAAGTGGAATATTCCAATCGGCCAATCTAAGACCAAGATCTATTCAATTGATGAGAACCTTTGGGGGCGGGCCATTGAGTGCGGCGTCATCGAAGACCCCTGGGCGAAAGCTCCCGATGATCCCTACACCTTGACTCGGGTGACCTCGAGCGAAGATGACGAAATGGTGATCTCATTTGTCGCCGGCGTGCCAGTTGCCGTCGACAATAAGACCCTCTCGGTCGCGGACATCATCGATGAAGTTGGCCGTCGGGCGGGTGCCACGGGCTTCGGTCGAATCGACATGGTGGAGAACAGACGCGTTGGTATCAAGAGCCGGGAGGTCTATGAATGCCCTGGCGCGCTTGCCCTGATTGCCGCGCACGCGGATTTGGAAGACTTGTGCTTGGAGAGAGACGTCCATCACGAGAAGCTTCGACTTGAGCCTCGGTGGGCTGAACTTGTCTATGACGGCATGTGGTTCTCTCCCTTGAAGGAAGCCATCGATGCCTTTATGGCGTCTACACAGACGCACGTCACCGGTGACGTGCGTCTTCGATTCGAACCTCCAGGCGTCATGAGGATTGAGGGGCGACGCAGCCCATTGGCGCTCTATGACCATGGACTGGCTACCTACGACGCCAGCGACACGTTCCGACACCAAGACGCCGAAGGCTTTGTTCGTCTTTGGGGACTTGGTGTGGCGACATGGTCGGCCAAACAGAAGTCTCAAGAAGAAGGCGCATCGTGACCCTCTGGCATGGCCGGCTCGGCGGAACGATGGCACCTGAACTCGCAGCGCTGTCGGTGTCGATCACCTATGACCAGCAACTTGCTCTTGTCGACATTGCAGCTAGTCACGCGCATGTTGATGGTCTGGTTCGAGGCGGAATAGTGAGTTCCAAAGAAGGGGAGGCACTCCACGAGGCACTGCGCCTTGTCGGAGAGGAGTTTTCTGGGGGCACCTTCGAGATTCACCCTACCGATGAAGACATCCATACTGCAGTCGAGCGACGAGTAACGGAACTCTGTGGCGACATCGGAGCGAAACTCCATACGGGACGATCAAGAAATGATCAAGTCGCAACCGACCTGCGGCTCTGGACCCGACAAGCACTCAAAGACGTTGCCGAGGATGTGGTGAGTCTCCAAGAGGTCTTGCTCCAACGCGCCCTTGGTGCCTACGGCATCTACTTGCCGGGCTATACCCATCTCCAGCGGGCACAGCCTGTCTTGTTGGCGCACCATCTCGGAGCACACTGCTGGGCGCTCAGCCGAGACGTCGAGAGACTCCTCCAAAGCATGACTCGACTCAACGTGTCTCCTCTTGGAGCCGGAGCCCTTGCCGGATCGTCGTTGGCGTTGAGCCCAGACGAGACTGCTGCAGCCCTTGGATTTGACGGTCACTTTGAGAACTCGATGGATGCAGTGAGTGACCGAGACTTTGTCGCAGAAGCACTCTTTGACATCTCGCTGCTTGGCATTCATCTTTCGAGAATGGGTGAAGAGATTGTGCTCTGGAACTCGGATGAATTTGGCTTCTGCGTGCTTGATGATTCCTATGCAACTGGCAGCTCGATGCTGCCCCAAAAGAAGAATGCCGATATTGCTGAGCTGGCGCGAGGAAAAGCAGGAAGATTCATTGGGAACCTCACTGGTCTCTTGGCGACCCTGAAAGGTCTGCCGATGGCCTACAACAGAGACCTCCAAGAAGACAAAGAGCCACTCTTTGACTCAGTGCACCAGATCCGCTTGGTCCTTCGGGCGTTAGCGGGCCTCTATGCAACCACCACCTGGAACGAAGAAGCAATGGCCGCGGCCGCAGATGCTCCGGGCGCGGCTGCGGTTGACCTTGCTGAGTTTCTGGTCGTGAATGGCACACCGTTTCGACAAGCGCACAGCATTATTGGGGGGCTCGTCGCTGAGTCACTGTCGTCCTCGAGGTCACTGAGCGAGCTTGTGCGAGATCACGATCTCCTCGGAGAAGAGGCAGTTGGCCTGCTCGAGCCTGGCGTTTCGGTGAATGCAAAGACCACACCCGGGGGAGCTGGACCTGTGCCGGTCGCTGCGCAACTCGCCAGGTTGGAGGATCGCGTGTCGTCTGATCGGGCGTTGCTTCGCTCGCTCCAAGGCTAAATAAGTCCAAAAAGTGAAAACGGACGCCTGAGAACCTGCTAAGTTGGCACTCCGGCCGCTTGGAAGAGTGGTCGGAAAGACATCTTTCTCCGCTTTGACTTCAAGGCGTGGGTGGACTATCTTTAGAAGTCCGCTTCGCCTGGCCTCCCAACTGGGTTTTCGAGTGAAGCGGAATGCCATGCACCTCTGCCCGTTTGGGTCTTTGTGCGTGGTTGCTCCTTGAAAACGGAAGAGCGAGAGCCAAAAGCCAGTGCGGGCGGCATCTCGGTGGTAAAAGCCCTAGATGTCGACTGTCAAAAGTAAGTTACAAAAGGTGGTGCAAACGCTTTATTGAGTTTGTACCGCTGTCGATACGGAGGAGCCACTCCGTACTCGACTCTCTGATTTCATGGGGAAGATCGCTTGCGATCCAACCAGAAGTCTTGATGGAGAGTTTGATCCTGGCTCAGGACGAACGCTGGCGGCGTGCCTAACACATGCAAGTCGAACGAGATCCATTTGGTGCTTGCACCAGAGAAGATCTAGTGGCGAACGGGTGAGTAGCACGTGAGCAACCTACCCCGAAGACCGGGATAACACCGGGAAACCGGTGCTAATACCGGATACCCTCACAGCATCACATGGTGCAGTGAGGAAATGGATTCCGCTTCGGGAGGGGCTCGCGGCCTATCAGCTTGTTGGTGGGGTAATGGCCTACCAAGGCTTCGACGGGTAGCTGGTCTGAGAGGACGATCAGCCACACTGGGACTGAGACACGGCCCAGACTCCTACGGGAGGCAGCAGTGGGGAATCTTGCGCAATGGGCGAAAGCCTGACGCAG
>CAFBLT010000004.1_pt1 | contig 130558 bp, 127 predicted proteins | sample 7268261 | NCBI WGS metagenome assembly CAFBLT01 (sample SAMEA6814043, study PRJEB35770) | uncultured Acidimicrobiaceae bacterium | biome: Freshwater; feature: Freshwater reservoir; material: water | place: Czech Republic | collected 2017-05-23 | depth 30m m
AACGGATAAAAGGTACGCCGGGGATAACAGGCTCATCTTCCCCAAGAGTCCATATCGACGGGAAGGTTTGGCACCTCGATGTCGGCTCGTCGCATCCTGGGGCTGAAGCCGGTCCCAAGGGTTGGGCTGTTCGCCCATTAAAGCGGTACGCGAGCTGGGTTCAGAACGTCGTGAGACAGTTCGGTCCCTATCCGATGCAGCCGGAGGAAACTTGAGAAAGGCTGTCCCTAGTACGAGAGGACCGGGACGGACGCAGCTCTCGTGTGTCAGTTGTCCTGCCAAGGGCACGGCTGATTAGCGACCTGCGGGTGGGATAAGCGCTGAAAGCATCTAAGTGCGAAGCCCGTTTCAAGATGAGGTTTCCCACTGGGTTAACCAGGTAAGGCCCGTGGCCAGACGACCACGTTGATAGGCCGGAAGTGTAAGTGTGGCAACACATTCAGCTGACCGGTACTAATCGGCCGAGGGCTTGGAGTTGACGCTCGTGCTCGCTCTAGAACGCTTCAAGGTCGCAACGCGACCCTTGGGCTCCTTTGTGGATCCCAAGAAGCAAATATTTCGGTGGCCATAGCGACAGGGTCACACCCGTTCCCATTCCGAACACGGAAGTTAAGCCTGTCAGCGCCGATGGTACTTGGGGGGAATCTCCCTGGGAGAGTAGGACGTCGCCGGATTTCTAATTGAAGAAGCCCCCGCCTTTCTGGCAGGGGCTTCTTCGCGTTTGTTCGAAGAGTTATCAGCGGCCAGCGAGGTCCCTGTGATTGGTTTTCTCGCTCAGTTAGGCTCATTGTGAAAGCGGACTTGAAAACGCACGGAAACAGGTGAGATGACGCCGGAGACAACTGAGAGCGCTGAAGAGACGCATTCGATAAATCGTCCTCGCGTTCGGTTTGGCCCTCTCGCTCTGCTTGCGCTGGTGGCAGTAGCGCTGGTCATGCAAATTGTTTACCGAGTGTGGCTGCTTGGTCACGCTCGACCAAGTTCAGATGAGGGCGTGGTTGCATTGGAAGCTACAGGCATCCTCCACGGCCAGTTCCATGCATTTTTTTGGGGACAGAACTACGGGGGAGTCGAGCCCTGGATTACCGCAGTGTTCTTCGCTATTTTTCCGCACAATGCCACCGTCCTCCACCTCGAGGTTGTCAGTGTTGCGTGTGCCTCTGGTTACGTGATCTGGCGACTTGGCAAACGAATTCTTGGCGACAGTCTTGTTGCCGGTGCTGTCGTCGCTCTCGCCATGCTCTTCCCAACAGCGAACATTATTTCGCTTTCCTACGCCTATGGATTCCGAGACGTCACGTATTTCTGTGTCTTCGCGTTTCTGCTTGTTGGTTGTCGAATCGCACAAGGTTGGGACCGGTGGTTGGCGTGGATCCTGCTTGGAGCCATCGGTGGTGTTGGCTGGTGGTCATCGCCAGAGATCGCTTACGGGCTTCTTGGAGCACTGTTCTTTTTGCCTGGACCGTTGCTTCGATTGGGTTCATTTCGCGGAGCTCTCAAACGGGTGGGGCTCACTGTTCTCGCCTTTCTCGTGGGGTCACTGCCGTGGTGGTGGGTCTCGTTTCACACTGATTTCGCCACGCTTCAGGGTAGTAGTGACGGAGGCTTCTCACTCTGGAACCGAATCAGTATCTTTTTCCACTACGTCCTACCCATGCAGTTTGGGCTTCGCCAGTACTACTCGGGCGCTGTCATTTTCTTGCCTCATCGCCTCTTCCAAGTCCTCGTGCTCGTCATCCTTGTCGCATTGATTGCCTCAATCGTTGCTGGGATAAAGGCGGGAGGCATTCGACGATCTTTTTGCCTCGTGACGCTGTTCACACCAGTCATCTACGTCGTATCGCCTGCGACAGGTTTTTGGCAGGACGGGAGGTATGCCATCTACCTCGCTCCTATTCTCTGGATCACACTGGCAATCGGTGCACAAGAATGTTTCTCATGGCAGCGAATTAGGAATAGCTCACTGACGAGCTCATCTGTCCGTGGTCTCGCAGCAGCGGCATTGGTTTGTGTTCTCGCCTGGACTCTGTGGGAAGGCCATTATTTCTATCCTTCGTTTGCTCCAGCGGTGCAGTTGAAATTACTTTCGGGCTACAGCCCCAATGTGGGGTCGTCCGAGCAAGCCCAAACACTTCATGACGCTGGGGTGACGACTGGATGGGCGGACTATTGGTGGGCCTACAGCATGGATATGGCGAACAGTTCGCTGGTGATTTCTCCGGTCCCAGTGAACGCAATGCGCAATATCTCGTGGGGTCAAGAGGTAGCGAGGAATCCGAACAGCGTCTGGCTCGTCTCTGGGCCCGCCACCAGCGAAGGCACTGCTCCGGCGGGTAGCGACTTTGCTCCAGGTGGAGCGAACTATTCCTATCTGTCGCAGAGTTTCAAGAACCTTGGCGTGACATGGACAACCCAACATGTCGGCGACCTCTGGGTGCTGCGAACGTCTCGGCCCGTCTTGCCAAGTGAACTCGGTATGGGTTCTGTGCCAAAGGGATAAGTAAATCTCTCTGAGAGTTCTTGAGGTCGAGCGTCAAGAACATCCCTCGGTCGCCAATAACTTGTCGTTGATCAGGACCTGGTGTGTTCTTGAGAGCCGCTGAGATGAGCGAAAATATCGGTTGCCGTGCGTTCCCAGCTAAGCGTCTGGGCATACGCCAGAGCTCCCTCGGAGAGCGATGCTCCTAATTGGTCATTGATGAGGACCTCACGCAGGGACTCAGCGAACGACGCGTCCGAGCCCACCAAGATCCCGGACTGACCGTCTTGAATAGCGTCTCGATGTCCTGGAATATCAGTTGCGATACCTGGCGTGCCACAGGCTGCAGCTTCGGTCAAGGTCATTCCCCATCCCTCCTTACCAGAGGTTGAAGCCACAACCCACGCCGAGCGATAGGCATCGAGTTGCTCATCGTCAGAGAGTCGCCCGGGAAGTTCCAGCCAACTCGACGCCCCGAGTTCGTCTCGAAGCTTCTCCAAGTTTGCTCGCTCGTAGCCTTCGCCGATGATTGACGCACGAAGGTTTGGGATTGTTGTTTTGACTTCAACGAGGTGGCGTATCAGATCGTCAAATCGCTTGAAAGGAACGAGTCGACCAACAGCAACGACGTACGGGTCGCTCGAGCGGGTGCCGCCAGGTTGGAATCGAGGATCGATGCCAGGTGGGATGACAATGACGCGATCCTCGGGCAGTTTCAGTGACGCACAGATCTCATCTCGAGAAGACTCGGAGAGAGTGACTACCGTCGACAAGCGGTAGAGGGGAGGGGCAAGGGAGCCCTCAAAAAACTTTCCGCCTGCGGCAAGCCGGGGGCTCAGCACCATATTCCACATCTCAGCGTGCACATGATGAAGAAACACGATACGAGGACCTCGATGCCAGAGGGGAGAGAGGAATGGCATGCCGTTCCAAATCTCTACAAGGGCGGTGTCACCCGAGCTTCGGGTCCTTATCCCTTCTGCCATCACATGAGGGAAGACCGAATATCTTCCGTTTTTTCTAATGGATCGATATCCGTCACGCGTGACTTCTTCTGGAGCATTTGGCACCTGTGACGTCCGCATCGTCACGTCGAGACCGGCCTGTGCCCAGAGAGCGGCAATACGGTGCGCATGAAGTTCAGAACCACCCGCTTCAGGGTCGTCAAGGTCGCGCCAGGCCACGATCTTGATCGCTCGAAGCGGCGAGTTGGCAACAAGGCTGTCGAGATCTTGCTGCGTGGGATTGTCGTTGCGTTCCATCCTTAACCCCTCACGCCTCTTTGCGCCAACGACGATTCGTACTCACCGAGGTGTCACCTCAGGCAAGAGGTGGGATTCTTCCTTTTTGGTCGCCCTATGAGCAACGATGAGACTGAGAACACTCGCACCACAGACGATTCCTTGAACGACAAGGTCAGCCTTGGCTGTATTCGTTGGGTTTCCATGAGCTGCATTGACCGCAAACGTTGCGGCGATCGCCCCTGGCGCCAAGAGGAAGACAACCCAGCGATGACCGTGGGCGAGGAGATACATGGTGGCGATGACCGTGACACTCAAAAAAACCATGGCAATCGAAAGTGGCGCAAAAGCCGCATCTGCCGTGAGATAGCGGGCACCGAAAATCAGCTTAAGGAACTGTTCGGGAACCACGACGGCGATTGAGACCAACACGACCGCAGGGATCGCCAAAATTGCAAGGGTCGCGTAGAGTTGGCGTACTGCTCGATCGCCCTCATGATGGCTGATAGCGGCTTCGGGCAGGAGATAGGCGCCCAAGACAATGGCGCAGAACACTAAGCCTTTGCTGGCTACCGAAACCGCTGCGTACGCACCAGCCTGCCCGGAGTTCAACCGACCTAAGAGGACGACGTCAATGTTCTGGAGATAGGCAAGCAGCGCAAGTGCTCCAAGCGCAGCAATAAGGTCGATCATGAGATCCCGACGAACACTCGGTGGCGTCGTTGATCGTCCGTCGTCGATCGGCTCGCTGAGAGCTCGATTGGCTGACCGGCGAGCATGGACTGCGGTGACTCCTTCAGAAAGCAGGACGCCAATTGTCGCCCCTGGAAGTTTGAAAAAGACTGCCAGTCCCAAGACAAGGACGGTTCTCACTCCTCCTTCAACGAGATAGTTCGCGGCAAGCGAATGATATTTCTGTGTTCCTTGGAGAAATCCACGATCGATACAGAGCAAGATCCATACTCCTGCCGAGAGCAACATCGCGGCAACCGAGATTGGACTGGGTTTCGCAAGCAAACTTGAAACGGGGACGCATACTGCGAGCGAGAGGATGGCGAATGCTCCAAGAAACCAGTACATCCGGACGTGCATCCGGTGGGCCCACTTCTCGAGCTCGCCGTGGCTCCCCGCCGCTCGCCAGCTTGCAGTTCTTCGAACGACGGCAACAATCACAGCGGAACCTGGCATGGAAATAACCAGAAAGAGTCCTACGAGTTGGGCATAAGCTCCGTACCCCTGATTTGAGAGCAGGCGAGCGAGAATGACCGTAACAATGATCCCCGCCGCTCCTGCGGCCACGCCGGCCACTGCAACGGGAAGCGCCGAGACCACGCCACTTTTAAACGAAGGCTTCGCTCCAGGAAGTGTCTCTTCAGTCATGGAGAGGTCGCCCAATTGTGGTGAACAGAGGCTGCGCTAAGAGTTGACGCATTCGAAAAAGGGAGCGAGGCACTGCGTTGAACTTAGTAGGGGACCCCGTGGTGCGTCAGGTTTACCAGATCATGAGGCCGATTCCCGGGAAGGAATTGCTCAGGGGCCCTCGGGAACTCTGCCTCTATTGGCAGGGAGGAGCGAGGTTGCGGGCCTAGACTCTCCCCATGGCAGACCGCAGAACTCCTCAGCCGCGCCCCCAGGGATCCAAGCGCGCAGCCCCGAGTGGAGCAAAAAAGCCCCGATCATCTGCGAGTCGAGGATCCTCTGAGACAGGGCGGGCAGCGGGAGGCTCTCGATCGTCTGGCGGATTTAAATCTGGCTCGAAATCTTCTAGTCGATCGAGTTCGGAGCGAGGCCGAAGCTCTCGAGGTGCTGAGGGCGAGCCCCGTGGTCGTGAGAGTTCCCAAGATCGCAGATCTCGCCAAGACGCCGTCATGCCCAAGAACTGGGGCTCAGTTGCTCGTCGAGGCGCTCACCTTGTGCGAAGCGAGAGCCCGAAAGCGAAAAATCCCGCACCGGTCCCGTCCGCGCCCCAGGAACCACAAGATGAGTGGATACGAGTGGACGGCCAGGACAAGAGTTCGCCAGAGGCCGATGCTCCGAAGCGTCATCGTGCCGCAGCCGACGTCCCTGGAGACGTGGCCGCTGCTATTCGCCGATCAGCGAGCGACGCCACGTCCTATCGTCGGGAACGATTAGTTGAACAGATGGGAAAAGCTGCTGAGGCATACACTCGACATCGCTACGAAGAGGCTGCTCGATCGGCTGGACGATTAGCCGGTGAAGTTCCTGATGTTCCAGAAGTGCGAGAGTTGGCGGGACTTGCCGCGTATCGGTCTGGGCGTTGGCGACCAGGGGCGACGCACTTAGAGGCGTATCGAACCATGAAGGGCGACGGGCAGTACATACCGATCGAGATGGACTGTCAGCGGGGTATCGGACGTGTTCGATCTGTCTCGACATTGTTTGAACTCCTCCGACAAGAATCTCCCAGCCCTGACGTGCTCGCTGAGGGCCGTCTCGTGTTGGCTGGGAGTCTCGCTGATCGGGGAAAGCTCGGCGAGGCCATTGAACTTTTGGAATCAAACGGTGCGTCGAAGCCTCGACGGAACCCAGGAGAGCGCCACCTCCGCCAGTGGTACGTCCTCGGGGACCTCTACGACCGGTCCGGCGACGTTCCTCGAGCGAGAATCCTCTTTTCAATGGTTGCTGAAAGCGACCCGAACGCCTATGACGTGACGAGCCGACTCAAAGACATTGGTCCAACTCGAAAACCCCGTCAACGCAAGAAGTCGGGTGGAAAGCGAACGGCATGACGCATGACGTGAAGGCTCATGTCGTGACTCTTCACGATCGCTGGCTGGCGTGGAGTCTTGACCGATATGGAATCCTTCTCGGAATCCTCGTTATCGATTACTTGGCGCTCCTGCTCATGCCAAGCGACGCCGCCGCCGCTCTTTGTGGCGTGGTGACGGTGGGCGGCACGGTGTTATTCGCTCTCGACGTGTCAGGTGTCAATCGGAACATCCGGATTGCGGTGCGGTGCATGGTGGGGGTGCTTCCAGTTATGGCGGCTCTCTATTTTCTCGCTCCGCACCTCATCCGAGGAGTCGTTGGAATCTCGTTTGGTCTGGTGTTAGCGGCCACCCCAGTGGTTATCCTCCTTCGCCTTTTGGGGCACGAGCGAGTCAATATGGCGACCTTGCTTGCAGCCCTGGATGTCTATGTATTGATCGGCCTGGTGTTTGCCGAGTTGTACTACGGCTTCGCCCAGTTCAAGGTGTTCAATCCCTTCTTGGCGCAAGTGGGTGAGCACACGAGAAGCGATTTTGCCTATCTCAGTTACGTGACGTTGACCACAGTTGGTTTCGGAGACTTGACCCCAAAGTCCAGTTGGGCAAGATCCCTCGTGATCACCGAGGCGCTGATTGGCAATATGGTGCTCGTCACTGCAGTCGCGAGAGTGGTGTCTCTCTACGGTCGCACGCAGACGAGCCTCAAACAGAGTGAAGAAGAGACGCCCTCAGATCATTGAGTTACACGACGGCGGTGGGCTACGCTGGAAATATGGATCTAGAAAAACTACTTGGCGATGAAGCTGACAGCCTCTTAGGCCACAAAGCGACGGCATTTCCTTCTGATGGACTGGTGCATCCGGGCCCGGACTTTATTGACCGAGTCCTCTCGATGTCGGATCGATCACCCAATGTCTTGCGCAACTTGGGGTCGATGTACTCCCATGGTCGACTCGCCAATACCGGGTACCTCTCTATTCTTCCCGTCGATCAAGGAATCGAGCACTCAGCAGCAGCAAGTTTTTCCAAAAACCCGCTTTATTTCGATCCGTACAATCTCTGCGAGCTCGCACTTGCGGGGGAGTGCAGTGCCATTGCCACCACACTTGGCACGCTCGGAAGCGTCTCTCGACGCTTCGTGCACAAGATTCCTTTCATCGTCAAGCTCAATCACAACGACTTTCTCCATTACCCAAATACCTACGATGAGATCTTCTTCGGATCTGTCCAACAAGCATTTGACCTTGGGGCAATGGGAATTGGGGCAACGATTTACTTTGGCTCTCCTCAGTCGGATCGCCAAGTCCAAGAAGTCTCCGCAGCATTTGCCGAGGCCCACCGACTCGGAATGTTCACCGTGCTCTGGTGCTACCTGAGGAACCCCGAGTTCAAAAAAGACGGAGTTGACTACCACGTCTCTGCGGACCTGACGGGCCAAGCAAACCACCTTGGCGTCACCATCGAAGCTGACATCATCAAGCAAAAACAACCTGAGAACAACGGTGGCTATACGGCGATGAACTTCGGCAAGACAGATCCTTTGGTCTACGAAAAATTGACGACCGATCATCCAATTGATTTGACCCGCTGGCAGGTAGCGAACTGTTACGCCGGGAGGATCGGACTGATTAACTCCGGCGGCGAATCCACGGGGGCCGCTGACTTAGAACAAGCAGTGAGAACTGCTGTGATCAACAAGCGAGCCGGCGGACAGGGCCTCATTGTCGGTCGAAAGGCCTTTCAGCGTCCAATGAACGAGGGAGCGGAGCTTATCCACGCCATCCAGGACGTCTATCTCGACAAGAGCGTCACGCTGGCCTGAGTCCAGACGGTCAGCGCGTCGCACGACGCTCATGACATCGTTAGCGAATAGGTTGCGAGAGATAGGGTTCATCGCTATGGCCTGAGTGAGCGAGTGTTCTGTATAGACTCACAAGCAAGGTCCTCCATTGAAGGCGCATCTCATGAGTGAGTCAGTGACAACCGAAAAACGTGATGGCGTCGTCGTGCGCTTCGCCGGCGACTCAGGCGACGGAATGCAACTCACCGGTGATCGATTCACCGAAATCAGCGCAGTTCTCGGGAACGACCTCGCTACTTTCCCTGACTATCCTGCAGAGATTCGAGCCCCTGCTGGCACCTTGGCTGGTGTGTCGGCATTCCAGGTGCATATCTCAGACCACGAGATCTCAACCCATGGCGACAGCCCAAATGTGCTCGTGGCGATGAATCCCGCTGGCCTGAAAGCGAACATCGCCGTCATGGAGCGAGGAACGACGCTGATTGTCAATATTGACGCGTTCGATGAGCGATCGCTCACGAAGGCGGGCTACACGCTCAGCCCCTTGAGCGATGGTTCACTCAGCGATTTCGATGTCTACGAAGTCCCGATGACCTCAATTACTCAAGAGGTGTGTAAGGACGCAGGCGTCAAGCCCCGAGACGCCGAGCGCTCAAAGAACTTCTTCGCCCTCGGCCTCGTCAGTTGGCTCTTTACTCGACCCATCGAGAGCACGGTGAAGTGGATTGACGCTCGCTTTGGCGCGAAGCCCCAGATCGCCGAGGCCAATACCAGAGCATTCCGCGCTGGCTATGACTTTGGTGAGACCGCAGAGCTCTTTCAGTCTCGCTACGAAATCACGGCCGCTGAGTTCAAAGAGGGCGAGTACGTCAACATCTCTGGGAACACGGCCCTCTCGTGGGGACTCATCGCAGCCTCTCGTCAAGCGAATCTCCCTCTGTTCCTTGGAAGTTACCCGATCACCCCAGCATCAGACATTCTCCACGAACTCTCAAAGCGCAAAGAGTTTGGTGTGCGAACGTTCCAAGCCGAAGACGAAATTGCGGGCGTCGGTGCGGCGTTAGGGGCAGCGTTCGGAGGGTCGCTCGCCGTGACGACCACCTCGGGACCGGGACTTGACCTGAAAGCCGAGATGATCGGCCTCGCCGTCTCTCTTGAGCTTCCTCTCATCATCGTCGACGTGCAACGGGCGGGTCCTTCAACGGGACTGCCAACAAAGACCGAGCAATCTGATCTCCTCCAGGCGCTCAATGGACGACACGGCGAATCGCCAGTTCCAGTAATCGCGGCCATGACGCCTTCTCAGTGCTTTGATGCGGCCATTGAAGCGGCACGCATAGCGGTGACGTACCGAACGCCCGTCATCTTGTTGTCAGACGCGTATCTCGCCAATGGGTCAGAGCCCTGGCTCTTGCCTGACGTCTCGAAGCTCCCCACGATTGACGCGAACTTTGCGACCACCACAAATGCCATCGCTGATGATGGGACTCCAGAGTTCTACCCCTTCAAGCGAGATGAGACGACCCTGGTCCGCCCATGGGCGCCACCGGGACTCGAAGGCCTCGAGCATCGGATCGGTGGCCTCGAAAAGGCAGACGGCGGTGGGAACGTTTCCTACGACGGTGCAAACCACGAACGAATGACGCAGATTCGGCGAGCTCGAATCGAAGGAATCGCTGACTCAATTCCTCTGACAAAAGTTGAGGATCCAAGTGGGGAAGCAAAGGTCTGCGTCGTTGGCTGGGGCTCGACTTACGGTGCGCTCAATGCTGGCGTCGAGAGGGTGCGGGCAACAGGGCACAAGGCAGCCCATATCCATCTGACCCACCTCTACCCACTGCCAAAAGATCTTGGATCGATGCTGAAAGGATACGACTCGATTCTGGTTCCAGAGCTCAACTTGGGACAACTTTCCGTCATCTTGCGATCAGAGTTTTTAGTCGACGCACAGTCACTCTCAAAGGTTCGAGGATTGCCGTTTAAAGCTGCCGAAATTGAAGATGCTCTCATGGCTATGTTGGAAGGATCATCATGAGTACGACTGCAGTTCCAATCACCACTCGGAAAGACTGGAGTTCAGACCAAGAGGTTCGTTGGTGCCCAGGATGTGGTGACTATTCGATTCTCTCTGCGTTGCAGATGTTGATGCCAGAGTTGGGTGTCCGTAGAGAGAAGACGGTCTTTGTCTCAGGAATCGGCTGTGCCTCTCGATTCCCGTATTACATGAACACCTACGGCATGCACTCGATCCATGGGCGTGCCCCTGCCATTGCGACAGGGCTGTCAGTGACCCGTCCCGATCTTGACGTCTGGGTTGTCTGCGGCGACGGCGATGCGTTGAGTATTGGTGGAAATCACTTGATTCATGCCTTGCGTCGAAACGTACGCTTGAACATCTTGATGTTCAACAACCAGATCTACGGCCTCACGAAGGGTCAGTACTCGCCAACGTCAGAAGAAGGAAAGGTCACGAAGTCCACTCCGTTTGGATCGATCGACCACCCCTTCAATCCCATCTCTCTGGCCATCGGTGCTGAAGCCACGTTCGTGGCTCGAACCCACGATATGGATCGAGCGCACATGCAAGAGGTCTTTCGCAGGGCCCAAGAACACAACGGCGCTGCTTTTGTAGAGGTGTATCAAAACTGCAACGTCTTCAATGACGGGGCCTTTGCTGGTATTACCGCCAAGGACGTCCGATCCTCGATGATCATCTCGCTCCAACACGGAGAGCCCATCCGGTTTGGGGTCGAAAATGAGCGAGGTGTCATTCAAAAGTCTGATGGTCGCCTTGAGATCGTCAACGTCGCAGACGTTGGCGTGGAAGCCCTTCTGGTCCACGACGAGCACCGAGAAGACCCGGGATTGGCCTTTGCCCTCTCGAGGCTTTCGAATGGTGTCCACGAGCCCACCCCAACGGGAGTCTTTCGTGCCGTTGAGCGTTCAGAGTACGGAAATGACCTCAATGCCCAAGTTCATGACGCTGAAGCGGCAAAAGGACCCGGCGACCTTGCGGCATTGTTCCGATCCGCAACCACTTGGACGGTTGACTGATCTTGAGTGACCCTGCGGAGGGGCCACTCCTCGCGGGAGATGAGACGGCAAATCTACTGACGGTCCCGAACGTGGTGACCGCAGTGCGTTTGCTCTGTATTCCGCTGTTCATCTATCTCCTCTTTGGCGCCCACCTCCAAACGTGGGCGGCGCTGCTTCTCGCCTTGTTAGGGATCACTGATTGGGTTGATGGCTACCTGGCTCGCCGGTTCAATCAAGTGTCGGCGTTCGGAAAGATTCTGGACCCGGTCGCAGACCGGATCTTAATGCTCACCGCTGTCATTAGCGTCGCCTGGGTTGGGGCAGTCCCGTTATGGTTTGCCGGCGCAACGCTCCTCAGGGAAGTCCTCGTTTCGGCCGCCACCTTGTTGCTTGCGAGCCTGGGGGCGAAACGGATCGACGTGCTCTTTGTCGGCAAAGCAGGAACATTTGGGCTGATGGTGGCCTATCCGAGCCTCCTAATCGCCCACGGGGGAGCTACGTGGCAGATATTCTTCAGCATCCTCGGGTGGAGCTTCGGCATTGTTGGGCTGGTGTTGGCCTGGGTGGCGCTGGCGAGTTACGTCGCTCCCGCTCGTGCGGCCTTGCGAGAGGGCCGAGCAGTGCGAGGCAGACGCACGCAAAGCTAGGGAGACTCGTCTAGGGTTCACGCCATGAATATTCCTGAGAATCTCAAGTACACAAATGACCACGAGTGGGCCAAGTCTGAAGGAACCCGAGTTCGAATCGGAATCACGGATTACGCCCAAGATGCCCTTGGTGACGTTGTCTTTGTGGACCTGCCAGCAATTGGCAGTGACGTGGTGGCTGGGGGAGCGATCGGCGAAGTTGAGTCGACGAAGTCGGTCTCTGAGATTTACGCGCCGGTGTCGGGGACCATTGTGGCGATCAATCAGGGAGTGGTGGACTCACCCGAGCACCTCAACGGTGACCCCTACGGAGATGGTTGGCTCTTTGAGATCGAGACCAGCGAAGCCGCAGCCTTCGAGTCGCTGTTGAGCCCTGAGGCCTACCGAGCTCTGACTGACGGTTAGGTATTTTAGAGCCCGAAGGCTCTCCTTGACGTTGAGGCCTGATCCGCGACTACCGTGTGAGTCGTGCGGTGTCATCGATGTGGGGCAAGTAATCCTGAGGAAGTGAACTTTTGCGCGGCCTGTGGCGCGTCCCAGCACCGTGAGGTGACTGAAGATACCCAAAGCCTCCCCGTCACCGACGCGGAAGCGTCTACCGGTGGTGATGGCGACCAGAGTGCAAGTGGCGCTGACGTGTTGTTGGTCAACTCCGGACCCTCGTCAGGTGCTCGCTACGTGATTGACACCGAAACCATCAATGCGGGGAGAAAGACCTCTACTGATATCTTCCTCGACGACGTCACCGTTTCTCGAGAGCACGCACGATTCTTTCGCACCGAGTCTGGGCGTATTGGCGTCAAGGATCTGGGATCCCTGAATGGAACCTACGTCAACAATGTCAGAGTTGATGAAAAACTCCTGCAGTCTGGCGACGAGATTCAGATCGGCAAGTTCAAATTAGTCTTCATTGCTGCGAGGGCCCTGTGACCCCGAGAAACTATTCATCCATAGGGGATGTGCTGACCCTTCTTCGGCCTGAGTTTCCAGATATCACGATCTCAAAGATCCGTTTCCTCGAAAGCCAAGGACTTGTCAGCCCTCAGCGTTCCCCGTCTGGGTATCGAAAATTCTACGATGAAGACGTCGAGCGCCTTCGCTACGTGTTGGTGCAACAGCGAGAACATTTTCTTCCCCTCAAGGTGATCCGTGACCGTTTGAACGGCGTGGAAACCGAAGAGCCAGAAGAGAACGGACACGCGGTCGTCGTCGAGGAAATTATTGAGACGACAACCGAGTCAGTGGTCAGTGTCCGAGAAGTTGTCGAAGTCGTCAGTGCTCCACGCCATGTTGCAGCGAAAGAGCCATCGCTCTCCGATGTTGTGTCGGCGATGCAAGAGGGGCCCACTCGATCGGGGCGCCATGCCGCGAGCAGCACTCGGCAGGATCCACAGCCTGACGTTGAAGAAGTTGAAAAAGAAGTTGACCATGGGACGACATTAAGTATTTCGGAATTGGCGATCGAGGTGCACCTCACTGAGGATCAAATCTCGGCGTTAGTTGAGTTTGGAATTCTTGACGCTGTGAGCGTGGGAGGCATGATGTGCTTCAACGATGACAACGTTGCCGTGGCTCGAATTGCTGCTGGCTTCGCTGAATTTGGCGTTGAGCCCCGCCACCTCAAGCAGTTTCGTCTTTCTGCCGAGAGAGAAGCAGGGATGATTGACCAACTTGTGGCGCCGCTCCTGCGGCAACGAAAACCAGAATCTCGCGCCAAGGCATCAGCAAGCGCCAAGGAGTTAGCCAAACTCGGTCGTGAAATGAGGGCGACCCTGGTGGCACAAGAAATCAAAGCCATTTTTAAGCGCTAACACCGCGAGCGAGAGCGCATGGAAGGCGACTACGATTCGTCGTATGGTGCGTGTCACCCTCCAAGCCGTGCGAGTGGATCTTCAGTCCAATACGCCTGTCCTTCTTCTCCAAGAGAGTGATGGCGAAGGTCGCACCCTTCCCATTTTTATCGGGACTCCTGAAGCAACCGCTATCGCGTATGCCACGCAGGGCATTGAGGTGCCCCGTCCTCTCACGCATGATCTCTTGGTTGACGTGGTCGAGGCACTTGACGCGAGTATCCGTGAAGTTGAGATCACCTCACTCGAAGGCTCAACGTTCTATGCCGAGCTGCACCTCGTTCGAGGTGGCGAAGACATCATCGTTTCTGCCCGACCTTCAGATGCTGTTGCGCTCGCGGTGAGAACGTCGTGTCCGCTGTACGTCTCTGAGAGCATCATGAACTCTGAAGGGGTGGTGATGGACCTCAGCGAGGACGACGACGAGGTCGAAGAAGAGGTGGTTGTCGATCAGTTCCGCGAGTTTCTCGACACGATCCAACCAGAAGACTTCTCGGGCTAAGGCTTAGACCTCGTCCTTCGTGGCGTCAATCAAGATCCGACCTCGAACCGCACCGTGAGCAACTCGCTCGAGTTGAGAGGGGACTTCTCGAAGGCCAATCTCGAGATCAACGATTGAGTCGAGAATATCCTTGGGCATTGCAACGGAGAACGTTTCCCATATGGCACGGCGCTGGTCTGACGGCATCTCAACCGCATCAATGCCAAGGAGTGAGACGCCTCGCACAATAAACGGGTACACCGTGGTCTCGAGTTGAGATCCTCCCGTCAACCCACTTGCAGCGACGACCCCTCCGTAGCGAAGTGATCGCAAGATCGAGTGAAGCGTTGCCCCTCCCACGCAGTCAATGGCACCCGCCCAGCGTTCCGTGCCAAAGGTTTTTTGAGGAGCATCGTCAATATCTTCTCGACCAATGACCTCACGAGCACCAAGGGAGAGGAGATAGGCGGATTCATCAGACTTTCCCGTGGAGGCAACGACGTCGAAGCCAGCATGGCCAAGCAGCGCGACTGCGGTCGATCCAACGCCGCCTGAGGCTCCGGTGACGAGGATTGGCCCGGACGACGGAGTGATCCCAAGTGACGTGAGGCGAATGAATGAGGCCATGGCAGTGAATCCAGCAGTGCCTGCGATCATGGACTCTCGAAGTGAGAGGCCGTCGGGTAAGGGAACGACCCACTCGGCAGGCACGCGAGCGAACTCTGCGAAGCCACCGTGATTAGCCACCCCGAGCCCATGGCCATGGACAATGACCTCATCGCCGACATTGAGCGACCCGGTCGAGTCAGAGACCACGCGACCAGCTAGGTCAACGCCACCTATCAGAGGGGAGCGACGAGCGACTCGGTTTCGAGCCTGCGTGACCATGGCATCCTTGAAATTGATCGTCGACCAGGCCACGGCGATCAGGACCTCACCTTCAAGGCTTGTCTGGTCGAATTCTTGGAGAGCAACGCTTGGAGAATCCTCATTTTGAGTTACGACAACAGCCCGCATTCCTTCAGCCTAGGAACATCAACGAGGTGAATGGGGGAGGGCGTAGTGTCTCTGCGTGAGCCAAAGCGCACCTTTTGGAATGTGGACATCTCCATTGAGCCCCTCTGAGGCTGCAACGCTCAAAGTTTCTGCATCGGCACTGCGAGCTCATGGCAACGACCTCTACTGGATCGAAGGTCGACCAGAACTCAAGGGAGCGAGAGTTGTCGTGCGCTGGGTGCTCGGCCACGACCCTGAGATCGTTTCTCCGCCCTCGTTGTCACTCTCAAGCAGGGTCCACGAGTACGGAGGTGGAGCGCTCTGCATCCTTGAACACGACGGCCCCCTGATCATGGGTGTGCGGGCCGACGATCAGGCGGTGGTTCTCTGTCGGCCACACCATGACTCCGTTGAAGTCCTGATTGAAGGCCACGACGAGGTGGCCTATGGAGATTTGCGACCGATCGAAGGAACGCAGTTCGTTCTCGCTCTCAGAGAAGACCGCCGTTCTCATCGCGTGCAACGCTCTGTGGTCTGTATCGATTCCCAACGAGGAGAGATGACGTCGGTGATCGAGGGACGAGATTTTTTTGCTCACCCGCTCGTGAACTCTGCGGGGAGTGTGCTCGCATGGACAGCGTGGGATCACCCATCGATGCCGTGGGATGCCAGTGAGCTCTGGTGTGCACCACTTGAGCTTTCCTCAGAGGGTGTGGTGGTGGGACCCCATCGCCACATTGCCGGAGAGAGAGGTCGCCCCGCGAGTTCTCCAACATTCGGCGACAACGACTCGATCCTTTTTGTCTATGAGGAAAAGGGAGCCGGACAAGTTGCGCAATGGAAATCAGAGTCGGGAATTGAATTCCTGACCTCAAGTGAAGGAGAGTTCGGCAGCCCGCTCTGGGAGCTCGGCGAGACTGAAATTGTTGGCTCAAGAGGACAGATCTATGCCATTGAACACCGTGGCGGTGACGCTCGCCTCGTCGAAATTTCAGGCGATCGAGCCGAGGCAACCTCATGTCCTGGAACCGCAGTCGCCTCGACCGTGAATGTGGGAAGTTCGGTGGCGTGGATGAGCCCAACGCCAACCACACTCATGAGCGTGGGTCGATTTCTCCCTGAAGCCCCCCTCTCTCACGTCATCGTGGCGCTCGGGCCCGACATAGGCCTCGAAGAAGATGAGATCTCTCTTCCTCGAGAAGTCAGTGGAATGAGCCGTCACGCCGACGAGATTTTCGGACTGCTCTATGAGCCGAACAACAAAGCGTTCATCGGACCGGTCGCCGATGCTCCTCCGGTGATCGTCTTTTGTCACGGTGGCCCCACTGGGCAGGCTCGTGCTGGGTTCGATCCGCTCGTGCAGAGTTTTACCTCACGGGGTTTCGCAGTTCTGGCGGTGAACTACTCAGGGTCGACTGGCTATGGATCGAGCTATCGCAATCGCCTCAATGGAGCCTGGGGGATACGCGACGTTGAGGACTGTGTTGACCTCGTCAAGGCAGTGGGAGAGGTAGGACTCGTCGACCCGAAGCGAGCTGGGATTCGGGGGAGTAGTGCTGGTGGCCTCACTGCATTGCTTGGACTCACGACAGGAGCCTTCATGTGCGGTGTCTCGTGGTACGGCGTCGCTGACCTTTTGACCTTGGCAGAATGCACCCATGACTTTGAATCTCGGTATCTCGACACGCTGCTTGGCCCACTCCCAGAAAGCGAGTCGCTCTATCGACAACGCTCTCCTGTCACGAGGGCTTCGGAGATGCGGGGGGCGGTCCTGATCCTCCAAGGCCTCGATGATCCGGTCGTGCCTCCCGAACAGGCCTACGCCATGGTCGAGGCATTGCAGGCCAACGACCAAGAGGTTGAGTTGATCACCTTTGAAGGTGAGTCTCATGGGTTTCGACGACTTGAAACACTGGTGCAAGCATTGGAAGCGGAGATCTCATTCTTTCAACGTCGTCTTTGTCAGGGTTGAGGTCGGCGTGCTGAGTAGGATTTGAGTTCAGCGATGACCACTCTCAACTTTTTCTCGAACACATCGCCACACGGCCAACGGCTGACCTCCCTTCGCCGTCGGTTTTCGATGAGCCCCGTCGGCTGCGACGCACTCCTTTTTGGAATCTCTAGCCTGTTTGCGCTCGTGGTGGCCTTTGAGTCGAAGATTCCCCTCTATCGACAATGGGGCCAAATGGCTCTTGGCGTCTACGTCGCAGCGACGCTCGCTGGACTTGGACTCATCCTGGTTTCGAGGCGAAGGAGTGTCCAAGCTCTTCGTGGGTGGCTCACCGCCTTGGTGGTGGTAGGGACAGTTCTGATCCCACTCTCGTTCGAGGTTCATTGGCGCTTTAGCGTGACGCCACAAAGTCTTCACGTGCAGCCTGAGGTTGTGGTCATAGAGAACGCCGCCAACTTCCTCGCCCACGGCCACGACCCGTACCAAGCGATCGTCGTGAACGGAACGCTGCAAGGCGGATCACCGGGGCTTCCGGCCTATGAATCATTCTTTCCGTACCTGCCAGCCATGACACTCTTCGGGCTACCCGCTGCAACACCGCTTCCGAAAGAGGCCACCGACGCACGGCTGTACTTTGTCTTTGGAACTCTCCTCGCTGTGGTGCTTGCTCTTTGGTACGCCCCAACAAGTAACAATCGACGCCTTCGCGCATTTCAAGTGGCGATAGCGCTTCCCTGGGCGGCATTGACGATGGTGACCGGTGGTGATGATCTCCCCATCATTGGCCTTCTTCTCGCCGGTATGGTTCTCGCGCAACGACGACGCCCTGGATGGTCGGGGATCGCCTTCGGCGTGGCGTGCGCCATGAAGTTCACCGCATGGCCTGTTGCCTTGCTCGCACTCTTCGCCGCACGAGACGCGACGGGGAAGCGCCGCCCGTGGCTGCTCACACTCGGCGCAGGAGTGATTGTGGTGCCGTGTGTTGTTGGAGGATTGATCTGGAATCCACAGACATTTATCGCCAACGTCGTGCAGTTTCCCTTAGGGCTCGCGGGGATCGAATCTCCAGCAGGATCGGCCCTACCGGGGCATATTTTGGTGACGGCGTTTCCATGGATTCGACAACTCTTTGTTGGAGTGTGCTCTGTGGCCGGAGCGCTTGCAATTCTTTGGTACCTCTGGAAGCGACCTCCCCAAGATGCGGCCAAAGTGTGTCAAGTCAGCGCCACGGTCCTCCTCATCGCTATCCTCTTGGCGCCATCGACACGCATTGGCTACCTGCTCTACCCACTCAACCTTTTTGTGTGGTCCTGGATGCTCTCTCCTGAGTCTGAAGAGATGCTGTCACCACTCTGAGCCAAGCGTCGATTACGCGTTCGAGGAAGCTTGATAGAGGCGAATCGTATAGGTGGTGATCTGTTCGTTCTGCGCATTGAAGGTCGTGGGATGGATGATGACGCCTTCTTCCCAGTACCACCCGTCAGTCCCAGCTTTTTGGGCAAGAATCTCGATGCCCTTTCCGCCAGTAGGGGCTCCTGTTGAAAAGATCTTCCACCCTCGAGCCGCCATTTGAGAATGGAAAAATGAGTACAGCGAGCCTTGTGATGATGTCGTCGAATAGAGGAATGCCACATCAAATGACGTGACCTGACCCCCTGTGTGGATCTGGCGGATCTGTGTCGAGCCATCAGGGATTACAACTGAATTCAAGATATCGTCCACTGGCTCTCCGGCGGCGACGAAGGGTGCAAAGGGATTAATGGACGACACCGTCAAACCAGCGCTTGAGTCGGCAATCGGGACAACACTTTTCGCAGGAGGCGTGTCACTGGTTACGACGTTGGAGACGATGACGACTCCAAGCATGAGAACGGCAAAAACGGGAACGACAAGAGCCAACTTCAAACTCGTCGGCGCCACGCCAGGAGGGGGGAGTGGGCGACCACGCTTGTCGCGCTCAATCTGGGGAGGGGTGTCAACACTCATGGGGTCAGCCTAGGGGAGAGTCCCTTCACGGCGTGTTCGGGGTCTTCGACCAGTTCATGTGGTCAATAGGGCCGTGCCCAGCCCCAAGGTTCCACTCAGCTGCACCTCGAAGTGCCTGCGCGACGAAGGTTTTGGCCGAGGAAATCGCTGTCGGCACGTCGGCACCAGTCGCCAAGTTGGCGGCGATCGATGACGAGAGCGAACAGCCTGTTCCATGATCATTGCGAGTGGAGACTCGTTCGCCATCTAAGACGTGCACGCCAGTTGGTCCAACGACAAGGTCTGGAGCTCCCGACGATGTCGCACCTCCCTCGAGGAAGTGACCACCCTTAATGACGACCCAAGTTGCGCCGAGCGCTCGCAATGCGTTGCCAGCATCGGCCATCGCTTCGAGGTGATCGAAGTCGTTGACGTCGTGGTCGAGCAAGAGAGCAGCTTCTCGAAGATTTGGAGTGAGCACTTCGGCGAAGGGAATGAGTGACTGGCGATAGGCCTCGACGCCGCCGGACTCCATGAGCGAGTGGCCACTCGACGAGACCAGGACGGGGTCGACCACGAGGTGGGGGAGACGACCTTGGCTCGCGAGCAATCCAACGGCCTCGATCGTGTGGGGCCGAGCGAGCATCCCCGCCTTGGTGGCGTGGACAGTGATGTCACTGAGAACGGCTTCGACTTGTGCCAGCACCATTTCTGCCTCGACCGCAAGGACTGCCGTGACGCCAAGAGAGTTCTGAGCCGTGATCGCCGAGAGTGCCACCGTTCCGTGCACCTGGTGGGCCGCAAAGGTTCGAAGGTCAGCCTCGATTCCAGCCCCGCCACCCGAGTCAGATCCAGCGATCGTGAGGGCTGTGCGAGGAGTCACAGAGATGAATCTAGCGAGTCACGACTCTGGGCAGTGCCACGGAGGGTTCTGCCCAGTTCTAGGCTCTCAGCAATGGAGACGAAGTTAGAGATCGCTGGCGAGGTCCTGAACTCTCGACTCATCATGGGAACTGGTGGCATGGTCAGCCTCTCGCAGCTCCGAGCGTCGCTTCTCGCATCGGCGACACAGATGGCAACGGTAGCGATCCGACGTGTTGACCCAACGACCCAGGGGGGTCTCCTTGAACTCTTCGAGGAGTTGGGTATTCGCGTTCTTCCCAATACCGCAGGTTGCTACAGCGCCGATGAAGCGATCAAAACTGCACATCTCTCTCGTGAAGCCTTCGGAACGATGTGGCTGAAGCTTGAAGTGATTGCTGATGAACAGACACTGCTTCCTGACCCCGTTGAACTTCTACGTGCCGCACGTCTCTTAAGCGATGAAGGATTTACGATTCTGGCCTATGCCCCAGATGACCCGGTCATATGTCGGCGGCTTGAAGACGTTGGCTGCGCTGCGGTGATGCCACTTGGGTCGCCAATAGGGAGCGGCCTCGGAATTTTGAATCGCCACAGCATTGCCATGATCGCTGAGTCACTTAGCGTGCCGGTGATCTTGGACGCAGGACTTGGGACGGCGTCAGATGCCGCGTTGGCCATGGAACTTGGATGCGATGGCGTCCTGGTGGCATCGGCAGTGAACCGGGCACAGCACCCTGAAGAAATGGCCGAAGCGATGAAGTTGGCGGTAGAGGCGGGGTGGCATGCTCGCCAGAGCGGGCGAATCCCACCTCGCTTTCACGCAGAAGCGTCAAGCTCCTTTCTCGGCCTGCCTGACCTGTAGAGCGCCAGATTCCAGAGCCAGAGCCATGTCGAAGAGGGCGTCCAAGGTCACGTCGTCGTAACTACCAGTGTGTGACTTCCAACGGGTACAATGGGTTCCTTGTCGGAAGGAAGTAGCACCATGGAACAACTCACCACAAAGATCGAAGGATTTAGCGGCCCGCAAGTGTGCACACTTGTCGGTATTACCTATCGCCAACTCGACTATTGGGCCCGGACGGGTCTCTTGACGCCGACGATCGCGAGCGCCAAAGGATCTGGCTCGAAGCGCCGGTACTCGTATCACGATGTGGTTGAGCTCAAGGTCATAAAGCGTCTCTTAGACGCAGGTGTTTCTCTTCAACGCGCTCGCCAGGCAGTCGAATGCCTACGTGACAACCTCGGCGTCGATTTGGCGGCAGCGAGTTTGATCTTGTCGAGCTCCACTTCTGTCTTGGCGATGAGTAATGGTGAGATCGTCGATCTCCTCGGTGGAGGCCAAGGCGTGCTCAACGTCGTTCCTATGGCTGGTGTCGTTTCAGAACTTGCCGCCGGGATTACTGAAATTGATGCACAACGCGAGTCCAAGGCTTCTCAGCGGCCAGAGTCTCGGACGGCATGATCGAAGCGCCGCTCCCTTTGACGTTGGAGCGGCGTCGACATCCCTGTTTGGCCCCGACCATGATGTCGGGCTTTGCGCACCCGTCAGAAGAGATCTTTGCGGGACTTCTCGACCTCTACGGGATTGAATGGAGTTACGAGCCGATCGAATTCACCCTCGAGTGGGGCCCCAAGGGGACCACACTGGCTGGATTTCGGCCTGACTTCTGGTTGCCGCAGCAGAACTGTTTTGTGGAGTTGACCACGGCAGAGCAACGCCTCGTCACCCGCAAAAACGCTAAGGTGCGGCGCCTCAAAGAGCTTTATCCAGAGATTGCCATTGAGGTCGTCTACCAGCGTGATTTCTACGCCTTGATTGCTCGTCACGGGATTGACGTATCAACGTCCTCGGCCGCCTAGTCTCACCATGATGATCTGGCGAGGACACTGTGGCTGAAATGGGACTGCGCAGGACTGCTCTCTACGACGACCACGTCCAACTCGGCGCCAAGCTGGTTGAGTTTGGTGGATGGGAAATGCCTCTCTCCTATGGGGAAGGAACCGTCGCTGAGCACAAGGCCTGTCGAGAAGGAGCAGTTGTCTTTGACGTCTCACACCTCGGCACGGTGGCGCTTCGGGGACCAGACTCCCACGAGCTTCTTCAACGCACATTGACAAATGATCTTGCCAAGGTGAGACCCGGACGGGCGCAGTACACCCATCTGCTCGATGACCAAGGCTCCGTCGTCGACGACATCATTGTGTGGTGGAGAGGCGACGATGTTTTTGACGTGATGCCGAATGCGTCGAATACCGACAGCGTGACGAGTGCCATTGGGGGAGAAGACGTCACCGAACAACGAAGCATTCTGGCGGTGCAAGGACCAGATGCTCGAAGGCTGCTTGGTCAACTGAGCCCTCAAGCCGCAGCAGTGAAGCGCTTCCATGTTGAGACGGTCGAGATCAATGGAGCAGACGTCGTGGTTGCTGGGACGGGTTACACCGGTGAAGACGGTCTTGAGTTGGCAATCCCCAACGACGAGGCATCTATGATTCTTGAACAACTTCTCGAAGCCGGAGTCACACCAGCTGGCCTTGGAGCGCGCGACACGCTGCGCCTCGAAGCAGGGCTGCCGCTACACGGCCACGAACTCGGTGACGGTATTACGCCATTGCAGGCAGGTCTGAGTTGGGTCGTCGGATGGGACAAGCCGGAGTTTCTCGGTCGCGAAGCACTGCTCACTGAGCGATCCACAGGGCCGTCGAGGGTGTTGACGGGATTCGTTAGTGAGGGGCGCCAACCCTTGCGAGACCATGCGGTTATTTCGAAAGATGGCGACGTCGTCGGAGAGACGACGAGTGGGAACTTCTCGCCGATGCGCTCCTGTGGCATCGCCCTTGGTTTTGTGAAGACTTCATCTGGGGTGATGATCGGAGATTCGCTCGAGATAGACATTCGTGGTCGCGTTCGTGAGGCCAGTGTGGTCCCACTGCCGTTCTGGCCGCAAAGGAGTTAATCGTGCCGGACTACATGCCTCACACCGACGAAGAGATTGCCTCAATGGTGGCCTTCTTGGGCCTTGATTCAATTGAGCAGCTCTTTGACGCCATCCCGAAGGCCCTGCAAGTTGCCGGTGGCCTTTCGCTGCCTCAAGGAATGCCTGAGCCCGACGTGATGGCATCGATGAAAACATTCGCAAAGATGAATAAAGCAGGAGCCGATCAACTGATCTGTTTCGCCGGAGCTGGCGCTTACGACCATGAGATTCCCACGGTGGTTCGGACCTTGGGTGGTCGTGGCGAGTTCGTGACTGCCTATACGCCCTACCAACCAGAAGTTGCTCAAGGTGTCCTGCAGGCGATTTTCGAGTTTCAGACCATGGTCTCTCGGATCTCAGGCTTGCCTGTCGCCAACGCCTCTCTCTATGACGGATCAGCAGCGGTGACTGAGGCCGTAAATCTCGCAGTCGCAGCCTCTAAGAACGAAACGGTTTATCTCTCGAGCGGCGTTCACCCGCACTGGCGATCTGTGGTGAAGACCTTTGCCCGAGGCACCGGACACAATATCGTTGAGGTTCCACTGAACAATGGCGTCAGTGATTTTGATGCCGTCAAAGACGCTGGGCCTCCAGGAGTCATTGTGGTTGGTCATCCGACCTATCTCGGCACCCTCGAAGATTTAGCCGACGTGCGCTCGCGGTGTGACGAGGCCGGGGCCCTGATGGTGGTCGCAGCAGACCCGGTGGCCACTGGGGTGCTTCGCAGTGCTGGAAGTTGGGGAGCTGACGTGGTGGTAGGGGAGGGGCAAGCATTCGGAACCTCACTCGGCTTTGGTGGACCGTACCTTGGACTCTTTGCGTGCACCATGGATCAGGTGCGTCGTCTTCCTGGACGCCTGGTCGGCGAGACGGTGGACGAAGAGGGTCGCCGAGCGTACGTGACGACGCTTCGAGCACGAGAACAAGATATTCGTCGCGAAAAGGCAACGTCGAATGTCTGCACAAACCAAACACTCATGGCGGTCGTTGCAGCCATTCAACTTGGGTGGCTTGGGACACAGGGACTTCGCGAGATCGCCGAGCGAAGTGTGCGGTCCACGAGATATCTCTTAGAAGGAGTAACAAAGATCGATGGAGTTGAACCGCTCCTTCCAGGTGTCGCCACAGTACGAGACGTTGCAATCACGACGCCGCTCAAAGCAGACCTTGTTCTTGAGCGACTCGCAGAGGAAGGCTTCCTCGGAGGCTTAGCGCTCAGCGCGCTCACTGACGAGGGTGATGGGTCGGTCGAGCCAAACCTACGCGAACACGCGATTTTGATGTCGGCGACCGAAAAGCGGACCAAGGACGAGATTGATCAGTTTGTCACGGCACTCACAAAGGCGGTCGTCAAATGAGCGAAGGAATGATCGAAGAGACTCACAAGAGTGCTGCGGGAGGAAGAGCATCATCGGCACCGTTGCTAGGTGACGATCGAGAACCAACCTTGTTCGAGTTCTCTGTCCCTGGAAGGACGGCCTATCAACTGAGAACGAATGAGATTCCTGCGATTGACATCACGGAGCTCCTCCCCGTAGAGCATCTGCGATCGGAACCCGTTGAGCTCGCCGACGTCTCTGAGCGAGATCTTGTCGCGCACTTCACACGGCTCTCGCATCGCCAATTTGCTGTTGACCTAGGAGCGTATCCACTCGGGTCGTGCACGATGAAGTACAACCCAAAAATCTGCGATGAAGTTGCGGGTCTTCCAGGACTGGCCGATGTCCATCCGGGAACCCCAGCGGCGCTCGTGCAGGGTTGGTTGGCGCTCATGCTTGAAACTGAACACGTGCTCTGCGAAGTGACGGGTATGGCCGCGGCGACGTTGCAACCAGCAGCGGGAGCCGCGGGTGAGTTGACAGGACTCCTTTTGATGGGGGCATACCACGAAGCTCGAGGAGAGAAGCGAACGCGCGTCATCATTCCTGACTCAGCTCATGGGACTAATCCGGCGTCGGTGACCCTCGGGGGATTTGAAGTGACGACCTTGCCAACCGACGAACGGGGCCTGGTTGATCTTGAAGCGCTCAAGGCGGCACTTGATGGCGACGTCGCTGGGATCATGTTGACGAATCCCAATACCTTGGGACTCTTCGAAGAGGACATCAAGGAGATCGCAGAAGCGGTTCACGAGGTTGGGGGACTGCTCTACTACGACGGGGCAAATCTGAACGCGATTTTGGGAGTCATTCGACCAGGCGACATGGGCTTCGACATCGTTCATATGAATCTTCACAAGACCTTTGCCACGCCACATGGTGGGGGAGGACCAGGTGCTGGTCCGGTCGCCGTCTCCGAGCGTCTGGTGCCATTTCTTCCTGGACCAAAGCCGGTCCAACATGACGACGGGACTTTTGGCTGGATGTCACCCGAGCACTCCATCGGAAGAGTGCACGCGTGGCACGGTAATACCTTGGTCCTTGCTCGAGCTCTGACGTATCTCAAGATCCATGGGGGAGATGGTCTGCGACGAGTTGCTGAGCGTGCGGTTTTAAACGCCAACTGGCTACGCGTTCGACTCGCCGAGCACTATCCAGCGGCCTATGACAAGACCTGCATGCACGAAGTCGTGGTGAGTGCGGGAGCGATGAAGCGCAAAACCGGCGTCAAGGGCCTGGACGTGGCGAAGCGGCTTTTAGAAGAGGGCTTTCACTCGCCAACGGTCTACTTCCCGCTGATCGTCGAAGAGGCGCTGATGTTTGAGCCCACCGAGACCGAAAGTCTCCAGACGCTTGAAGCGTTGGCAGACGCACTCGATCGTATTGCACTCGAAGCAGAGAGTGATCCCGATGCCCTTCATGCGGCGCCGAGGACCACACCTGTTCGTCGTGTCGACGAGGCACGTGCGGCACGGATGCTTATCCCAACGCAAGACGCACGAGATGAGGCACTCGGACTTTCGACGTAGTGTGCGCTGTTCAAGAAACGTAGAGAGAACTACATCGAGCCAAGCGCAACACCAAGCGCTGCTGCGCCAACCGAGAGGATCAGGGTTCCAAAGGTAGCGAATGACGCTCTCATGTAGCGACGTTCTTCAAGGAGTTCGACCACTTCGTAGGAAAGCGTCGATGCCGTAGTGAAGCCTCCGAGAAATCCAGTGAGCATGAGCAACGTGAAGGTAGGCGAGGTGCTCTCGTATGCAGTCACGCCGAGGACCACCCCTGCTACGCCAGATCCAAAAATGTTGATTGCAGCGGTCCCAAAGGGGAACGACCGACCCCAGGTGGTACCGATCAGTCGATCAATCAAGAACCGAGTAACAGCTCCCAGCCCACCCAAGAGCGCCACGAGGGCCCATAGCGTCATGAGGCCTCCTCTGTGCGAGAGAGGCGTCGACCAGCGAAGAGGCCAAGGGCAGCGAACCCAATGTTGGAAACCAAGGTCATGATCCACACGGCCAGACCATTCCAGATCTTCCCGTCGTGGCTGAGAGTCAAAAAGATCACTGTGACGCCTCCATAGGTCGTCCAGCCTCCAAGGATTCCAGTTACCAAAAAGAGGCGAAGGCCCACTCGAGTGGTCGGCGAACGAAAAAAGGCCCCGATGAGGACACCGATAAGGAGACACCCGAGCGCATTGATCACCAAAACGGTCTCACCGAATCCCTGAGACGTCGACGGATAGAGAGATTCAGCGCCTTGGCGAGCAAAGGTGCCGATGGCTCCTCCACAAAGCACCCAGAGGAGGTGGAGGGGATTCAGCCCAACGAGTGGTCGGGGCGCCTCATAGTCTGGGTCGAGCGTCTCTGATCCCGTAAGGTCTCTCCCTGGCACGTCATGAGGTTAGACGCCTTCCTGTGGCGGTCTTAGGTGCGACGGTGATCAGACCTCCTTAGGGGCGCGTTGGTGATGAGGGGAGGGTGCCCTCCGGAGGGACTCTCGACAGATCTCCATAACTTGACATAATGAACATTATCGGCGGTAAAGAGAGGGCAAAATAGCCTTATCTAGGTGCTATCACCATCCCAGAGTGACTCTCCCTTCGATCTGGACAGATCAGGCTCAGGCAATTGAGATGGACCTTCTGAGTCCCAGTAAGTAAAGTTATGAACAGGTTCCAAGGGGGTTTCCGATGTCAATCCGAAAAGCAATTGTTCCCATTGTGATGAGCTCACTGTTGTTTGCCGCATGCTCGTCAGGTTCGACGGGATCGTCATCCCCTGAGACGTCGAGCTCTTCGGGTTCGTCGGGGACCACCAATAATGTGAAGCCGTATCTCCTGACCGTGAGTGATCTCACTGGGACGTGGTCCGTACTTTCGGGAGGCGAACCATTGTCAGGAACCTGTTTGGCGCGACCTCTCAAGACGGCAAATGCAGCATCGTATGGCGTTATCCAGTTTGTGAATGGGGGTTCTGGTGCCGGGTCAGCTTTGGGACAGGAACTTGGATCGTATGCCTCTGGGTCCACTGCGTTCAATCAAGTGAAGTCCACGATCCAACGCTGCCCTTCAGTAGATGTGGTGACACAGGGCATCACTGTTCACTACACGATCACGCCGGTGTCAGCCCCTACCTACGGCAATCAGAGTTACGCCTACAGTGCCACCGCTAGTCTCAGCGGAGTGACTGTCAGTGTCGGATTTTTCCTCGTGCAGAAGGGCAACTTTGTGACACTGTTGGTGCAAGGTGGTGCTGGCCCCTATGACCCAGCAGAACTCGAGCACTATGTCACCGTCGCACTTGCCAAGATTCCAAATTAGTGTCAGTGATAGGAAGAGATAGATACTTACAACAAATAGAAGGAACTGAGGCGTTGCGATGAATTTTTGTCCTAACTGTGGTGCGGCTTCCCAAGGTGCCTTTTGTGGATCGTGTGGCACTCCGACGCCGTCTGCCAGTGCAACGGCTCCTCAGGCGCCGCCTACCTTTCAGGTCAGCGCATCAGCGACGTTTAATGCCCCAGTGTCTCCCCCTCCGCCGTCTCCCTACGCCTCCTGGGGTCGTCGAGTTGGAGGAAGTCTTCTCGATAGCCTCATCTTTGGTTTGCCTACGCTTGCCTTGATCGTCGGCGGAATTATCGTTGGCCTTTCTTCTCTTGATTGGTACTGCGATTCATCATCCACTTCCGACGGAAGCTCTACGACGACAAGTACGTGTCATATCGTTTCGGGAACACACTGGAATAACCTCGGAACACTTCTTATTGTTCTTGGCGTCTTGATCTCGATTGGTTACTTGATCTACGTGATCTTTGCCATTGGTGGATCTCGGGGTGCCACGGTGGGTATGAGAATCGTCAAGATTCGTTGTGTGCGATCAGCCGACTACTCGCGAGTTGGCTACGGCCTTTCCCTTGGGCGTTCAGCAATCAGTTGGGTCTTTGCTGCCATCAGTCTTCTTCACTTGGTGGACAATCTGTGGCCTCTCTGGGATGAGAAGAATCAGACGCTTCACGACAAGGTTGTCAACACTGTCGTCCTCTACGAGGCCTAGTTCTCCTGACACCCTCATCCTCAAGTGAGTTTTCACAAACCGGAGTGGCAGTCCATCTCTTGACCCGCGCAGCGTTGGTGAACAATAACGATGTTTGGATATTCTCGTGACGTTCTCTGAACCAACGTGGGGCCAGGTCCAAGTAACGGAGTTTGAACGAATAGCGGTCATCTCTCCTCATTTTGATGATGCCGCTATGGGTGCCGGAAATCTATTGCTTTCCTATCCAGGCTCCACGGTCGTTACGGTCTATGCCTCAGCGCCGACTCACTACCCCACTCCCCCGTCTGAGTGGGACGCACTCGGTGGATTCGAGTCAGGTGATGACGTTGTAGCGCTTCGCCGAATTGAAGACCAACGCGCCATGGACCTCTTGGGTGCAGACCATATCTGGATGGAGTTTGTTGACAACCAATATCTCGACAAGACCGAGCGTTCTACGCCAGCCGAAGTCGCAGCTTCACTCGAGACGGTCTTGCGTGCCCTTCATCCCACCGCCATATTTCTCCCCTTTGGGCTTGGGAATCCAGATCATGATGTGACGCACGATGCGGGCCTGATCGCCCGTGAGTCGATGCTCGATGTTGCATGGTTTTGTTATGAAGACCATGGCTACAAGCACATCCCAGGCCTCTTGTCGTGGAGAGTAAGCAAACTCCTGAGAAACAAACCATGGGCGACGCCAGCGATGGTGCCGACGGTAGCGAATGAAGAACTCAAACGAGAGGCAATCTGGTGCTACGAGAGCCAGATTCCTCCCCTTGAGAGAGATCACGCCCTTTCAGAGCGCATCAGTGCGCATGTGCCCGAGCAGTTTTGGCGCCTGGCGGATCCCCCGAAGGGATGGGAAGGTCTCTCCGAATTGATCTGAGAGATCACATCAGACCAAGATGGAGTGCGTTCCAGTTCTAGGGGGTGAACGGTGACGGTCGAAGGAGTTGCAAACCTGGCGATAAAAGTGGCTGACCTAGAAAGCGCCTGCACGTTCTATGAGCGTGCAGGAGGTGTCGTTACGAACAAGATTGAATGGGAGGGTTCGCTTCGAGCGGACGTCGCTCTCGGAGCTTTGAACCTCACGTTGTTTACGCGTGCCATTTATGAAGATGCAGTAGACCTGCCAGTTGAGGGATTCCTCCATCCGGCTCTCTTCACGGATGATTTAGACAAAGAACTCGAGGGTCACGACGTTGTCTTTGGCCCAGTCATCGTCTCTGGTCCTTTCGGCTCGCGACGAATTGCCTTCGTTTCCGCCCCGGGAGGAATGCGTCTCGAATTCATGGAACAGATTGCACCAGCAGCCTCTAGGCCTATGGAGAATTCAGCATGAACATTACGGGCTTTCACCACGTGTCGGTTAATACCAACGGCACTGACGTTGAAGAGATTGATAACTTTTATCGAAACATCCTTGGACTCACTCACGCCGATCGCCCAGAAATTCCAGGAATTTCTGGGTCGTGGTTCAGTGTCGCTGATCAACAACTGCACATTGTCGATAGTGCCCCTACTGGCGAAGCAATCGATATCGTCGGCAATCACTTCTGCTTTCGTGTCACAGATTTAGATGAGGTCATTGCTCAATTCAAACGAGATGGAATCCCCTACGTGACTGATCTTCAAAATGCCGACACCGTCCAGGTGTGGATCACAGATCCTGCTGGCAATACCATCGAATTTCAGCAAGACATGGGAGCCACATGACCTTTCAGCCGATAGGTCGACCCGTCCGAGCCGCATTTGTTGGCCTTGGTCGTATCTACGATCTCAACAGTCGGGCGTACGTTGACAATCCTGACGTTGAAGTGGTCGCTCTTGTCGATCCCAGTGAAGAACGCCGAGCACAGCGGCAACAAGATTGGCCGGATGCAGTCTGCTTTGCGTCAATCGAAGAGATGGCAAAGAGTGGAGTAGCAATTGACGCCGTCGAAGCGTTACTTCCAATACCGCTCCATGTCAGTGGCGTTGTGGACCTTCTCAGTCACGGATGGCATGTGAATCTCCAAAAACCTATGTGTAATGACCTCGCAAGTGCGAACGTCATGATTGCGGCGGCGAAGAAACATGATCGCGTGCTGCGCGTTATGGAGAACTACATCTTCTATGAACCACTCATGAAACTGAAAGAGATTGCTCATTCTGGCGAGATTGGAGAGATCAGTGGCTACCACATGAAGATGGTGGCATCAGGACTTGGGGGTTGGGAAGTTCCAGCCAGCAGTTACGAGTGGCAAGTCAAGCAAATGCGTGATGGCAGAGGAATCTTGGTCTTCGATGACGGGTGGCACAAACTCTCGACGGCTCTTTGGCTCTTCGGTCCAATTCGAGAAGTGCGAGCCTGGATTGGGACGACGGAAATAGTTCCAGGATTTGGTGTTGATGCACCAACGACGATTACATGGGAGCACGAGAACGGTATTCGAGGCGTCTGGGACATCACCCTTGCCGTCGATATGCACTTACGTTCTGACTACTACACGAATGATGAGCGATGGGAAGTCACAGGTCGAAAAGGATACGCACGCGTGAATCGATGTACCGCTCGAGGGATCCAAGAGCCGAGTCTTGAAGTGTATGTCGACGGAGTGATGAAGTCATTCCACTCGCTTGACGATGATTGGGCAAGTAGCTTCCGAGATTCGGGCCACCATTGGCTCCGATATTTACGAACTGGAAACGGTCCACTTCTCTGGAGCCCAGAGGAAGCGCGTGACGTCCTTGGTTTTGCCCTTGCTGCCTACAAGAGCAGCGAGAGTGGAGGGCTTGGAGTCTCCCCAGCAGACATGATTTGTTGAGTTGCTGACTCTTCTCTGGATTACACCTTGCGCCATGGTGTCATCACTTTTCACCATATGAAATGAGGCGACTTACCTCTCAGCTTGAGATGCATTGAATAATTGAGAGTTGTCGACAGGTACGATTGACGCGTGAGCGATCGTTCGTCATCTGATAAAGAGAAACTTGAGCCCGCAGTTGTTCGAGCAGGAATTGTCGTCGTTCTCGGGACGATCATGGCGATTCTCGATACCACGATCGTCGCAGTTGCTCTCGATACGCTCAGCAAAGACTTCAACGTCAGTATTGCGACGATTCAGTGGGTCACCACTGGCTACCTCCTCGCGCTTGCCGTCGTAATCCCTGTAACTGGCTGGGCAATTCACAGACTCGGAGCCAAGCCGCTCTACATTCTTTCGCTGGTCCTGTTCCTCCTCGGTTCCGCCCTCTGTGGATGTGCGTGGTCGGCAACGAGCCTCATCGTCTTTCGAATCCTTCAGGGTATCGGCGGTGGGATGCTCCTCCCCGTCGGTCAGACCATCATGGCGAGAACCACGGGTCCTCAGCGCATGGGAAAAGTGATGGGCATCATCGGGGTCCCGACCCTCCTCGGACCGATTCTGGGACCAGTCATAGGTGGTGCCATCATCACCAACGTTTCGTGGAGATGGATATTCTTCGTCAATATCCCGATTGGCATCGTCGCACTGGTCCTCGCAATCAAGTTCTTGAAAAGCTCGGAGCGGGATAAGGATCATCGATTTGATCTTGTCGGCTTCCTCTGCCTCTCCCCCGGTCTTGCTCTGATTGTCTACGGCCTCTCTGAGGTTGGAAATCAAGGTGGGTTTAGTGATGCCAAAGTCCAATGGAGCCTCTCCATCGGCGTTATCCTCACAGTCCTGTTCGTCTGGCGGTCACTCCGGGCCCCGGAGCCACTCATGGATATGCGCCTCTTCAAGAACAGGACCTTCTCAATTTCGTCGATCTGTATCTTCCTTACAGGAATGACGCTCTATGGAACGATGTTTCTTTTGCCGCTCTACTATCAAATAGTCAGAGGTGACTCCCCGTGGATTGCTGGCCTCATGATGGCCCCGCAAGGAATCGGGGCCGCACTCGTGATGCGATGGTCTGGGACGATCGCCGATCGTCGAGGGGCTCGAGCCGTAGTTCCCTTTGGAATGGCACTCCTCGCTCTCGGAACCCTGGTCTACACACAGGTCTCTGCGACCTCGAACTACACCGTTCTCGGCTGTGCGCTCTTCGTGCGAGGTATTGGTTTGGGATTCGGCATGATGCCGGTGTTCGCAGCGTCTTATCGAGAGCTGTCCCACGAAGCCGTTCCTCGAGCTACGACCGCAATGAACATCCTTCGCCAAGTCGGCGGATCACTTGGAGTTGCAATCTTTGCGGTGGTCCTCCAAAGTCAGATCACATCGAACGTTCCAGGAGCAACCTCGGGACTTGGTTCAATCATGGGGACTCATCTCCCTCCAAGTGAACTTGAAAAGATTGCAACATCATTTGCAACATCGTTCTGGTGGTCATTTGGAGTCTGTGCACTGGCAATTCTTCCTGCTTTGTTCTTGCCAAAAGCAGTTTCTCCAGAGAAGGAAGTGTTGCAAGTGCGAGCCGCAACCACATGAGTGATGAAGGGTCACGACGTATCTATGCGAGCGGGCTGAACCCCGAAGAACTCGAGCCACACGCGCACGGGTCAGGTCCGTGGCGGTGGCTTGTGACGTGGGGAACGCTCCTTCGCCATGGGTTTCACAAGGAGATCGTTGAGGCCTTCGATGCCCAAGATGCCCTGAGTCAAGCGCAGCGCAAGCGACCCGATCTCCCTCCACCAAGCTCCGCTTTCCTCACAAGTAGCACTCAGGAAACACCGGTGATCGATTCAGAGGAGATCTGAGGGTTCGATCGGCAATAACCTAAGGGAAGCTCATCTCTCGGAGATGTATGAGAAGGGATCCCATGGAATCGTTATTTGGACTGGAAGGCAAAGTTGCCCTGGTGACGGGTGGTTCGCGGGGAATTGGAAAGATGATTGCGAAAGGCTTTGTTGAGGCGGGAGCGATCGTCTATATCTCCTCTCGGAAAGCCGACGTCTGTGATGAAGTCGCTCGTGAACTGTCGCAGTATGGCGAGTGTTACGCGATTCCTGCAGATCTCTCAAAAGAGTCCGAGTGCCGTCGACTTGCTGAAGAGATTGGATCCAAAGTCGATGGACTTGACATTTTGGTCAATAATGCTGGTGCGACGTGGGGTGCTCCTATTGAAGAGTTCGACGAAGCTGCGTGGGAACGAGTCTTAGCTCTCAATGTTAAAAGCGTCTTCCATCTCACCAAGTACTGCCTGCCGCTTCTCGAGATGAATGGCTCAATGGAGAGTCCTGCTCGTGTGATCAACATCGGCTCCATTGATGGGATACATGTCCCCCTCATGGAGACCTACTCCTATTCGGCGTCCAAGGCGGCAGTTCACCAACTCACTCGGCACCTTGCCAAGCGACTTGCGCCTGAGATCACGGTCAATGCGATTGCTCCAGGTCCATTCGAATCAAAAATGATGGCCGCAACTCTTGATGCGTTTGGCGAACAGATTGCAGCATCTTCGCCGATGAAGAGGATCGGCAGGCCTGACGACATGGCCGGCGCTGCCATCTTCCTCGCTTCGAGAGCAGGCTCGTACGTAACTGGCACTATTCTCGCAGTCGATGGCGGCATGGCCACTGTTGGCACGAATTAACCGACAAGACTTCCCCATCTAGACTGATTCCCTTCCCTACGAAAGAGAGCGCAATGTCTGAAGACGAGATCGATGTCATCGTAGAGATCCCGGCGGGAAGTCGGAATAAGTATGAATTCGATCACGAAGCCAACGTCATGCGCCTGGACCGTCGACTCTTCACGGCAACTCGCTACCCAAGTGACTATGGATTCGTGGCCGACACGCTCTCGCTCGATGGAGATCCGCTCGATGCCTTGGTGCTCTTAGATGATCCGACCTTTCCTGGCTGTGTGGTTCGCTCCCGTATTATTGGGGTCTTTTTCATGACCGATGAAGCGGGACCTGATGCAAAACTTTTAACAGTTCTCCATAACGACCCCGAACGCTCTCACGTGATGGACCTCGAGGATCTCCCTGCGCACTACCTCGACGAGATTGGCCATTTTTTCTCGATCTACAAGGACCTTGAACCCGACAAGACATCTGATCCCGGACACTTTGAAGGTCGAGCATCTGCCATCAAGGAACTACAAGAATGCCGCGAACGTTTTGCCAACCTTGACCAACCAGGACACTAACGAATACGTCCCATTTGACGAAAGAGGTCTCAATGCCACACCCACGTGAAGAAGTTGCAGGCGCAGTAGCTCGCTATGTTGAGCTTCGAAAGAAGATTGAACAAGGCGATGAGACAAGCTTTGGGGTGCTAGCCGATCTCTATACCGATGATGCCGTGATGATTGACGCAGCCTGGGGGCGGCTCGAAGGTCGTCCGGCGATCGACGAGTGGTTGGTCAACTCCATGGTCGGACTCGGCGATTGGCTGTTCCCCATTGAATTTACTGCCATTGAAGGCGATCACGTGATTATAAAATGGACGCAGATCATTCCAGCGACAAAACCAGACGGCTCGCCAGCTTCGCAATCTGCCTACTCACATTTGATCTACGCCGGTGACGGGAAGTTCAATTATGAAGAAGATGCCTACAACATGCTCCACGTCATCGAAGACATTGAAGCAAGCGGTTGGACGCCAACAGAACCGATGAATATCCCTCCTGCTCATCCCAACCGAGATTTTTCTCCCAAGTCCTAACTTGGAGGGGATCCCAAAGTGACGCTGAGGGTCTTCTGAGTGGAACCCTGATAGACCACGACATTCAATACGGTCCCTGGCGGACTCGACTGCGTGATCTGGGTGACTTGTGACGCCGTGACAATCTTCTTGCTGTTGATCTTGACGATTACTTCTCCCTGACGGAGCCCTGCTGTGCTCGCAGGACTCCCTGGAACCACACTCAGGATCACCGCACCGGTTGTCGGCGTGAGCTTGTACTGTGCCTGCAAATCTGGCGTCAAGGTCGTGATCTGAATTCCCATGTAGCCCCCGGCACTTTGGGTTGGGGCAGTGCCTCCTTTTTCGAGTTGAGGAAGCAGCTGCTCGATCGTGCTCGAAGGGATAGCGAAACCGATATTTTGGGCATTCGATCCAGTCCCTGAACTCCCTGCAACCGCAGTGTTCATGCCAATCACCGATCCTGAAGAGTCGAGAAGTGGCCCACCCGAGTTTCCTGGGTTGATTGCCGCATCCGTCTGAATCATGTTGGTCAAGGTCTCGGTTGCGCTGTTTATTCCATCTCCCGCCGTGACGGTTCGCCCTAAGGCTGAAATGATGCCCTGGGTCACCGTGGGAGTTCCAGCGGCAAGACCGAGAGCGTTTCCGATAGCGACGACGGCGTCACCAACTTGCACCTTGTTTGAATTCCCAAATGTCACAAAGGGAAGATTCGAGGCACCTTGAATTTGAAGGAGCGCGACATCATCAGCAGGAACAGCTCCGACCAATTTGGCTGGTTCTGATTTTGTAGATCCCGATTGCGTGATCGTGATCGTCCCTCCGCCAGACGCAGCAGCGATCACGTGGTTGTTTGTAATGACCATTCCGTTTGACGAGATGATCATTCCTGTCCCCTGCTCCTCGCTCCCATTATTCTTGACATCGATCGAGACAACGGAAGGGAGGGTCTGTTTCACCAGCCGTGGGATTGCCAAACCGCTTGGGAGGATGGCAGCCCCTGGTGAGGTAGTGCTCTGAGAAATTGTCAGTGAAGAAGAGTTATTGGAGGAGACAAGGGAGCCACCCACAACTCCTCCGAGGAGTCCGACGAGAAGAACCAGGACAACAGCGCCAACAATCACCAGGCGACGCCTTCTCGGAGAGTTCTCAGCGCCTGAAGGCGAATCCTTGGGCTGCGCAGCCAGAGGAACCACGGGCCAAGTCACGCCTGTTCCTTGGGTCTCTCGGCCCAAAACTGAAGTGGCATCCTCGATCTGGGGAGGGGTCAGAGGTGTTTGAAATTCGTTCGGCTCTTGATGGTCTTCAGACAAAACGTGGCCCCTTTCTCGGTACTGCGGATCTCTACGGCGATGGCAGCGCTCTCAGCCTATGTGAGGAAATCCAATTCATGGTCGTCACTTCGCCTCCCTGTTTTGCTCCATGCCTGCCAACGGGTAGATTTGAACCCTTATGGCACGTCGAATCGAGATTCAACTTACGAGCCGCCTGAACGATGATCAGTGGTCCTGGAGAGCAGCCGGTGCTCGCCAGCCAAAGGGTGTTGTTGCTGCGTCGCTGATCCCAGAGGGGACCAACGAAGGAGATGTCGTCAAGGCAGAAGTTGAAGCCAGTATCGAAGGTCTTGAAATCGTCGCTGTCCTCAAAGGTGACGGTGTCGTCAAGACGGCACCGAAGGCTGCGACTATTGAACTTCTTGGTTCTGGAAAAGACAAAGCCGGTGTTTCCTGGAATCTCTCCGCGAAGTCGAAAAAGGGACCTCGTCGAGATTCCAGAGACTCCGATCGAGGACGTGGGGATCGACGAGGTTCAGATCGAAATGATCGAGGTTCTCGGAGTGAAGGTCAAGGTCGAGGCGGACCACGAAGTTCTCGTCCGGGTTCTGCTCGCCCAGAAGGTCGAGGTCGTCCACAATCCCCCGTTCTTTCAACCGATCATCGCAACGCGCTTTTAGCCACCTTGGCTCCAGCACAACTCCCGATTGCCGAGCAGCTCTTGCGCGGTGGTATCCCAGCGGTTCGCAGCGCAATCGTCGACCAAAACTCTCAGGCTAAAACAGACGGACAGCCAGAAGCTTCTAGCGACGCCATTATGGTCATCGCCGAAAAACTGTTGCCATTGACGTCGCTCGCCATGTGGAAAGACCGAGCCAGTACTGCTCAATCTGGAGGAAAAGAAACGCGACTGCGAGATCTCCGAGCAGTGGTGACGGCTTCTCGATCTGTCAATCTTGACGATGAAGGAAAAGTCATGGCGAAGGCACTCCAAGAGACCTTGGATCTCAGGGTCAAGTCGCTCAGCGAAGAGTGGGTAGCTCGTATGACGTCGGCTCTCGAAGAGGGTCGTGTTGCCGATGCCCTCATGACCTCGGCCCGATCCCCCGAGCACTCCACGCGCTGCCCTGCAGACATCGCTGCGTTACTGACAGAGAAGGCCAGTGCTGCGATGACAGCTGATGCGAACCCTCAAGAGTGGATTGCTCTCCTGAGCGCCGTCATCGAGTCGCCGGTCCGACGAAATGTCAAGCCATCAGGCATCCCCTCAGACCCCGAGGCGAAGTTGGCAGCCCAAAAAGCCGTGGGGCAAGTCCCTGCTCTGGCAAAACTCCTTGGGCTGAAGATCCCACCTCCCCCACCCAGGAAAGTTCCTCAGCGTTAAGGCTTAGTTGAAGGATTACGCCTCACCCGGGTTGAGGCTTGCTCGCATAATCAAAAGTCGAGCCTTGAAATCTGACTTCTCGAAGAGACTTTTGAGATCTCTATCTCCCGGGAGAGCAATTGCGTCAATCGTCGAAATCTTTTCGAGAGCAAACCACTCCATTGCTTTCTCAAGGAGTTTCGGGCCTTGTCCAAATCGTCGGTGCTCAGCGCCCACGTAGATCGCAAGGTGACCAACCTCCTCCGTGACCCAGGCTGCACTCGAGCCAACAATCAGATCATGGTGTTCGCCCACCCACACACGCGAACGAGTGTCAGCAAATTGCGACATAAAAACAGCGAACGGATCCTCTTGAGCCGTTACTGGCCAGGAAGCCACGAGTTCATCGCCTCCCCGGCGACCGTGAAACTCTTCGATACAGATTTTCCAAAGTGAATGAAGCGCTACTGCGTCGCCCGGGTGAGAGTCACGAACCAAACTCATGAAGCAGCGTCGGTCCCGACGTCAAGCTGCCTGATCTTGTTGAGGATCGTCATTCTTGATCGCGAGGCCCGCTCGTATCGTTCGACTTCTTCACGCTCAGGCGGCGTGAAGCCTCCGAGGAGGCGAACGACCTGTGACGCAGAAAGATCGTCATAGTTCGCGATGAGATGATTGATTGGAGCAGGAGACGTCTCGCTTTTCTTTGAACTGCTTTGTTCTGGCGAGGATTGTTTCTTCGGATCAGGCGGAGTCGGAGCGTCGTCTGGGAAGAGGGGAAGTTGGCGAATGCGCTTTCCGATCTCTTTGGAGCCAAAGCCGACTGCGAGCTGTCCGAGGAGCCTCGCGTTTGTAACCTGCATTTTCACTCGTTCTCGACCACGAGTTGCCGCAAGTTCCATATCTTTGCGCGCCTCAACGAGGCCACCGAGTGGGGCATAGACCGCTCGATCTAAGAGTGCGTCTATGAAATGTCGATCAAGAGACTCAGAGGAATCTTTTTCCTCAGACACAGTCTCGGCACAGGTTCTTCTTCGCGTCCGCTCGCTGGTTTGTATTCTTTACAAGGAAACAACTCGCACAGACGAATTCATCGGACTGCTTCGGCAAAATTCTCTCGCCACCATCACCTCGATCATCGACCTCAATGACACCCTCTTCTTCGACCTCATCCTCGACGACTAGTCGTTCCTTCAAGATGGTGTCAAGACTTGCTTCTACGTCGTCGGCATCGGGGACATCTTCGTCGTCCTCTTCGCCTTCTGCTCTGCGAAGCGCGGTTGCCGCAGCAACGACTTCTTCGTCGTCTTCAGCGTCTTCTTCGGCTGGGTCGCCAAGGTCTTCCTCGTCAACGATCGCTATCTCTTCAAGATCTTCGAGCTCTTCGAGATCAATCTCGAGAACCTCTTCTTCAACCTTCTCTTTTGCCATATTGTCTTTCTACTAAGGCGTCTGCGGGAGCATATCTGCCAATTTCAGAAAAGTGGCGCATACAGGGCCTTTCTCCCGAAAATCCCCATATGGCGGTTTGGCCCGGGTACTTTTGGTGCCGTTTCCCCCGTTCGCGTGACGTTTGACACCACACGATCATTCTCAACGTTCTCTACTCAGACCCCGGGCCTCAACCTCCGCCGTGTCGAAGTGGCTTCAAGCCCAGCAAACCAGGTTCGCCTCGCCTGACGCACACGTCAACGAACTGAGACTAGACCCAAGCGACCAGATGGACCCACCAAAAGCAAGGCTCTGACCTGGGTGTTCAGAAAAACTTTTCCAAGAGCCGAGGAATTAGGACCCTGGAACGATGCGAAGGCGCTTTTGCTCGGCCCTCCGCTCAGCTTCAAGGCGCTCTAGGTCTGTGGTCCCATGGTCAACATGGACCATGGCCGCCGCTATTGCTCGGTGACCTGCGACGTCTCGAATGGCGGTGTGCATCTCTTGAGCTGCTCTTCGGTAGGCAGGGTGTCCTTGTGGTCCTGAGCGAAGCTCGAGGAGGTGGATGGCCTCTCGAGCATTCATCTGCATGATGTAACGAATCCTGAACGCCAGCGAAACGGCGTAGCCAGCCTGGACTGGATACGACCCCCTCAACTCATCGTAGAGAGATCGTGAGCGTTCGATACAGTCGTCGTACTGATTACCAAGCCCCGACTCTTCAATGATTGCGGGCGTGTCGTAGCCAAGGTCGACGCCGAGCGGTTGCCATTCCACGGTCAAAATACGGTGACGTTGCATATCGCGAAATGCGCCGTAGTCCGTGACGAGCTCAAATCGGTAGTCGGTGCGCTCGAAGGCTCGACCAGGGCGATGCCGTCGGTTCTGTCGATCTCCAACGTAGGCCTTCAGGATCGCTACTTTTTCCTCGTGGCCAAGTGCTCCGACCCTCCGAAGGGCTTCGGCGTCGCTCATGGTGGTGGCGGAGAAACAGATAGCAGCCAACACTTTATCTTCACCCTCAGGATCAAAATCGGTGAGCTGAACCTCAGGAACATCCATATCAGTATCAGGTGTCAGTGCGTCAGGCCAGATTCGCGTCAGCACCTTTGAAGTTTCAGACGCAGTGTCAGCCAGATACTGAGACCACTCCCCTCCTCGCTCAGCGATGTCAACGCGTCGAAGGAACGAAGGGATCACTTTCCGTAACTCTTCAAGCATCATGTCGGCGTAGGTGCGCGCCTCTGGGAGCGGATGGCTCCTCATTCGCAGCAAGAGCATTTCGTAGGACTGCCCGGTTCCGTAGATCCCTACATTCGACAGTGAGGCCGCTGGCAAAAGCCCTCGAACTGCGTCAAGCGCTTTGGCTCGAATAGCTTGTCGATAGACAAAGTCCGAGTCGCCTTTCTCTTGCGGGTACCGAGTCTGAAGCCATGCCTGGGCCTGCGGCAACATCTCGGCGTAGGAGTCAAACAACCGGTCCATGTCGCCGACGTAGCGCGCACCTAGGGATGAATCCAAGATCTCTGGTGGTCGGTAGTAGCGGTAGTGCCCGCTCGGGAGCCGTGCGTCGTAACCCAAGTAACGCGTGGACTGTTCGAGGTAGGCCATCAAACGTCCCCACTCGAGAATCTTGGTCAAAATATTTGACGCTTGTTCACACGCGAGGTGTACGCCACCTAGCTGAGCAACGGAATCATCACCGTATTCGAAAAATACTTTTTCATACAGCTCTTCGGCTCGACGAAGCCCAATTGTTGCATCGAAGGTCAAGTCTCCAGAAAGATCAAGATCACCGACAAATTCATCAAGGAAGAGTCGCCGAAGACTTTTCGGAGAGCGTGAGTACCGAGCGAAGAGCGCCCCCTTTACAACTTCAGGAAGGTTGACCAGAGCGAAGACGGGTGAATCGAGGTTCGTGAAGTACGGCCGCAAGATGGCCTGCTCACTCTCAGAAAAGGTCTCTTCAACATAAGGGAACATGGTTTTTAGACCTTAGGGCGGAGGGGGCCTCGGGCTCGCGGATACCGTCGGACCTCCGCCAGCCACCACACTTCTCAAGAGCTGCGGAATCACATCGCGAGCACTCTGGGCCAGATTTTCATCCTGGGTCGAGTTGGAGACCTGTTCGGCCAGGTCGGCCACCTGGCGGACGACCCTGACGAAGTCCCCTGGGGCGATCTCCCCCACGTCCTGGGTGGCCACGTCCAAGACCGTCTGGAGAGAGGCGCCACGAGCCCACGAGGCCACCGCTGTGGCGAGCCCAGGCTCGGCTCGTCGACTCCTTGGAACCAGGTGTACCTCTTCGACTCCATGAATGGCTTCTGAGACCCCCACGATGATCGCAGAACGCGTGGACAGGCTCTGGCGGCGGCCTTGGCCGAGACGATCGGGAAGAGCCCCCTTCTTTTTAGAACGTCGCTTTGGTGATGATCCAGGTACTCGCCGAGCGCGTCGCGGTTCGAAAATAAGTGCTGAAAGAAGACCAGCCAAGACCGGCCCATCAATATCTTCGAAGGCACTGCTGCGCATGATCTCTGAGAGCAAGAGATCGGCTTCGTGGTACAGGCTTCGTAACTGTTGGCCCTTCTCGGTAAGTTGCCAGCCACTGAGATAGCCCATCTCTTCGAGGACAGCAAGGCGACGGGCAAACGAGTCGGCAACGCTGCGGCGACCACTTTGGCGGTGGTGGTCAACTTCATATTGCGCAAAGGACTGCGCCAGTATGGCGAGTGCTTGCTCTCTCGTGAACTGTTCGATGAGATTGCAGGCCAGGTTGTAGGTGGGGCGAAAGGAGGAGTGAAGATCTGGCGGAGGGGCGAGAGCGACCTTTGCAACTTCAACGATCGACGTCTCTCTCGAAAACGCAACAACGGCGTGGCCCTCGTCGTCGAGTCCTCGCCGACCAGCTCGGCCTGTCATCTGCGCATACTCCCCCGAGGTCAAGGTTGCACGCCCAGCGCCACCAAATTTTGAGAATCGATCGAGGACGACCGTTCGCGCTGGCATGTTGATTCCGAGGGAGAGCGTCTCGGTGGCGAAGACAACACCGAGGAGGCCCTGGCTAAAACACTCCTCCACCGCTTCTCGAAATGCGGGGACGAGTCCGGCGTGGTGGGCGCCGACTCCCGCTTCGAGGCCTTCGACCCACTGCGAATACCCCAATGCATCGAGTTCGTCGTCGTCAAAATCTTCAACGTAGTACTCCGCAATCGCTCTGATTCGGAGTCGCTCTGAACGACGCACCAGACGCAGACCGTCTCGAAGCGTGTGGCGAACCGCTTCGTCACAGGCAGCACGACTAAAAATGAAAACGATCGCAGGGAGCATCGACTTCTCTTGAAGAAGCTCGAGGAGTTCAGAGCGCCGAGGAGATCCAAAAGGGAGTGGTGGACCACTCGGGCGAGAACCTCGCCACGCCGGGGCTCCCCGGGTCTTTTCTTTGCGTCGGTTGGCCTGGTCAATTTTGAGGCCTTCCTCTGATACCCGACCATTTTTCAGGAGGTCAATGAGGGCAGGACCCTGCTGGGAGCGCGGATTCACGCCGACGTGATGGCGAAGGCTGATTGGTCGTCGATGTTCGACAATGACGTCAGTTGGACCACGCACCGATTCAATCCACTTGCCAAGGGTGCTGGCATTCGAAACAGTTGCGGAGAGGCAGATGAATTGAATCTCTTTTGGAGTCAAGATCACGACCTCCTCCCAGACGCCCCCGCGATAGGGGTCCTGGATGAAATGAACCTCGTCAAGAACCACGACTCCGAGCCCTCCAAGAAGTGACGACTTCGTGAGCAACATGTTGCGAAGGACCTCGGTGGTCATGACCACGATCGCTGCGTGTGGGCGGATAGCGGTGTCTCCAGTGAGGAGGCCAACCTTGTGCTCACCATGTTCGGCAACCAACTCTGCAAACTTCTGGTTTGAGAGAGCCTTGAGTGGGGTCGTATAGAAGGCTTTGAGGCTATCCCTCAGAGCCCCAGCGATTCCGTAGGCGGCAATCAGTGTCTTGCCTGAGCCCGTCGGCGCAGAGACAACGACATTGCGATTCGCATCAATGGAGTCAAGAGCGTCGAGCTGAAACTCATCGAGGGCGAAGTCGGTCGAATCGATAAATGAGCGACGATGTGGGTTTGGTGTTGGGTCGGAAGAGCGCTCAGCGTCCGTCATCGCCGAGCGAGTTTGCCAATAAGAATCGCCACAAAGTAGAAGACAATGAGTGGGATAGCGAGTGCCAGCATCGACAGAGGATCCCCGCTCGGGGTGAAGAGGGCTGAGGCCAAGGTGATGCCAATGATGGCCCATCTCCACCAACTCAAGAGTTGTGCTGGGCTCACGACTCGAGCCATCTGGAGAGCAACCAAGATGACTGGGAATTCAAAGGTCGCCCCAAAGAGGAACATCATGAGCAAAATGAGGCTGAGGTACTGATTTGGGTTGTAGATCTGTTGAAGTTCCGAGCCACCAATGTTTGTCAAGAACACCAGTGCGTGCTCGAAGGTGAAATACGCCATTGCGCAACCAGCGAAGAAGAGAACAAGCGAAGCGATGACGAAGGGAATGGCATAGCGCTTCTCTTTGGCCTTTAACCCTGGGGTGATAAAACGCCACAACTCAAAAAGGATCACCGGAGACGCGATTGCCAGTCCCCCAAAGAACGAGATCTTGATCCGAAGGCTCACCCCATCAAGTGGCCCAGTGACGTACAACTCGCAGTGGCCATGGTTCGCACGACAGTAGGGTCCGCGAAGAAACGAAAGAATATCGTCATAGAAGAAGAAGGCAATCACTGAACCTATTGCGATCGCAATAGCCATGACGAAGAGACGCGATCGCATCTCTTTCAAATGAGAGAGCAGCGACATCGTGGCAGCATCGTCCGTGTCTACCTTGCGAGCATTTTTGATTCGGTCGATAATCGTCACTGTGAGTCTCTAATTCAGATTCGGATCGCCGGGTGGAAACTGCTCGGTCTTTGGAGCTTCTCTCTCTTGAGAGACCGGTGGATTCATCTTCGGGGCCGGTGCGCCGGGATCAGGTTTGAGCTCATCTCCAGCGTCTGTTCCCTCGACGCCTGGGTCGGGCTCGAGTTCGGTGTCGCTTATTTTCGCAAGTGAATCAAGGAGCGCTACTGGCGAGCGGGCAAAGCGAGCGATATCGCCAGTAGTCGGGAGATCCGGCATTGAGTTTCTCATGTCGTCTTCCATTTGCTTGGCGTAGTTGCGAAATGCCTTCCACGCCCCACCAATTTGTCGTGCCAACTGAGGCAGTTTGTCGGGCCCGACGAGTAGAAGCGCAACGACGACAACGATTAAAATCTTGATTGGGCTGAGCGTCAGCACAGGGGTAATCCTATCGGTGAATCTCGCATTGGCCCCCTAGGGAATCCCAATGCGAGACAGCGGCCAGATTATCAGGACAACGTGGCCAATAATGTCCCCTCCAGGCAGGGTCCCCCATGACCTGCTGTCGCAAGAATTCGTCCTGTTGTCCCCCATCATGAAGTAGGAGTTGGCCGGAATAACTTGTTTCTGAATCGGTGGACCAAGTGGCGTCGCTGGGAACCATGGCTGAGAGAGCGGCCGATTGTTGATCAGAACGGTATTGCCCACCGACGAGATCGTCTCTCCTGGCAGACCAATAACCCGCTTGACGAGATCCTTGATCTCCGGGTCGGCACACGCCGTTGCCTCGGCGGGAGGAGCATGGAAGACAATGATGTCTCCCCTATTGACATTGTGCACGTTGTAACTGAGTTTTGAGACGATGATGCGATCCCCGATTTGCAAGGTGGGCTCCATAGAACCTGAGGGGATGAAAAAGGTCTGAAACACGAAGGTTCGAACCAAAAAGGCCAGGACGAGTGCAACGACCACCACCACAATCCACTCCACCGCCGAGCGACTGGTGGATTTACTTGCTGCCTCTCGCCGATGACGAGCACGACCCTGACGAGGTGGAGGGGTCGAAGCATCGAGGGCTGGCGTGGTGGGCTGTTGAGACGCAGCCCCTCCTTCGATATCACTCATAGAGAGCAGGCTACCCCAGGGCTCCTAAGCAAAAGAGCGCGACTCAAAGAGATTCTATGAGCCGCTCAACTCGTTCATCATGGGCCTTGAAGGGATCCTTCAGCAGAACAGTTCGTTGCGCTTGGTCGTTTAGTTTCAAGTGAACCCAGTCAACCGTGTAGTCCCGACGGCGCTCTTTCGCTCTTTTGACAAATGCTCCTCGAAGCCGAGCTCTCGTTGTCGAAGGTGGAGATACCATCGCTTCAGCAATCGCAGCATCAGTGGTGGTTCGGTCAACCTGTCCGGCGTCTTGCAGTTTGTAGAACAAACCTCTGTTTCGATCAACATCGTGATACATCAAATCAACTAACGATGCTTTGGGATGGCTCAGTGAAATTCCGTCACGTTCCTGATATCGCTCAATCAAACGTAGTTTCGCTACCCAGTCGCACTCTCTCCAGAGTGTGGAGGGATCAGAATGGAGTTGTTCCATGACGTGTTTCCACATTCCAAGCGCCTTGGTTTCGTCCTCTGCGAAGCCTTTGGAGTCGCTGTATTTGAGGGCCCTCTCGAGATACTCCGATTGAATCTCAAGGGCTGTGATGTCGCGTCCGTTTGCCAAGCGGACTTTTTGTGTCAGCGTCATGTCTTGAGAGATCTCACGTATCGCTCGTATGGGGTTTTCTAGCGTCAAGTCTCGCAGGACCTGTGCTTTATCTTCGAGCATCGTCAGCAAGATGGAGGTGGCTCCTACTTTGAGAAACGATGCATACTCACTCATGTTCGAATCCCCAACAATGACATGGAGTCGTCGATACTTCTCGGCATCTGCGTGAGGTTCGTCTCTCGTATTGATGATGGGCCGACTTCGAGTTGTGGCGGAACTCACGCTCTCCCAGATGTGCTCGGCGCGTTGACTCAGACAGAAGACTGGCCCCTTGGCAGTTTGGAGAATCTTCCCGGCGCCTGAGTACACCTGTCGAGAAATCAGAAAAGGGATGAGAACTTGGGTATGGCGGACGAAGTCATCCTCTCGATCAGTGAGGTAGTTTTCGTGGCACCCGTAGGAGTTCCCCGCGGAGTCGGTGTTGTTCTTAAAGAGAAAAATCTCCCCCTTGATCCCCTCTTCGTGGAGTCGCTCTTCAGCACCGTGCACCAATTGCGCCAGGACCCACTCACCAGCCTTGTCATGGGTCACGACATCGGAGACTCGATCACACTCAGGGGTGGCATATTCCGGATGACTGCCGACGTCGAGGTAGAGCCGTGCTCCATTTTCAAGAAAGACGTTGCTTGAGCGCCCCCAGGAGACAACCCGTCGAAAGAGATAACGAGCGACTTCGTCTGGGCTCAAACGGCGTTGTCCACGCAGGGTGAATGTCACACCGTATTCATTCTCGATACCAAAGATTCTTCGTTCCACGATCATGACCGTAGTGGTCAGAGACCCACGAGGCTTCTCTTGTGCGTCAGGCCCCTAAGAGCTCGCTCAATTCATCGTCAGCAAGCCTGCGGAACGCCCTGCGACTACTGCCCTGCTCAAGAATGGCGACCTCGAGGCTCGAAGCCTCAAGTGTCGAGTCGGGACTACTCAGCGCCTGGAGAGCAGCTTGCAGGGCGGTCGAGAGATTCCATCCCTCCTGAAATGAGGCAGCAAACTGCTCTCGAACTGGATCAGCGTCGCCACCAAGAACCGCAAAGAACTCTTCGTCGGTGATCGTCCCTTCGTAGGCCACATGAAAGAGTTGGGTTCTGCGCTGCCCTGAGCCAAGTTCCGCAACGAGAATTTCAACCTCGAGTGGCTTCATCTCATGGGTAAAGACACTCCCGAGGTATTGCGCATAGAGATTGGCAAGCGAGCGAGCATCGACGTCCTCGCGACTGTACGTGAAGCCTTTTGTATCTGCATGGCGAACCCCTGCGACTCGGAGTTGGTCGTATTCGTTGTACTTTCCAACACCTGCAAAAGCAATGCGATCGTAGATCTCGGAGATCTTGTGCAAGGTGTGGGACGGATTTTCAGCAACCAGGAGAATCCCTGTGTCATAGACACACGCGATCAGTGAGCGACCTCGGGCGATACCCTTCTGGGCGTACTCCGCACGATCTTTCATCACCTGTTCTGGGGCGACGTAATAAGGCATTGTCATCGCAGTGTGTTCCCCGCATTTCCACCCATTGAACGGCGATACGCCAGCGCTGACTCGAATCGCTCGGCGATACGGTCTTCTTGAATCTGGACGTAGCCATCAGCAGTGACACTCGCCACGATGGGAAATATCCCCCGAACCACATCGGGCCCACCAGTCGCAGAGTCTGCGTCCGCAGCTTCATAGAGGGCCAGCACGGCCAACTCAATCGCTTCATCTTCAGTGAGATCATCTCGATAGCCAAGCTTGATCGTGGTTCGAGCGTCTCGACCACCAGATCCAGTTGCTTGGAAATCTGTTTCTTCGTAGTGACCGCCGGCGGCGTCGTAGGTGAAAATCCGTCCAGTATCGCGAGAGAGGTCGAATCCACAAAAGAGTGGCACGACGACGAATCCCTGCATGGCCAAAGGAAGATGTGCTCGCACCATTTGGGCGAGCTGATTCGCTTTGCCTTCAAGACTCAATGTGACGCCTTCGACTTTTTCATAGTGCTCGAGTTGGACTTGAAAAAGCTTCACCATTTCAACCGCCATACCGGCGGAACCTGCGATCGCCACCGCTGAATAGCGATCTGCGGGAAAGACCTTCTCCATTGCTCGATGCGCAATGGAGTGTCCCTCTGTCGCTCGGCGATCTCCCGCCATGATGACGCCCTTGTCGAACCGAAGGGATAACACAGTCGTCCCGTGGGCTACGGAGACTCCATGATCGTTCGAAGGAGCCAACTGAAGCACCCCCTCGCGCTCCAAGAGTGCGGTGAAGTTTGGTCCCGGATCGAGGGTGGGATCAAAAAGAGGAAGCGCCACTACTGGCCACCCTTTTGAACATAGTTGCGAACAAACTCTTCGGCATTTTCTTCGAGTACTTCATCGATCTCATCCAAGAGGTCGTCTAAATCTGCTTTGAGCTTGTCATTGCGCTCACCTTGGTCGCCAACTCCCTGGGTTGATTCATCGTTCGCAGTTTCTTGAGAATCGCTCCGTTCAGGAGTCCGATGTTTTTGCTCTCTCTCAGCCATGAAATTCAGTCCTCTCTCACGTCTCTAGTCGTGCAACCAGTTCTTGGGCAGAACGAACCTCTCGAAGAAGCTGCTCTGTGTGCTCTGCCGTTCCTCTCAGTGGATCCATCATAGGGACACGGCGCAAGGGATCACTTCCGAGGTCAAAAACCAGCGAATCCCAGTTGGCACTTACGACTTCTTGAGGGAATCGAGCGAGACAGGAACCCCGGAACCAGGCACGAGTCGTCCGTGGGGGCTTCGTGGTGGCCTCGACGATGGCCTCCTTGCTCACCAAACGCTCAAGGCCCACCCGCTCCGAGAGGGAGCGTTCAGGGCGAAGGTCGTGGTACTGCAGATCCATCGCTCGGAGCTTCGAATCGCCAGGATCTAAAGAGTGTCGATCTTGAAAGGCATCGAGGATCCTTTTCTTCGCGATCCAATCGACTTGAGAGATGAGGGAATCCGGATTGTGCTCAAGCGCCTCGAGAGTTTCTTGCCAACGCCGTACGACGTCTGCTGCGATTGAGGTGTCCCCGAGTGCGGTGCCGCCCTCGCTCTCGACATACTTCGCCGTGGCATCGCACAGCACCAATTGGATATCGAGTGCCCGTAGTTGGCGACCACCTTCGGTCTCGACGCAACAACGAAGTGTTGGATCAGCACTGATTGATCGCACAGCCTTGACTGGATCTCGTAGTGAAATGTCGTCGCTTGGAAGTGCGCCATCTTCGAGCATGGCTAGCAAGAGAGCGGTCGTCCCGAGTTTGAGGTACGTCGAGACGTCGGCCATATTTGCGTCACCCAAAATAAGATGAAGGCGTCGATAGCGTTGCGCATCAGAGTGTGGCTCGTCTCGCGTATTGACGATTGGCCGCTTGAGGGTTGTCTCGAGGCCGACGATCTCTTCGAAGAACTCAGATCGTTGACTGATCTGATAGTCAGGCACTTCATCAAAGACAGGTGTCTCAGCGCCGATCTTTCCTGCACCGCAAAAGATCTGGCGCGTGACGAGATGAGGAACGATTCCAGCAACAACGTCAACGAAGGCGACGTCTCGAGAGAGAAGATAATTCTCATGGGTTCCATAAGAATTGCCTTTGGTGTCTGAATTATTTTTGTACACCACGATCTCCGGGGCAGCCGGGTAGCGCTCCTTTGCGGCTGCCATTGCCAGTCGAAGAACTTCTTCTCCAGCTCGATCGTAAAGAACTGCTTCTAAGGGAGTGGCACATTCAGGGGATGAGTACTCGGGGTGGGCATGGTCGACGTAGAAACGAGCACCATTCGTCAAGACCGCATTTGCGAGGTGGGTTTCAACCATTGGTGCGAGCGACCCTGGTCGTGGGGCTCCCCGTGCGTCTCGACCTGGAGACTCATCCTCGAAGTCCCAACCAATATGGTGAGCTAATCCTGAGGCATAGGCGTTGACTAAGAGCGTCGAGGTGGTGATGGGGTCGCTTTCGGGACCACCAGAGATAATCCCGTATTCAGTCTCGATTCCTATGAGTTTTGCGACGGCCACATGATGACCCTAACCCCACTCGCAGATCCTCCGTCAGCAGGTTCCATCTTTCAACGATTTAGAGGTACTGGCCAGTCCCCACGTGCTCAATGGCACGCCCTCCAACAGCATCGTCGTCGAGCGTGATGAGGGTTCGAACATAGACAATCCGCTCGCCCTTCTTTCCTGAGATTCGCGCCCAGTCGTCGGGATTCGTGGTGTTCGGGAGATCTTCGTTCTCTTTGTACTCTCGACGGATTGAATCGAGGAGGTCTTGAGCCCGGATGCCAGTTCCAGAGCCAGCGATCTCTCGTTTGATGGCTAACTTCTTGGCGCGGCGCACAATGTTCTCAATCATGGCGCCAGACGCAAAGTCACGGTAGAACAAGATTTCCTTGTCTCCGTTTTGATACGTGACCTCCAAGAATTGATTCTCTTCATCGGTCCGATACATTTCGGCGACGGTCGCCTCAATAATGGCTTGCGTGGTCTTGGCTGGGTCTCCCCCGCCGAGGCGATCGATCTCGTCGACCTCAAGAGGCAGATCAGGGGTGAGGTACTGCGCAAAGATCTGAGCGGCAGACTCTTCGTTTGGACGCTCGATCTTGATCTTGACGTCGAGTCGACCAGGCCGGAGGATGGCAGGGTCTATTAAATCCTCGCGATTTGAAGCACCAATCACAATGACGTCTCTTAGGGTCTCAACGCCGTCAATCTCAGCCAAGAGTTGCGGAACCACGGTGGACTCCATGTCTGAGCTGATTCCTGTTCCTCGGGTTCGAAAGAGAGAATCCATCTCATCGAAAAAGATGATCACGGGAACTCCCTCTTCTGCCTTTTCTCGAGCTCGTTGGAACACCAAACGAATTTGTCGTTCAGTTTCACCGACGTACTTGTTGAGCAGTTCAGGACCCTTGATGTTCAAGAAATAACTTCTGATGTTTGTGTTGCCGGTCACCTGAGCAACTTTTTTTGCTAACGAGTTGGCTACCGCTTTTGCGATGAGTGTCTTTCCACACCCTGGAGGTCCATACAGAAGGATTCCTTTTGGAGCGGGCAGGCGATACGTTCCGAAGAGTTCTCGATGGAGATAGGGAAGTTCTACGGCGTCGGTGATGGCCTCTATCTGTGAATCCAGACCACCGACGTCGTCGTACGTTACGTCGGGAACTTCCTCAAGAACGAGATCTTCAACTTCTTGGCGTTCGAGACGCTCAACAAGGAGCCCAGCGCGAACATCAAGCAGAAGTGCGTCACCCGCTCGAAGCTTTACGTCTCGTAAGGCAGCTGCAACATCGCACACCCGCTCTTCTTCTCCTCTGCCGAAGACGATTGCTCGAACACCACCATCGAGTAGCTCTTTGAGTTTGACCACTTCACCTGATCGCTCTCCGTCTCTTGACAAGACCACACTGAGCGATTCGTTCAAGACCACCTCATCACCTCGATTCAATTTCGATGCATCAAGGTCAGGGCTCAACGAGACTCTCATCTTTCGACCTGTGACGACGACGTCAACAGAACCATCTTCGTTCGCACCGAGGTAGGTCCCGTAGGAGGACGGAGGTTGGGTCAGTTTTTCAACTTCTTCTCGAAGTGCAGCCAACTGCTCTTTTGCTTGCTGGAGAGCAAAACTCAGTCGGACGTTCTGTGATTTGGTTTGACTCAACTGTCCTGAGATGTCGAGAAGGCGCTCTTCGAGAATTTCAACGTGGCGGGATTGATCATCTTGTGAGAGGTCATCAAAGAACGCATCAGCACCAACGATGTCCTGAGCCTTTTGAAGATCATCATTCAACGAGTCAAGCTCCCCTTCGAGGCGCGATTCGGTCAGATCCTCGTTGTCGTCTGGTGACTGCTGTGCTTTTTTCTTGTCGCCCGATTCCATGACGCCTCCCTTGTTTTTGTCACCCTATCGGGCTCGTCGAGCCAATGGGAAGTGGCTATGGTCCGATGGAGCCGATCAAGGCGATAACATCAGAGACGTTCGAAGTGAAGTGGGCGAAATAGTGTGTTCTCGGGCGAGAAACATCGCCCAATAAGCGTGATTTGAGGAGAAGGCGAATGAAGGTCTGGATTGACCAGGATCTCTGTACTGGTGACGGTCTCTGTGAGGAAATAGCACCCGCCGTCTTCACGCTGCTCGATGACGGCCTGGCCTATGTCAAAGACGGCGAGGCTGTAAAGAACGAGCCAGGAGGCTCTGCGGGAATGGCGAATGTTCCCGACGATCTCAATGACGCTGTGGTCGAAGCTGCTGAAGAATGCCCTGGAGAGTGCATCTTCATCGAGACTGACTAAGGATTCAGAGTCTCCGACTCGTTGCTGAGAAGTCGTGCGGTGGTGAGGAAGCCGGTGTGGGCGACCATCCGGTGATCGGGTCGAACGCTTCGAGCCTCTATATGCCAACTGCGTCGCAGAATCTCAACAGTCTCTGCGAGTGCGAAGTGGCGTGACTCTAAGGCGGCACGAAATTGTGCGGTCTGATTGATTGTTGGTAGGTAGGCCAAGAAGATTCCACCGGGTCGAAGTGCCTTGGCTGCATGGTGCACCACATTCCATGGCTCTGGCATATCGAGAAGGATTCGATCGAGTCCGGTCTCATCGATACCTTCGGTGACGTCACGAATCTCGATGTTGTAGTCGATATCCTCTCCAAGCATCGCGACAACGTTGAGGCGAGCGCGTTCAGCAAAGTCCTCTCGCAGCTCGTAGCCCAGCACACTGGCTCCAGCCCTCACGAGTGTCATCGAGAGTGCTCCAGAACCGACACCTGCCTCGAGGACACGCATGCCAGGCCCAATATCGGCGGCCATCAGGATCGCACCGAGGTCCTTTGGGTAGATAACTTGAGCCCCGCGAGGCATCTTGACCACAATGTCGGCGAGCGTCGGTCGCAAGACCGTGAAAGATCTTCCAGTTGAACCTTCGATTGTTCGACCCTCGTCCTGTCCAATGATTGCATCATGGTCAACAATGCCCGCATGGGTGTGAAACTGAGAACCAGGCACCATGGTCACGAGATAGCGACGCATCTTCGAGTCAACGAGCATGATCCGCTCACCTGGACCTATCGGTCGGAATGGAGGCATCTCGTCCTACTGCTGTGGTGCGTCAGAGGGATCGCGAAGTGTGACGAGAACTTTCTCGCCGGGAGAAATCGGCATCGAAACTACCGAACCTCGCTGTCGTTCTTTATCGGCACGAAGGATGTGGGCACCGAGTGCTACGACGAGCCACGACCAGTGGCCGCCGGTTGATCCCTTTTTGAGACCTGTGCGATAGAGCCAATTAACCAACGCAGTCACGATCAAATCCTCCGGACTTCAACGACAGTGCGTTCTTTCGATCCTCGGCGGCGTCCAAAGACATAGGTAAGGGCAAGTGCCAAGAACCCAAGGGCACTCGCTATGCCAACAGCTTTGGTCCCGGCTTGTACGACAGACTCTTGTGAGTCATCAACGAATCCCTTGAGCGCATTCTCCATGTCTTCGTGCGTGATCTTGTTCGATTGAGGATTCACTTTGATGCTCCTGTTTTTGGTAGTCGACGTCTTGCAGGGCCGCTCCCAATTCTCCAGAGCGAGAGACCAATGATGCCGAGCGCAAGCACGGCGACGATGAGGTACGGAACCCAAGAGAGATTTCCATGAAAGACCGCTGTTTCCTCCTGGAGGACTCGAAGGACGGCGACGAGCAACAAGATCAAGCCAATGCCGAGAAACACGGAACCAATCGCGCCATAGGCCACGAAACGACCGAGCGACTTGAGGGGCCCAAGTGTCTCCTGTTTTAGATAGGAGATAATGAGATTGACGACGTCGCCACTTCGGTCTCGAAGAGCCGACAGTCCTTTCGATCTTTTCGCCATCTCCCCTATCCTACTTCCGCTCTCTGAAGAGGTAGGTCGACGTGGCACGAGCCATGAGTTTTCCATCTTGGTCCTCAATTGAGGCTTCAACAAAGGCAACCCGCTCTCCACCAGAGACCACGTGGGCCGTACAGGTCAGCACTGAGCCGGTGACCACCGGCGCCATGAAGCTAATTTTGAGCTCCGCATTCGCAGCAAAGACCTTTCGCCCTTGTGTGAAGGTGACCGCAGCAGCCCCCATGGTCGAGTCTGCGAAAGCGCTGAGGAAACCTCCCTGCATAATGCCGGCGGGGTTTTCGAAGCGCTCGTCAGCCCCCATCTGCCACGTCGTGACCCCGGGCGTGTCTTTGTCAAGGCAGATCATCCCCAGCGTCAGGTCGCTGTTTGGTGGGACTTGCATGGAGTGAGTTCCCATGAAGAGAGACGTTAGTAGAACCCTGGGATTTGAACTCATCTCGCCCCCCTCCTTTAGTAGGGTGACCCCCATGAGCGAACAACCTGGCGGAGTAACTGGCGGAGAAGTATGGGAAGACCTGGCGGTCAAAGTCATCAGAGGACTCGCCATGGACGGACCTCACAAGGCGAACTCGGGTCACCCTGGAACCGCAATGGCGCTTGCCCCATTAGCGCACGTCTTGTTTTCGAGAGTAATGGACTACGACCCACAGGACCCCAAATGGCCTGATCGAGATCGATTCATTCTCTCGTGTGGCCACGTGTCAATACTTCTTTACTCAATGCTGCACCTCACAGGCTACGACTTGACGATCGATGATCTCAAAGAGTTTCGACAACTCGGTTCGCGCACACCTGGTCACCCTGAAAATGAAATTACTCAAGGCGTAGAGGTCACAACAGGTCCCCTTGGTCAGGGTTTTGCAAACGCGGTCGGGATGGCAGTAGCGGAACGTCACTTGCGGGCGACCTATGGCGCTGATCTGTGTGATCACAACATTTGGGCCATTGCCGGAGATGGCTGTCTCGAAGAAGGCGTCTCTCATGAAGCGGCCTCGTTGGCGGGACACTTGGGTCTCGGACGCTTGGTCTGTGTTTACGACGACAACCACATCACGATTGATGGGCCAACCGAGTTGGCGCTCAATGACAATGCTGCTGAACGCTTTCGTGCCTACAACTGGCACGTCATCGAATTGGGCGAGCGAAGTAATGATCTCGCAGCTATCGAACAAGCTCTCCTTGAGGGCAAAGCGGAACAGGAACGGCCGACGCTCGTCATCGTTCGCTCCCACATCGGATGGCCGTCACCGATCTACACCGACTCAAAAGAAGCACACGGCAACCCCTTCCCCGAGGAGGAAATAGTTCGAACGAAAGCGTTGATGGGAATGCCCGCCGATTCGTTCTATGTTCCCGAAGAGGTCTATGCCGGCTATCAGGCATCTCTTGAAACTGGTCGACGTTCACGATCAGCCTGGGCTGAGCGATGCGCAGCCGCTGGAGAACGTGGCGAACAGTATGTGGCACAGATGAACGGCGACATGTCGCGAGCTCTTAGCGTTCCCTCGCCCGACTTCGAAGTCGGTGCTTCGATTGCGACTCGACATTCATTTGGTACGTCGATCAATGCGACCGCAGAGGCAATGCCAGCATTGATATCTGGAGCTGCCGACTTGATTGGCAATACCGGAACTGAAATCAAAGGTGGCGTTATTCAGGCTGCACAAACTCCTGGTGGAGTGCAACTTCACTATGGAATCCGTGAACACGGCATGGGATCAGCTATGACGGGTATGGCGCTCCACGGTGGAGTCCTCCCGGTCGGTGGAACCTTCTTCGTCTTTAGCGACTACATGCGTGGAGCGGTACGTGTTGCTGCCATCAGTGGCGCCAAGGTCGTATACGTCTGGTCGCACGACTCCATTGGAGTTGGCGAAGACGGACCAACTCACCAACCGATCGAGCAGCTCGCCGCATTACGAGCGATGCCAGGATTAACAGTCCTTCGTCCAGCAGATGCCTATGAGTGCGAAGTTGCCTGGAGGGCAACGTTGAGCGCTGATGGCCCTGTAGCGATGATCTTGAGCCGACAGAACCTCCCAGTTCTCGCAGAGACCAAAGAGCGAGCAAGCGAAGGTCTGCTGCGTGGCGGCTACGTTTTAGCCGAACGAGGCGATGGTCCACCACAAATTGTCCTTGTGGCGACGGGCAGTGAGGTCTCACTGGCGCTTGAAGGTGCGGAACTTTTGGCGAAGGAAGGCATCACAACCCGGGTTGTTTCGATGCCCTGTTTTGAGTGGTTTGACCGATTGAGTCTCAAAGAGCGAAATGACGTACTCCCGAGCGATCTTCCTGTTCTCTCAATTGAGGCAGCATCGACCTTTGGCTGGGCTGCCTATGCCGATGAATCCATGGGGATCGACAGATTTGGAGCAAGCGGCCCGGGCCCAGAGGTCTTTGAGTACTTCGGATTCAACGCACCCACGGTGGCTGAGAAGGCCAAGGCGCTCTTGGCCGCACCCAAGGGTCCTCGTCGTGCTCGGAACTAGATCTCACGTGAAGAAGGCCCTCAGGTTTTTGGCTCGCCTTCATGGGAAACAGCCTACGATTTAGTCCACGAAGTGCAAGTGCTCGTAGAATGGGATCACTGATGACGATTGATAGTGGCCTCCTTGGAATAGACACACCTCTCGAGGAAGTGCTGCAAGAGGCACGAATACTTCGAGATCACCAAAGCGGACGTCGCATTACGTTCTCGCCAAAGGTCTTCATCCCACTGACCATGTTGTGCCGTGATCGATGTGGATACTGCACGTTTGCGAAAGCACCCGCACGAGTTGATCGCCCCTACTTAGAAATAGATGAAGTCGTTGCCCTTGCTCGACAAGGGGCTGAAAAGGGATGCTCAGAAGCGCTCTTTACTCTTGGCGAGCGCCCTGAACTTCGCTATGACGTCGCGCAAGAATGGCTGCGAGAACACGGATACGACTCCACGGTGGCCTATATCGTGGCAGCGGCTCGCGCAGTGCTCGACGAAACTGGAATGCTTCCCCACATCAACGCTGGGGCAATGTATCGAGATGAGCTCGCCATGTTGCGAACCGTTTCGGCGAGTCAAGGAATGATGATTGAGACGCTGCGAAGCGACCTTGAGGCTCATCGTCTGGCGCCCGACAAAGAACCCAGTCGGCGACTTCACACACTTGAGAGTGCTGGCGAGCTTCGGATTCCTTTTACCACTGGCATTCTCGTAGGTATCGGAGAGACTCGACGAGACCGACTCGACGCACTCTGTGCGATCGCTGAATCAGCTGAACGCTACGGCCACATTCAAGAAGTCATCGTCCAGAATTTTCTGCCAAAACCTGGCACGCTGATGGCCGATCACCCTGCAGCACCCTTTGAGGAGTTCATGTGGACGATTGGTGCAGCGAGGATCATCCTCCCTCCTTCAGTCCACCTCCAGGCACCACCAAATCTGACCGATGATGCCGCGAGCCTTCTCGCAGCTGGCATCGACGACTTTGGAGGGGTTTCCCCAATCACAATCGATCACGTCAACCCAGAACGAGCTTGGCCCGAGTTGGCAAAACTTCGGGCAGTCACTGAAGCGGCCGGATTCACCCTCGCTCCTCGCCTCACCTTGTACCCAGAGTTCGTTCAGGATCCTAAGACCTGGCAGGACGAGGCGCTCAGAACGCCGATTCTCATCTCGAGTGACGCCGAAGGACTGTGCAGGGACTCAGCATGGGTCTCTGGCGGTGACATCTCGCCTCCGAAGATTCTTCCGTCAACGACCCGTCCTCCTATTGATGGAGCGATCACTGAGGTACTTGACGGCGTCGCTCTCGGTCAGGAACTTGGCATTGAAGAGATTGTGACGTTGTTTTCAGCACGCGGGTCTGACGTGGTTCGTGTCAGCGAAGTTGCAGACGATCTGCGTCGACAGATTAATGGTGACGACGTGACCTACGTGATCAATCGAAACATCAATTACACAAATGTATGTACCTTCAAATGTCGGTTTTGCGCCTTCTCGAAAGGTCCACTCTCCTTAAACCTGCGGGGTGATCCCTACCTGCTTGACCTCGAAGAAGTCACACGGCGTGTCGCCGAAGCAGAAGACCAGGGCGCCACCGAAGTCTGTCTTCAAGGTGGCATTCATCCCTCGTTTGATGGGAACTACTACCTTGACGTCCTCGGAGCGGTAAAAGCTGGCTCTGAGAAGATTCACATCCATGCCTTCTCAGCATTAGAAGTCTTTGAAGGAGCTCGACGCTCAGAGATGAGTTTGGAAGAGTATCTACTCGCTCTCAAGCAAGCGGGTCTCAAAACCCTTCCCGGAACAGCTGCGGAGATCCTGGATGATGAAATTCGAGCCCTTCTCTGTCCAGACAAGATCAATACCGAACAGTGGCTTGAAGTCCATGAGACGGCACACTCGGTCGGGCTTCGATCGAACGTCACCATCATGTTTGGAGCTGTTGAACAGCCAGTTTCTTGGGCCCGCCATATTGTTCGGACGAGAGAGGTTCAGAAAAGAACCAGCGGTTTCACTGAGTTTGTCCCCCTTGCCTTCGTTCATATGGCAACGCCGCTGTTCATCAAGGGGAAGGCGAGACGAGGACCGACGTTCAGAGAGGCACTCCTGCTCCACGCAGTAGGTCGCATAGCCTATCGGGGAACTATTGACAACGTTCAGGCGAGTTGGGTGAAGGTTGGGACGCAAGGTTCGGCGCAGATCCTCCAGTCAGGAGCCAACGACCTTGGCGGCACGCTGATGGATGAAAATATTTCACGAGCAGCAGGAGCATCACACGGCCAGCGTATGGAGACTGAAGATCTCGAAGCGATTGTCGCTCCTCTGTCGAGGCCGTTAGTGCAGCGAACCACACTGTACGGACGACCATGAGCGATGCGATCGCCTCTGAATGGAGCGATCGTGACCTCGAAGCGTTGCGCCAGCGGCTGAATGACCAGGAGCTCTCCGGAACGCGACAAGAACTCATCTCTTCGATGATCGCTACCATCGGTCGTCTTGCATCGGAAGAAACTGGAATGTTGGACCTCAAGATTGCCGAGTCGGCCCTCGATGAGCTGGCGAATGCCTTTGATGTGTTTCGTCCCTATCGAGAGATTCCGAAACTTACGATGTTTGGCTCAGCGCGAACCTCTCCACATGACCCGGTCTACACGCTTGCTCACGACCTCGCTGCTGACATTGCCGCTGAGGGCTGGATGGTGATTACGGGAGCAGGGCCTGGCATCATGCAAGCAGGGCTCGAAGGGGCAGGTCGAGAAAAGTCATTTGGGGTCAATATCTTGTTGCCCCAGGAAGATGGTGCGAACCCAATCATTGCGCTCGATCCGAAACTCGTGGAAATGCGCTATTTCTTCACGAGGAAACTCATGATGGTGAAGGAGTCAGACGCCTACGCCATTCTCCCAGGAGGCTACGGAACGCTCGACGAGGCTTTCGAGCTCTTAACGCTCCTCCAAACGGGGAAGGCTCAACCCGCTCCCCTTGTCCTCGTTGAAACCGAAGGTGGAACCTACTGGCATGGATGGGAGTCGTTCCTCAACGACCAGGCTGTCTCCAAAGGGTATATCTCGGCGGAGGACGAGTCGCTCTACCGCATTGTGAACTCAGCGGATGAGGCCTTGGCTGAGATTTTGGCTTTTTATCGCAACTACCATTCAAGTCGAATGGTCGGCAGGACAATGGTGCTGCGAATGAAACGACTTCCGTCAGCGGCGGAACTCATCGACATCAATCAGCGCTTCGGCGACATTGTGACCGAAGGCGATATTTTCGTCACTGAACCACTCGCTCCAGAACGATCAAGTCAGGACCATCTCGACCTCGCACGCCTAGGGCTGCGATTCAACCGGACTCAGTATGGTCGCCTTCGCCAACTCATCGATGCGCTGAATGAGTGCTCAGGCGGTTAAAGACCACCATTCTGGATCTGCTCACTCCTCTGCTGCAACGTCGAGTGAGTTGAGAAGTGATCTGGCCTTCTCCACACTTCGACGCGAACGGGTCACAATCTTCTCTGACTTTGCAGCAGCTGAAAGCTTGGGGTCTGGGTCCCCCATCGCCTGGTGAAGTAAATCAAGAGCTAAATCTGAGAGTCGATCATTCAACGAATCAAGATCGTGAATCATTTCGGAAATTCGCTCCTGTCTCATCTCAACTCTTCTCAGGGTTTCGAGTGTCGATCACTGAAAGTTCGCCATTGGCATGTTGAGCCCGGAGCACTTTCTTGTCAAACTTTCCGACTGAAGTTTTAGGAATTGTCTCCACGAATGCCCAGTGATCGGGTATCCACCATGTCGCAACCCTTCCCTCCAGGTAGTTCCTCAGTTCAACGGGCGTCGGTGACGTTCCGGGCTTAGCGACAACGCAGACAAGAGGACGCTCTTGCCATCGATCGTCGGGAATTGCTACCACAGCTGCTTCGTACACATCAGGGTGTGCCATAACTTCACCTTCGAGTTCTACTGAAGAGATCCATTCCCCACCTGACTTAATGACGTCTTTGGTTCGATCGGAGATCGTCATGAATCCTTCAGGATCGAGGGTGCCGACGTCGCCGGTCCGTAGCCATCCGTCACGGAACTTTTCAGGATCGTCGTCTAAGTAGTACGACGCAGTCACCCATGGGCCACGAATTTCGAACTCGCCTACGGATTCACCGTCGTTGGGAAGTACGGTGCCATCGTCCTCGGTGACGCGCACTTCGACGCCCATAACAATTCGCCCTGCTTTCACGCGATAGTCCATGAGGTCTTCAGGTTTCGTTTGAACCGGAGGAATAGCGAGCGCAGCCAATGGGCTTGTTTCGGTCATTCCCCATCCTTGAATTATTGACACTCCGAATCTTTCTTCAAATGCTTCGATGAGGGTCCGAGGAATTGCAGATCCACCCGAGGTAATGCCTCGAATTGAACTGAGGTCGACATCCTTGCCTTCAGAAACGGCCAGCAAGTCATTCCATACGGTTGGAACGCCACACGCAACGGTTGGTTGTAACTCGGGAATAATCCGCATCAGCGCATTTCCCATCATGTGCTGCTGCGGCAAAATCACATCGCTTCCGCTCATCCACGCCGAGTATGGAGTCCCCCAGGCATTGGCATGGAACATCGGGACGATCACCAAAATTCTGTCGCTCTCACAGATGCCGAGGGAGTTCGCTGCAGTTTGTGCAGCGGAGTGGAGGTACGTGGATCGATGGCTATAGACGACACCCTTTGGGTTTCCGGTGGTCCCACTCGTGTAACACATCGCAGCGGCACTGGTTTCGTCGAGCTCTGGCCAACTCATCATGGGCTCAGATTGCGCGAGGAGTTCCTCATAGTTGAGGACAGTGCCGAGAGCACTTGAATCACCGTTTCCGACAACGATCACGTGTTCGATCGTGGTCAACTGATCGAAAATCGGGGCCAACAGAGGAATGAGTACATCGTCGACAATAAGAACTTTGTCCTCGGCGTGGTTGATGACATAGACAAGTTGCTCTGGGAAGAGGCGAATATTCAATGTGTGCAGGACTGATCCCATTGAAGGAACTGCGAGATACGCCTCCATGTGGCCTTGATTGTTCCAAAGAAAGGTGCCCACCCGGTCACCTTGACCAACTCCAAGCGTCGAGAGTGCGGTTGCTAATTTACGCGCCCGAAGTCCAACCTCTTGAAAGGTCGCGCGACGATATCCACTTTCCTCGACCGTAATAACCTCGCTGTTCGCGAAGGTTGACTCACCAAAATTAAAAATATCGCTAATGAGGAGAGGTGGGTTTTGCATGGTGCTGTTCATCAATGGCTCCTGTCCGTGATCTTTGGCGTGGGTGAATCGTATCCGAGGCATTGAAGTCGTGGGGAAACGACCGTTGTGAGAGATGACGCTCCTCGGCCGCCTCTCGTTTGGTGCATTCGGCATCCTATTCCTGGTGATCGTTGTCGTCTCTGCGGTATTCACAGGAACTGTCTTGATCGTTGTCGATCCCAGCATTGGTGCGATCTCACGGGACGTTGGAGACCTTTCGGGCCCGGCAGTTCCTCCTCTTTGGAGCGACGCAGAGCGGGGAGCTGGAAATGAATGTCCTGGCGTCTCATGGTCCGTCCTTGGGGCTCTTGGATGGTTGACGTCAAAGTCGGGACGACTCCCTGAGGCGCCTCCCCCTTGGGCGTTGACAGTACGTGGACCCTTCGGTGTGGTCCCTGTCCTTGATGGGCATCGGGGCATCAGGCTTAACAGTGAAGCGCTCAGATCGGCTCAGATCTTGTGTGGAGAGGTTGCAATCACTGGCTCGCTTCAAGGCGCTCTGGGCGTCCTAACGGGTGATCAGAAAATGGTGGGAGTCATCAACACCTTGGCGACAAGCCTTTCGGTTGCACCGGACCTCTCTGCGGGTCGAGCAGTGGTTCTTGAATTCGCTGCGAGAGCGATAGGGACTCCCTATCAATGGGGCGGAAATGGACCATCAACCTACGACTGCTCTGGTCTGGTGGTCGCTGCGTTTAAAGCGGCAGGACTCGCACTCCCCCGAACGGCTCAAGCGCAGTTCGATAGATTTGCGGCCCTAGAACCCCCAAACATTCCGGGCGATCTCATTTTCTTCGGTTCGAGCACCGTTGACATAAGCCACGTCGGAATTGAAATTGGAGAAGATTTGATGATTGACGCTCCTCATACCGGAGCATTTGTTCGAATTGAGAATCAGAACTGGTCCGACGTGATTGGCTACGGGAGCCCGAGCAGCTAGCGGAGAGCACTCTGGCCGGGCGTGAGTGGTACCGGTAAGTCGCTGTGACCCATCAAGAATGTATCAACCGCTCCTGCAGCTGATCTGCCTTCGGCGATAGCCCAGACAATCAAACTCTGACCTCGGGTCATGTCCCCACAAACGAAGACTTTGTCGTGCGATGTCTTCCACGTTTCGTCACATGCCACATTTCCTCGAGGATCGAGGTTCAGGGCAAGTTCTGAAACAAGCGTCCCTTGCTCTGGGCCGGTGAAGCCCATCGCCAACAAGACAAGGTCAGCAGGAACATCGACGACACTGTGCTCATCGCCCTCGCTCCCAGCAGAGCGATACCGAAGCGTGATGACGTTCCCGTCGGCGTCTCCCAGTAACTCTGAGGTCGCTACTTCAAAGAGCCGATCTCCGCCCTCTTCGTGAGCTGACGATGTTCTCAGTACCGTTGGCCAGGTGGGCCAGGGATTCTCGGCTGCTCGGACTTCGGGAGGAGCCGCCATGATCTCTAGCTGTGTCACCGAAGATGCACCCTGGCGATGGGCTGTGCCGAGGCAGTCAGCTCCTGTGTCTCCTCCGCCGATGATGATGACGTGCTTTCCGCGAGCATCAATGACTGGAGCTGCCAACGAGCGTTCCTGCACAAGATTCGATGGTTTCAGGTAGTCCATGGCAAAGTGAACGCCAGTGAGCTCGCGACCCGACACGTTGAGATCCCGTGGGATAGTCGAGCCACAGGCAAGAACAATTGCGTCAAAGGTAGACGTGAGCTGCTCTGCAGGAATGACCGTCACTGAATCGGCATTTGGTGAACTCGGCCCACGTTCTTGCCATGGTTCATGAGTATCTCGAATGTCAGATGAGGATCCGATCAAAGTCGAACACTCAAAGACCACTCCTTCGTCGACAAGCTGTTCGAGGCGACGATCAAGAACAGACTTTTCCATCTTGAACTCGGGAATCCCATAGCGTAAGAGTCCTCCAGGCTTTTGACCTCGTTCAAACACCACCACGTCGTGTCCAGCTCGAGTGAGTTGCTGTGCGGCTGCCAAACCAGCAGGCCCAGAACCGACAACGGCAACACGCTTCCCTGTTTTTACGCTTGGACGAATGGGCTTGACCCACCCCTCTTCCCAGGCGCGTTCAATAATCTCGTACTCAATGCGCTCAATCGCGACAGGATCAGCATTGATGCCGAGGACGCAACTACCTTCGCATGGAGCAGGACAGAGCCGACCGGTGAATTCCGGGAAGTTATTCGTGGCGTGGAGCCGTTCGATTGCGGCTGACCAATCATCTCGGTACACCAGGTCATTCCATTCGGGGATCAGATTCCCAAGTGGGCATCCTTCATGGCAGAACGCAATACCGCAATCCATGCAACGAGCGCCCTGCTCGGCGGCCTCATCATGACTGAACGGTTCATAGACTTCCTTCCAATCCCGGATACGAACTGGGACGGGCCTTCTCCGGGGTAAGTGGCGATCAAAATCCAAGAAACCAGTGGTCTTACCCATGAGAGACCTCCATCACCGCTTCATCAATAGATCGACCATCGCGTTCGGCGGCTCGAGTTGCCTCGAGGATTCTCCGGTAGTCGCGGGGCATCACTTTGACAAAGTGTGAGGCCATTTCAGAGCCTTGAGAAAGAATCTCTTGAGCGACAGGCGATTCGGTGTCAACAACATATCTAGCGAGAAGCGACGACAACCACTCCGTATCCTCATCGTCAAGCGGTTCGAGGTCGACCATCTCTGGATTGACGTTCGCGTCAAACGAGCCATCTTTGTTGTAGACGAAGGCTATTCCGCCTGACATCCCAGCGCCAAAGTTGCGACCAGTCGACCCTAAAACAACAACGCGTCCTCCAGTCATGTACTCGCATCCATGGTCACCGATACCTTCAACAACGGCGGTTGCTCCCGAGTTTCGAACGCAGAATCTCTCCCCAACCTTGCCACGAAGGAAGAGCTCTCCATCAGTTGCCCCATACAAGATGACGTTGCCCGCAATGATTTGGTCTTCCGCCGAGAATGGAGCGTTGACGTCAGGCCTCACGATGAGGCGCCCTCCAGAAAGACCCTTCCCGACATAGTCGTTCGCGTCTCCAAGCAACGTCAAGGTGACGCCACGGGGAACGAACGCTCCAAAACTCTGACCAGCCGAGCCGGTAAAGGTGACAGCGAGCGTGTTCGGCTCGAGTCCACGAGCGCCGAACCGCTTCGTTATCTCGTAGCCAGTTAAGGTGCCAACAGTCCGATCACGATTTGTGATCGGAAGCTCCAAGTGAACAGGCGTCCCATGCTCCAGGAGATCACCGATTTGAGGAATGATTCTCTGATCGAGCGCCTTTTCGAGACCATGGTCTTGCGCTATGAGGGCTCGAGTGGGTACGCCATCGAGTGAGGACGGAGCTCCGAGCAGTGGGGTGAGATCCAGACCATAGCGCTTCCAGTGGTCAATAGCGCGTGCTGCATCAAGTAAATCGATACGGCCGATTGCGTCGTCAAGTGAAGTCAAGCCCAGAGAGGCGAGAATCTCTCGAACTTCTTCGGCTATGTATTCGAAGAATGTCTCAACAAATTCAGGTGTCCCCGAATAGCGAGCTCGTAGCTCTGGGTTTTGAGTTGCAATGCCCACGGGACAGGTATCGAGGTGGCAGACCCGCATCATGACGCATCCTGAAACCACCAACGGAGCACTAGCGAATCCATACTCTTCGGCCCCAAGTAGTGCGGCGATGACGACATCTCGACCGGTCTTCATTTGCCCATCAACCTGGACGACGATTCTGTCGCGCAGACCATTCATCATCAGGGTCTGTTGGGTTTCTGCGAGGCCGAGTTCCCACGGCGCTCCAGCATGTTTGAGAGAGGTCAGCGGTGCCGCTCCAGTACCACCGTCAGCGCCAGAGATCAGAACCACATCAGAGTGAGCTTTCGCAACACCTGCAGCCACCGTGCCAACGCCAACTTGAGCGACCAGTTTGACGTGAACTCGAGCTGTTGGATTCGCTGATTTGAGGTCATGGATAAGTTGCGCGATGTCCTCAATGGAATAGATGTCGTGGTGAGGTGGTGGTGAAATCAATCCCACTCCTGGGGTGGAGTGCCGAGTTTTAGCAATCCACGGTGTCACTTTATGGCCAGGGAGTTGTCCACCCTCGCCTGGTTTGGCCCCTTGTGCGATCTTGATCTGAATATCGTCAGCGTTCACGAGATACTCACTCGTCACGCCGAAACGACCTGACGCAACCTGCTTGATGGCACTGCGCCGAGAATCGCCGTTCTCGTCAGGAGTAAAGCGCTCGACGTCTTCGCCACCTTCTCCAGTGTTGGACTTTCCTCCTAAGCGATTCATCGCTATCGCCAGCGTCTCATGAGCCTCGCCCGATATTGATCCGTAGGACATTGCGCCGGTGGAGAAGCGCTTCACAATCTTCGAAATTGGCTCGACGTCGTCGATCGAGACCGTCGGAGAGGAATCTACCCTCAAGGACAAGAGACCACGAAGGGTTGATCCAATCTCCGCCTGCTCATTCACAAGAGTGGTGTACTCCTTGAAAATGTCGTAGCGCTTTGACCGGGTCGCATGTTGGAGCTTGAAGACGGTTTTTGGATTGAAAAGGTGCAACTCTCCTTCTCGCCGCCATTGGTACTCTCCCCCAACTTCGAGCTCTCGATGCGCTCGCTCGGTGGGTCGCTCCAGATAGGCCTCATGGTGACGTTCAATTACCTCACCAGCAATCACGTCGAGACCCGCACCGCCAAGTCTGCTTGTCGTGCCAGTGAAGTACTGATCGATCACGGCTGGGTCCAAGCCAATACATTCGAATATCTGTGCGCCGGTATACGACGCGACCGTCGACACGCCCATTTTGGACATCACCTTCAAGATTCCTTTGCTCGCTGATTTCGCGTAGTTAAGACGTGCTTGACGAGGGCTGATTCCTTCAAGAAGACCGGTGGCAATCAGGTCATCAATACTTTCGAGGGCCAAATAGGGGTTCACGGCCGCTGCCCCGAATCCAATCAGAAGTGCGGCATGGTGAATCTCTCGAGCGTCACCGCTCTCTACGACAAGGCCAACTTGAGTCCTGGTCTTTTCTCTCACGAGGTGTTGATGGACAGCAGCGGTCAGAAGAAGCGACGGGATAGGCAAAAGCTCTTCTGTAGAGTTCCGATCCGACAGGACAATAATGTTGGCCCCATCTCGGATGGCTTCAGAGACCCGTTCGAAGATCCCCTCGAGTGCCTGTTGCAACATTTCCCCTGCAGACTCCCCGTCTCGTGGTTGGTGGAACAGACCATCAACGGCAAAAGCTTTGAATCCAGGCGTCTCCCCATGTTCATTCACATAGAGCAATTTGGCGAGATCATCTCGGTCAATCACAGGACGTTTAAGGAGAATTTGATGACAACTCTCGGCAGTTGGGTCCAACACATTGCGTTCTGGTCCGACTTTTCCAGCCATTGAGGTCACCAGTTCCTCTCGAATGGCATCAAGTGGCGGGTTAGTTACTTGAGCGAACAGTTGAGTGAAGTAGTCGTAGAGCAAACGTGGCCGCTCCGAGAGGATGGCCAAGGGCGTATCAGAACCCATAGACCCAATGGGTTCAGCGCCAGTCTTGGCCATTGGACCAACAATGATCCGAAGTTCTTCGTTTGTGTAGCCAAAGAGTTGCTGATGTGAAACGACGCTGGCGTGCTGTGGTGTCAACATCTTTCGTTCAGGCAGGTCATCGATCGACAGCAGATTCTGGTCAATCCATTCCTGATAGGGATACTCGGCAGCCAATTCTGATTTGATCTCTAAATCTTCAACGATTCGTCCGAGCGAGGTATCGACCAGGAACATTCTCCCTGGCTCAAGTCGACCTTTCTCGATCACGTGAGCTGGGTCTATGTCGAGCACACCAACTTCGCTGGCAAAGATCACGCGCCGATCATCAGTCACCCAATATCGGGCCGGACGAAGGCCATTTCGATCAAGGACCGCACCGATAACAGTTCCGTCAGTGAAGGCGACATTGGCGGGCCCATCCCACGGCTCCATCAAGCAAGAGTGAAATTCATAAAAGGCTCGTCGATCTGGATCCATCGACGTGTGGTTTTCCCATGCCTCAGGAATCATCATGAGAACAGAGTGTGCGAGTGAGCGACCACCAAGGTGAAGAACTTCCAGGACCTCATCAAACGACGCCGAGTCGCTCGCGCCGGGTGTACAAATTGGGAAGATCCGATTAATGTCGCCACTGAAATGAGGAGACGACAAAAGCGCTTCCCTTGCCCGCATCCAGTTCCTATTGCCCTGCACCGTATTGATTTCCCCGTTATGGGCGATCAAACGATAGGGGTGGGCTAACTCCCAACTTGGGAAGGTATTAGTTGAGAAACGCGAGTGGACTAAGCCCAATGCTGATTCGAAGAGCGGATCTGAGAGGTCCAAGAAGTACTGTCGCAACTGCTCGGTCGTCAACATGCCCTTGTACACCATGGTTCGAGAGGAGAGCGAGGGCAGGTACACGCCATCGGTCTCATGCTCGATTCGTTTCCGGAAGGGATAGAGCGCTCTGTCAAGCTCCAGTCCAGATAACTGACGTGACGAGTCGCTCGACGCTATAAACACTTGCTCGATGAGGGGCTCGGCATTGCGTGCCGTCGTTCCAAGCGTTGATCCATCTCGTGGTACTTCTCGCCACGCCACAATCTCAAGCTGTTCTTGGCGTGCCACTTCTTCGAACATCGAGTGCACACGTGCGCTTTCATCCTTACCGCCATGGACGAAGACAAGGCCAGTGCCGTACATGCCAGGCTCCGGCAGCTGCGCGCCAAGCTCTGAACGCAGGAATGCGTCAGGGATTTGAACGAGGATTCCTGCTCCGTCTCCTGTGGATGGTTCCGCTCCAGAGGCTCCCCTATGGGCCAGGTTTTCCAGCACTGTCAGCGAATCGGAGACAATTTTGTGACTTTTAACGCCGTCAAGGTTGGCGACAAGACCAACGCCACAGGCATCGTGTTCAAATCGCGCGTCGTAGAGACCGCTCTGAACGGGATTGCTGGTGCGAGGTTGCGTCATTACAATCCTTTCGGGCTCAGGTCTGGACTTCTCCAGATGTCGTCTCACGTTGGTAACAGCTGACTGGGACGACGTTGGCCCGACTACAGCCCCCATACTCTATCAGCCGTTTTGAGGGTCAATGCAACGAACCTACGATGAAGAGGTGTTCAGCCAACCGGGACAAACCAGCCAGTGAGTAGTGACTCTGACCTGCTGGTGCTCGGTGGAGGGGCCATAGGACTCACTGTGGCGTGGAGGGCATCGCTCTCTGGACTCACCGTCACGTTGATCGATCCGACACCAGGTTCGGGGGCAATGTGGGCCGCTGCGGGAATGCTCGCATCGGCAGCGGAATCTCACTTTGGAGAAGAACATCACGTGGCACTGCTGAGTGCGGCCTCTGATCGTTGGATCTCATTTTCTCGAGAACTTGAAGGCGACACAGGGCTCAATATTGGCTACGAACAAAATGGAACGCTGCTCGTCGGCCTTGATCGAGGAGACCGCCTCGAGATCGAACGGTCAGTTGAGTTCCAACGCTCACTTGGCCACAACGTCGCTGACGTCGACCTCGAGAATCTCTCAGAGGTAGAGCCGGCGCTCCTCAGCACCATCAGCGTTGCCAAACAACTGCACAATGATCACCATGTCGATCCAAGAGCACTCGGGCGAGCCCTCCTTGCTGCGCTCGAGTTGAACAATGTCTCATTGCGTACCTCTCCGGCCGATTCCCTGACGCAGTCTGCGTTAGGAGTTGAGGTGACGCTTGGAGATGGCTCGGTGATACGTGGCGACAAAGCAGTTGTCACCATGGGAGCGCACACCAATTTTCTAGAAACGGCAAACCCCCTCCCTCAAATTCGCCCTGTCAAGGGCCACATTCTTCGACTTCAAGGACCGGTGCTCTTGAAGCACACGATCCGGGGGCTTGTCCATGGACGGAGCGTCTACCTCGTTCAACGGAAAACGGGAGAGATTGTTCTCGGTGCCACTGTCGAAGAGAAAGGATTCGATCGAACCGTACGGGCCGGAGAGGTGTTCCGGCTTCTCGATGATGCTCGACGAATTATTCCCGGAGTCGATGAGTTGGAACTTGTTGAGACAAGTGTCGGTCTTCGACCTGGTTCCCATGACAATGCCCCTGTTGTTGAATGGGCTGAAGAAGGACGTGTCCTGGTAGCCACTGGACATTACCGAAACGGCATTCTCCTGGCACCACTCACCGCAGACCTTGTCGTTGACATGCTCCAAGACAGACCCTCAATTCACCAGGAACTCTTCGTGTCGGCTCATAGTCACCACAGATCATCATGATTGAAATCACGCTGAATGGAGTTGTCACTTCTCTTCCCACCAATTCACATATTGAAGCCGTGGTGAAGATGGTTGCACCATCTCCTAGAGGCATCGCCGTCGCCCTGAATGGCGAGGTGGTATCCCGATCACTATGGGGTTCAACGAGCTGTCAGGCAGGAGACGTCATAGAAATTGTGACCGCTGCTGCCGGAGGGTAGCGAAGCATCTAAGGATCGCTAAGGTTGGGTGCATGACAACTACTGAAGATTTGCTTGCTGCCATCGATCAGCGCATCCTCGATGCGATCGAAGCCAAAGCAACTGGTGAGACGATCGTGCGACTCGCCGAAGCACGAGCCTGGCTGACAAACCCTGACCAACCTCATGGTGGATCTAGTCCTACCTCATGAGTGTCCGAACGGACGAAATTAATACGCACGACCCCCCGCAGGTCTCCGAGCGACCTGGATTCCGAGGCTGGTTTCATGTCGTCTCTTTTTTCATATTCCTCTTGGCCGCGCCAATACTCTTCATTCGATCTCCCTCAGCATGGGATACGGTCGCTATCAGTATCTACGTATTCTCGATTCTTGCCCTCTTCGGAGTAAGTGCACTCTTTCACCGAGTGCGCTGGAGCGAAACTGGTCGAAGAAAGATGCGACGTCTCGATCACTCCACGATCTTTCTGGCAATTGCTGGGAGCTACACCGCAGTTGCAGGTTTGGCGCTGAGTGGGTTGTCGCAAACTGTCATTCTGTGTTGGGTATGGACCGGTGCGATTGTCGGTCTTGTGATCCGACAATGTTGGCTCGATGCTCCGAAGTGGGTTATTGCGATTCCCTACATCGTCGTTGGATGGTCTGCCGTGATCTTTCTTCCCCAACTCCTTCACGCTCTGGGGTGCTGGGGCTTTGGATGGCTCTTAGCAGGAGGACTGTTTTACACAATTGGCGCTATTGCCTACAGCGCAAAACGCCCGAACCTCGTACCAGGCGTTTTTGGATATCACGAGGTCTTTCACGCTGGAACCGTGATGGGAGCAGCAAGTCACTACATCGTGATTCTCTACTTCGCACTTCCAATTGCAATAGCGAATCACTAAGAGGCGCTTCATTCAAGATGATTCTGTCGTTCCAGGAAGCGCAGTGAACGCAATCGGCTAACCTGGCGTTCCGCTCAAAAGAACGAAGTCGTTGTTGCGAGACGGGCTGTGGCGCAGCTTGGTTAGCGCGCTTGTCTGGGGGACAAGAGGTCCCGGGTTCAAATCCCGGCAGCCCGACCAAATTTGTCAACCTTGTGCTTTGTGGTTTCAGCCTCCAGAGGTTCTAATCAACGCGATGGAGATGTTTCTTGAAGTACGACACGTTCTGCACGTACTGCATCGCCGAAACCTTGATGAGCTCTCGGTTTGACCCGCCTTCTTTGATCTTGGCGGGAACCCCAAGTGCGAGCGCATCAGTAGGAACTTCCATGTTCGTAGGAACCACGGCATTCGCTCCTACCATCGCCCACGAGCAGATATGGGCGTAATGCAACACCACAGATCCAGAACCTACGAGACAATCATCATCGAGAATGCCACCTTCGATGTGGACGATGTGGCCAACCACGCAGCGTTCTCCAATCACCGTGGGGAATCCTGGACCACAATGAATCACCGAGCCATCTTGGATCGAAGTCTGTGCTCCAATACTGATCGTGCCGTGGTCAGCTCGCAGCACTACTCCTGGCCAAATGGACGCCTCTGGACCCACGGAGACGTCTCCGATGATGACGGCGTCTGGTGAAACATAGGCGTCAGGGTGAATCGCAGGAACCTTCTGGTCAAGACGATAAATCGGCATGCTGCGTAGCCTACGTTCACCGTAGGACCTTTGTGTTCCTTAATGGCTAATCCAGATAATTCCTTGATAGAGCCGGTAACCGAGATAGATCACCGTGGCGCAAATCATGAGCCAGAACTTCCAGGAGAGGGGCTTTCGCTTTCCGTCGCCAAGTTCGGTGTCACATCGATCACAATGGCCCTGTTGTGCCTCAGTATCGGTGACTACTCTGTCGCACGTGTCACACCAGGCCACTGTTAACCGACCCGCACCCGGATCTTCATCGGAGTCGCTCCAAAATCGAAACGCTCTCGGAGCGCTCTTTCTACGTAGCGAAGATACGTTTGCGGCAACCGAGCACTCGCGAAGAGTGTGAACGTCGGAGGATCGATTGCTCCTTGCACGGCGTAGCGAATTCGAGAGCCTGGAGCTGGGTGTGCCACTTGTAGGTCCCGGATTGCCCGATTGAGTGACCCCGTTGGAACTCTCTGGTGATATGCGTCAGTGGCTTCAAAGATTGCCGGAAGGATTTTGTGAACCCCTCGACCATTGATGGCTGAAATCCTCAGAACAGGAGCAGTCCCTAAAAACGCCAACTTCTCCCCCACTGTCGCCATAACGTCTGGACGCTTATCCGCTGGGACAAGGTCCCATTTATTCAGTACGACGACAGCTGGACAGCCAGCGGCTGAGATTCGCTCGGCCAAGCGTTGATCTTGATGTGATGCACCAATGGTGGCATCAATGACAAGGAGCGCTATATCAGCTCGATCGAGTGCATCAAGAGCTCGGATAACGGAATGTTGTTCGGCACCTCGCTCCGTTCGGGCACGACGCCTCATACCTGCGGTATCGATAAATCGAAGTGGACCATCGTCAGTCTCAACGACGGTGTCTATGGCATCTCGTGTCGTACCCGGCATATCGTGGATGACAGAGCGCTCATCGCCAATCATCTGATTGAAGAGGGTCGACTTTCCCACATTGGGTCGACCGACAATTGCCACTCCAGTCGTAGGGTCAAAGCTGGCGAGATCCTCGTCCACATGATCCGGCAGAGCGGCTATCACCGCATCTAGAAGATCTCCTGTCCCGCGACCGTGCAGTGCGCTCACTGGAAAAGGATCGCCGAGGCCGAGTTTTAGAAACTCCCAAATCGCACCTTCGTGAACCGCATCATCAACTTTATTCACGACCAGAATCACTGGCGTATCCATTCGATTCACAATCTTGGCTGCATCAAGATCTTCGTCCGTAATACCAACTGCGGCATCAACGGTGAAGAGAATAACGTCGGATTCAAGCAGAGCGCGCTCAGCTTGTGCTGAAACTTTCTCGTCGAGTTCACTCCCTTTTGCCATCCAACCACCAGTGTCAACAAGTTCAAAGGGGGTGCCGCACCATTCGCTTTCAACAGCCTTTCGATCCCTCGTCACGCCAGGGTGCTCTTCCACCACAGCAATTCTGCGACCAACAATTCGATTCATCAGGGATGACTTCCCGACATTCGGGCGACCTGCAATGACGACTCGTGGCAGGCTCATGATAGAGATCCCACGTGGACGGCCGACTGTTCTAGGAGAGTACGAAGCGCAACACCACTGGTCTCGATTACTTCGACCTTGATTGAGAGGTCTTCGACGTGAGGACCATCGAGGAAGCGACCCTCATTGAGACAGACATCCGGCAATACGTAGCGCGCATGGCCGCCATGATCACGAAGAGTCCGCTCGATATCGCCTGCAGTCATCAAGCCGGTGACACCAATATTTCCTCCAAAGAAGCGATTCTCCACTACGAGGATTTCTACATCCGACCTTCCGAACTCGCTCAGGAGTGGACTCAGTACCTGGGCCCCATAGGCACCAGTCACGAGTACGGGCTGTCGGTCTCGATCCGGAGAAGAAAGCGCGCTTCGCTCAGCTCGATAGCCCCATGGAGGAGCTCCATCAACCGATTGAAAGAAGCCGCCATGGCCGTCCGCTGCGAGGTGCGTTCCTGATTGAAATTCAATTTCGAATGATTTCATCATTCCAATTCCATTTTCAATCTGAGTAAAACCTTCGAAGAATGGAGCAGGTGGACTTACGGTGTTGGCGAGCAGGTAATACTCGTCGGCGCAGAACAGTTTCCGATCCCCGAAAAGTTCACAACACGCATCTCCAAGAGAGTGAACGATCTCGATAACCGCCTGCGCTTCTTCCAACGTGTGGGGGCGCATTCCTGGTTCATTGGAGTGATCACTGACGCCCAAGGGAACAATGCCTACCGATGCGAGAGCAGAATAACGATCCATGATGTCAAGGAGAGTTCGCTCAAGATGGACGCCGTCGTTTACTCCAGGACACACGACAACTTGACCATGAACCTCGATGCCGGCTTCCAGCAGGATATCGAGCCACTTCAAACTTGTTGCACCTCGTGGATTTCGAAGCATTGCGGCGCGCAGATTTGGATCTGTCGTATGGATTGAAACATAGATCGGGCTGAGATGTTCTCGAATCACTCTCTCAGCGTCGAGTTCCGTGAAACGAGTCAGTGTGGTGAAGTTTCCGTAGAGAAAAGAGAGGCGGTAGTCATCATCTTTGAGGTACAAGCTCTTTCTCATGCCCTTGGGAAGTTGATAGATGAAACAGAATTCACAGTGATTGTCACAGGTACGAATTCGGTCGAAGACCGCAGAATCGACTCGAAGACCGAGGGGTTGACCGACCTCTTTGCTGATACGCAGTTTGCGGTCAATCGGCGAACCTTTTCGCTGGACCACCAGGTTGACTTCTGGGCCATCCGTGAGTTGCTGGTACTCAATCACGTCAAGGGGGACGACTCCATTGATGAGCACAAGGACGTCGCCAATTGCGAGGCCAGCCTGAGCAGCAGGAGATCCTTCTGAGACTTCACTTATTACTGGGGCCGACACAGGTCAAAGTCTAGGCGCTCTGCCCTGTTCGCCCTCCGAGACAACTACCCTGATAACCATGGCCGTAGAACAAGTCCTCCTAGCCGCACCACGAGGATTCTGCGCTGGCGTCGAAAAGGCCATTAAGGCTCTCGCGTGGATGGTAAAAGTATTTGAACCACCCGTGTACTGCTACCACGAGATCGTCCACAACCAGTACGTTGTCTCCCAATTTCGCGATCAGGGCGTAATTTTCGTCGATGACGTGAACTCAGTCCCTCCTGGCGCTCCTTTGATGCTGAGTGCTCATGGTTCGGCTCCTGAAGTCGTGACGGATGCCCGGCATGAGAATCGAATAGTGATCGATGCGGTCTGTCCCTTGGTGACAAAGGTTCATCATGAGTTGAAGGTGCGCGCCAAGAAGGGCTATCAAGTCCTCTACATAGGCCACGCCATGCATGAGGAATCGGTCGGGACGATGGCGGTCGCACCAGATGCGGTCCACCTTATCGAGACCGAAGCTGACATCGAAGAAGCGAGTAGGGCAATCGAGCCGGGAACGCCAGTTGCGCTTCTGGCACAGACAACGTTAAGTCACGACGAGTGGAGTGGACTCGTTGATCTTGCTCGACAGAAATTCCCTGATCTTTGGATGCCGGGTCGCAGTGATCTTTGTTTCGCTACCACGAATCGACAAACTGCCCTCAGAGAAATTGCGTCAAGAGCCGATGCGGTAATAGTTATTGGCTCGGCAAACTCTTCGAACACGGTCGCTTTGACAACAGTTGCGTTGGCATCAGGTTGTCCTCGTGTTCTTCGAGTGAATGCAGCAGAGGAATTACCTGACGACCTCACGGGTATCGTCGGCGTCACAGCCGGCGCGTCAGCTCCCGAACGTCTCGTTGAAGACGTCATTAAGCGACTGAATCCACTCCAAGGAATCACGACGCTCGAGACGACGAAGGAAGATGAATATTTCCCTCCTCCGCCAGAACTCCGGGATCTTCTCCATAACCTCGAGAAAGACCAAGCACCCGAAATTGGAGCGATTCTGGCCAATGATCGCAATATTTCAGCGACACAAGTGCTCGAGGATCTTCGGCTCCGTTCGGTGGAACCAGAGCAACCCCTTGAGATGAAAGACTAAGGAGATGAGTACAACTGAGTCGAAACCAGTCTTTACCCGGATGGATGATTCCACGCGTGAAGAATGGATGGTCATAGCCCAAGAGACAATGGCCAATCAAGGACGAGTCGCAGATTCTCTCCTTGTAATGCTTCAGCAACTCAGCGCCGTCACCGACGGTTTCGCCGTTGATCAACTCACTCACTGTCTGCAAACTGCTGCTCGAGCTGAAGCAGCTGGAGCGGACGAAGAGGTGATCGTTGCCTCGCTCCTCCATGATGTCGGCAAAGCAATCTCTGTCCCAAACCACCCGAAGATTGCCGCTGAGATTCTACGGCCGTATGTTCGTAGTGACGTATTCCACATGATCCTCGCACACCAAGATTTCCAGGGACGTCACTACTACGAACACTTAGGTCTCGACCCCAATGCTCGAGATCAGTATCGATCGGAAGAGTGGTTCTCACTCGCAGAAACGTTTGCGGATGAGTGGGACCAGACAAGTTTTGACCCCGACGGACCGATTCCTCCCCTTTCACACTTCGAGCCCATGGTTCGAAGAGTATTTGCAACTCCACATCAACTCTAAGGCGGCAATGGCAAACCACAACAATTTAGAACGCGAGAGAATCGCGACCCTACGCTCCCATGTCATACAACAAGCTCGTGACGAATTTGACGCTCGGTACCCTGATGTCACCTTCTCTCGCACCGTGGCGTTGATTTGCGCCTATGAGGAAGAAGGCAATATTGGAGACGTTCTCAAGGCAATGCCCACCACGGCTTGTGGACAGGATGTAACAACGCTTGTCATCGTTGACGGTGGTTCTGATAAGACTGCAGACATTTCCAGAGAAGCAGGGGTACTCACTTTTGTATTCCCCGCCAATCTCGGACACGGTGTTGCTCTTCAAGTCGGCTACAGACTCTGCATCGAGAAGAAGGTTGACTATGTCGTCACGCTTGATGCTGATGGGCAAAATGATCCGGGTGAGATTCCAACGATGCTTGAGCCACTCGTTGAGAATGAGTCTGATTTTGTCGTCGCTTCCCGGCGACTTGGTGTTGATACGACAACGGATCGCTTTCGAAAAGTTGGCGTGGTGTTCTTCTCGACAATCATGAATGCCATGACGGGAGCAAAATTGACCGACACCTCGAATGGGTATCGCTCACTTCGGGTGTCCATGCTTGCAGATGTCGTCGATCGCCTTCAGCAGGAGCAGTACCAGACTGCCGAACTGTTAATCACCTGTCTCAAGCGCGGCTGGAAAGTCACTGAGCGCCCAACGGTGTGGCTCCCCCGTCAATCGGGAACTACGAAGAAGGGCAAAAACTGGCTCTTCGGCTTTCGCTACGCACGCGTCGTGATCTCGACGTGGTGGCGTGAACGCTAAGCATTTGCTTTATTGAACGCATCTTGAAGTTGATCCCTTAGTTTCTGACTCAGCTGATGGACTGCCGAGCGAGAAACTCTCCCCTTGTCGCTCTTCTCAGGCGCCGTCATGACGTCTCCCAAGTAGAGGTGCACCTTGGCGGGACGAGGAACTTTCGAGCCTTTCGGCATCGCCTTTGCTGACCCAGCGATTCCGAGTGGCGCAATGCTCGCACCCGTTCGTGCGCTCAAGAATGGCGCTCCCTCCAGGATGTCGCCCAGCAGTGGTCCATCTTGCCGCGTGCCTTCTGGGAACATCACGAGCACCTGACCTTCTCGCAAGACCGCCTCTGCATGGGCCAAAGCCGAACGATCTGCCGACTCACGATGGACGGGAAAGGCCCCCATGTTCAGCAAAAACCTTCCAAGGATTTTGTATTTCCAGAGAGAGTCTTTCGCCATGAAGAACATCTTTCGGTCTGAGGTGAATATCGCAAAACCAAAATCAACATATGAGCGATGAACCGGGGCGATGATGACAGGACCACTCTCAGGGATTGTTCCGGGGCCTTCGAGCTTGGGGCGAAACCATGCCTTCATGATGAGGTAGACCAGCCGACGTAAAACTCGATAGGTCAATGTTCTATTGGGATTCGGGACGAAGATCGCACCTCGTCCAGGCGAGGGGCGGCGACTTTGAGATTGCTCGCTCATACCCCCCCCTTTCTCAGTGAGCCGCTGAAGGACCATTTCAATGATCTCATCAACAGCAAGCGAAGTGGTGTCAATCACCCACGCATCCTGAGCAGCGCTCAGAGGCGATGCAGATCTGGTCGAATCAATCTCATCTCGCCTCGCTACCGAGGCAGGATCTTCTTCGGATCGCCGACGCGCTCGCTCTGCTGACGACGCAGTCAGAAACAGCTTGATGTCGGCATCAGGGAAGACCACCGTTCCAATGTCGCGTCCTTCCACGACACCCCCTTGGTGGGATTCCGCCCACTCGCGTTGTCGAGAAACGAGGACTTCCCTCACCGCAGGATTGGCGGCGACCAGTGAAACGGCAGCATTGACGTTTTCGCTTCTCAGCGAAGCCGAGAAATCAATCTCATTCACATACGCACCATTATCAAAACCAAGTGAGGCAGCCTTCGCAAACACGGCGATCTCATCATTATTCGAAGGCTCGAGGCCAGCGTGAAGAGCAGCGGCAGCGAGCGCTCGATAGGAAGCCCCGGTGTCGAGGACATCAAGTTCTAAGCGTGCAGCCAGGGCCCGTGCAAGTGTTGATTTCCCTGATCCAGCTGGACCGTCAATCGCAATAATCAAGTGAGAGCTCATGAGAGTCGTGCGAGGTCGCTCTCGAAATTGGGGTAGCTCGACATCACAGTCTCAAATCCTGAGATGTCCGCTCCCCCACCCACCACGCCAGCGATTGCAGCTGCCATTGCCACCCGGTGATCACCTTCGGCATCGATGACCAAATGAGAAAACGAGGCTGACCCTCGCCCCTCGACGTACAAATCGTCACCCTCGGACCACGCTCGGGCGCCGAGCCCTTCGGCGAGTTCCTTTGACTTTTCGAAGCGGTCTGATTCTTTTAGCCTTAGTTCGCCGACGTCAACAAAGCGAGTGATTCCAGTTGCCGCCGCCGCAGCGACCACCAAGATCGGAACCTCATCGAGTGAAGGAATCTCTTCAGCACGCACTTCTGTGGCGATCAGAGCTGCGGGAAGGGCTTGAACGTCAAGGTTGCCGTCAGCGTCGAACCTCTTTAGTAATTGTCCACCCATTCGCTCCAACACCTCTAAGAAGCCGGTTCGAGTAGCTCCCGGGTAGAGGCCAGTCGTCGTGATCGAACCTGATCTAGCGAGGAGGCCAGCGACGATGAAAAATGCACCTTGAGAGGGATCAGAAGGAATGATCCAGTTCCTTGGTGCCAACGTGCTCGGACGGAGCGTTATCACGAGGTGGTCGTTGATACGTTCTCGAGTGAGAGCAGCGCCAGCAAACAGCAACATTTCCTCGGTGTGAGGGCGGGTCTCAATCGCTTCCCTGACAACTACGTCTTCTGTCCCTCGGAGTCCTGCAAGAAGGATCGCCGATTTGACTTGGGCGCTTGTCACTGGCGTCGTGTAGTCGATTCCACCGAGAACGCCACCTTCGACAGAGACTGGGAGGGTTACTTGCGGTCCCACGCCGGTCACCGTGGCGCCCATTTCACGAAGAGGAACAGCCACTCGGTCCATTGGACGTCGCGAGAGTGATCCATCCCCTATGAACCTGTGGACGCCTTCGATGGAGGCGACCACGCCCATCAGCAGTCGTAAGGTTGTTCCCGAATTTCCGCAGTCCAAGCTTGCGCTTGCGGGATGAATCGATGCTCCCGCCCCTTGCACCTCCACGCGAGAAGGTGCAAGAACTTTGAAGCGAGCCCCGAGTTGTTCCATGATGACTTGAGTGCCAGCGACATCATTTCCATTCGATAATCCAGAGATTGTGGATGTCCCTTCCGTCATGGCGCTGAGGATAAGAGCACGGTGGGAAATCGACTTGTCTCCTGGAGGCGCAATTGAACCGTTCAGTTCTTTCTTCGGTTGAATGATGGTGGAAGGCGTAGCCATGATTACAACTCCAGGGAGGAGCTGGAGAATCCCCTTTGGTTCAGTGCCTCGACAAAGCGCTGCGCGTGCTTCGTTTCGACGACCAGGATAAGAACGCCTCTGTCACCTTCAATGCTGTGCGCGATCTCAATATCAACCACACTGACGCCTAGATCACTTGCAGTTGAGGTCACACTGGCCAACACACCAGGTTGATCTGGAACTGGGAGACGCACTTGCGTGAGTCGCTCCCGGTTGATCGTGCCACCAGGAAGGGCATTTCTCGCAAGCGACGCAGTGGACAGGACCTCACTCAGATTCGACTTTCGTTGCTTATCAACATCGTCTCGAAGGTTCGAAAGTCTCTCTATGAGATGGGTAAGTCCATCCGATATCGCTTTGTGGTTCTCAATGACGAGATCAGGCCAGATGCCAGGATCACCAGCTGCGACTCTCGTCATATCTCTGAATCCACCGGCGGCCAGTTGCAGGAGAGCGCCATCGCTTTGCGCAGCAAGGCTCGCTTCGTTCATGAGGGATGCTGCTACCAAATGGGGGACGTGGCTCACTAAAGCAACAAGGCGATCATGATCTTCTGGTGAAAGAGCCAGTGTGTGTGCACCAATTTCATGGAGGATAGACACACAACGCACATAGGTCTCTGGAGGCGTGGATTCGTGTGGCGTGAGGACCCAGGTCGCTCCGACAAAGAGGTCAGATCGAGATCCCGTGTTGCCAATCTGTTCTGAACCGGCCATGGGATGGCCACCGATGAAGCGAGGGTCACCGACTGAAGAGCAAATTGATGACTTCACTCCTGCCATGTCCGTGACAATAAGAGAGGGGTCCGTGTGTCGTTGGAGCGCATCGAGGGCCACCATGGCAACTTGGTTGGAAGGGACAGCGATCACAATGAATGTTGAGTTCGAATCGTCTCCTTCGACATCAATGATGCCGTTTTTGAGTGCCTGACTAATCACTACAGGATCTGTATCAACTCCACTCACGTGCCAACCATTTTGTCGAAGTGCGAGGCCAATGGATCCGCCAATGAGTCCGACTCCAATAATGGTTGCCCGGCGCTCCAGAATCTCGCTACTGAGGGAGGTCATCTCGAAGGCCCTTTGCGTCGTGGAGGTACACGTGATGGAGTTCGCCTCGTGGCAGGGACGTGGAAATATGCATCATGACCCGGATACATCGCTCGGTGGCTCCAACCACAGGAATCTCTTGCGCACACATCAAGGGAACCTCGCCAAATCCGTTCAATCGAGCAGGAGTCGCTGGGAACGCTGAGACGATGTCGTGTGTAGCGGTGAAGAAGATGCTGATCACATCGTCAACGCTCAGGGAGTTCTGATCCATCATTTGCTGAAGGAGTTCTTGTGTCCTTTCGGCAACCTGCTCCGGAGTATCTGCGTGAAGTGTGGTTGCTCCACGCAGCGCTCTCACCATTGACTGTTCCATAGAGAGTAAAGACTACTTGGGAGTGGCCACCATCACTGGTGGCCGTTCTTGGATGAGCGCTGAAGCGAGACGAGTGACTTCTTTCACCGTCAATTCTCGGTACTCACCGGGTTTTAGGGTTGCGTCCCCGACTCCACCGATTCGAGTCCGAACAAGTCGCACCACTGGGTGGCCAACGGCGTCACACATCCGTCGAACCTGGCGGTTACGCCCCTCATGAATTGTGATCCGTAGGAGTCCTTCACTGACGCGAGAAACCTTTGCTGGTGCTGTCATACCGTCTTCAAGTGCCACGCCTTCTCGCAGGGAGCGCACTGAGGCTGGTGTTGGGTCTCCGTGCACCTGAGCGAGATACTCCTTCTCAACACCCTTCGAAGGGTGCATGAGGTCCTGCGCGAGATCGCCGTCGTTCGTCAAGATAATCAGACCTTCTGTCATGAGATCCAATCGGCCCACTGGGAAAACTCGCGGTTCATCTGGAACCAAACTCAAGATGGTAGGTCGACCCTCAGGATCAGCGGCCGTGGTCACAACTCCAGGTGGCTTGTTGAGGAGGTAGTGCACGAGCCCAGGAGCAACTGGTGCGAGGATTCCATCTACTTCGATCCGAACTTCCGAGGGCGCAACCCGGTCACCAATGGTGGCGAGCTTCCCGTCGATCGTCACCCGTTCGTCAAAGATCAGGGTCTCGCAGTGCCGACGACTTCCATAGCCCGCCCGTGCCAACACCTTCTGGAGCCGTTCGACCGGCTCACTCTCTGTCATGTCGTTGGAGAGTCCGTCAAATCGTCTGCGAGGCGAACTGCCTCTTCAGAGTCGGGCAAAAGTGTCTCGGGCCGAGGGAGTTGCGTTAGCGAGGAGAGGCCGAGGCGATCAAGGAATATCTCTGAGGTCCCATAGAGAATTGCCTGTCCAGGTCCATCAGCCATACCAACAATATCGATGTAGCCCCGTTGTTCTAAGAGACGGACGACACCGTCAACATTGACGCCGCGAAGTGCTGCGATTTGCGCCCGTGAAACGGGTTGGCGATAGGCCACGATTGCCAGCGTTTCGAGAGCGGCTGTAGAGAGCCGTGCAGACACTTCGCGTTGTGCGAACTTTTGTACGACGTCAGCAACACTTGGATTCGTCTGGAGACGCCACCCGGAAGCTAACTCCACAAGGACAAACCCACGATTCGACGTGATCAAATCTTGCTGGATGGTTTCCAACGCCGTCGTGACGTCGTCGAGGGCTGCCCCCGTTAGGTCAGAAAGGCTCTTTGCGTCGACGGGCTCGAGTGCGACGGTGAGGACTGCCTCGAGCGCACAGGTCAATTCATTAGCCTTCATAATCGTCAACCTCCAGTGATCCAGAAATGATGTCATCGGGGTGCACTTCGTCCCCGATCCAGGCAATGACAAGATCTCCAAACGTTGTTCCCTGCCCTAGCGACACCCTCCCCAATTTACAGAGTTCCAAGATGGCTAAGAAGTGAACAATAATTTCGAGCCGCTCATAGATGCCTGCAACAAGTTCACGGAAACTCGTACGCCCTCGTCGAGGCAGGTCGAGCGCCAGTGTCGCAACTGTCTCAGCTACGGTGATCGAGTCAATAGTGACGTGACTGAGGTCGACCTGCTCTGTCGAGACCTCTTCGACTGAGCGTTCGTAGGCGGCAAGCAGTTTCTCTAGAGTGACACCAACGAGGAGGTCGGGAGGCACAATCTCAAAGTCCTGATCAAGACCAACCGCACGAGGAATTGTGTGGGTCACGGATTCCAGCAGACCTGCGAACAAATCGGCAGCAGCGGCGTAGGCTCGTAATTCGAGGAGTCGAGCCAAGAGAAGGTCACGCTCTTCCCATCCAACCATCTCTTCGTCATTTTCAACCTCGTCTGGGCCAGGAAGCAGGCGGCGGCTCTTCATCTCAAGAAGAATTGCTGCGACTAAGAGGAAGTCACTTAATATGTCCATCGGTAACTGGCCTTGGGCGTTCACAACCTCTTGGACGAAGGCATCAACAACAGGTGCGAGTTCGATGTCGAGGATGTCGAGCTCGTGACTTGAGACGAGATTCAACAGCAGTTCGATTGGCCCGTTGAAGACCGGAGTTTCCACGACGTAGGTCACGCCATGAGACTACCGAACCTTTCGAGGCCGTGAGTCATACTGCGGATGCCGAGCATCCGGGTCAACTTCTCGTAACATAGGCCCATGGCTCGTGTCCTTTCTGGAATCCAACCTTCGGGCGACCTCCACCTTGGAAACTATTTTGGAGCGGTCAGGAACTGGGTTTCAGACCAGGAACGCACCGACGCTTTCTTCTGTGTGGTCGATCTTCACGCATTGACCCAATCTCTTGACCCGGAAGATCTTCGACGCCAGTCTTTAGACCTGGCTTGTGTCTTGTTGGCAGCTGGGATTGATCCAGAAAAATGCACCTTATTCCTGCAAAGTCATGTCCCCTCTCACCAGCAACTGGCGTGGATCCTCGAATGTTCGGCGACCTTCGGGGAGCTCAAGCGAATGACACAGTTCAAAGACAAAGCTGGCGACCAAGAGGCGGTACGAGTAGGGCTCTTTACATATCCCGTCCTGATGGCGGCCGATATTTTGCTCTACGACGCCAATGAAGTCCCAGTAGGAGACGACCAACGCCAGCACCTTGAACTCACGAGAGAGATCGCCAATCGCTTCAATAATCGCTACGGACAAACCTTCGTCGTTCCGACCGCCACGATCCCTAAGGTGGGCGCTCGCGTCATGGACCTCCAGCACCCTGAGCGAAAGATGTCAAAATCAGTCAACTCTCCACTTGGAACTATTGGCATTCTCGATAAGCCAGTAGAGATCGAAAAAAAGATCAAAAAGGCCGTCACTGATAATGATGGGATCGTTTCGTTCGATGTGGAAGCGAAACCAGGATTAGCCAACCTCTTGACATTGTTTGGAGCGTGCCTCGGCGAGGACCCCGAAGAGATCTCAAAGCGATACGAACGATACGGAGACCTCAAAAAGGATGTCGCAGAAGCGTTGATTGAATCCCTCCGACCTCTCCAGGAGCGCTACCAAACCTTCAGTGCTGATATCCCAGAGGTCCTCCGCATCTTGCATCACGGTGCTCTCAAGGCTCGAGAGGTAGCTGAGGTGACGTATCAGCGGGCTGCAGACGCCGTCGGACTTGTGAGCGAGGCCTAACGACTATCTAGTCCAGCGAGCTACAGGTGATGCAGAGAGGCGTCATAGGAAGAGCCGCTAAGCGTTCGCTTCCAATTTCTTTTTGACACTTTATGCATCGTCCGTAGGTGCCGTCCTCGAGACGAATAAGAGCATCTTCAACTTCGGTCAATGTGCCCTTCAGTTCCGAGGCCAATACCTCTGCTTCTCCACGCTCTGCCGTCACCTGAGAGGTGTCGGCGAAATTTGGGTCATAGGAGAGAGATCCGCTCTCCCCTAGACCAAGATCGCTGAGCTCATGCTCGATGCGAACCCTTTCGCCTTCGAGAATTTCTCGTTCATCTCCATGGGGCTCAATCGACATGGCATGACCTTACGCCTAAAACGGCTTCATGTCGGGGTCGGCCCAGACGCCCGTGGGTGAGCATTTGTGTATGCCACCACAAGATGGTCCTGTGACACTTTTGTGTAGATCTGTGTTGTCGCCACCGAGGAATGCCCCAAAAGCTCTTGTACGACCCGAACGTCTGCACCATGGGCGAGCATATGAGTCGCGCATGAGTGACGAAGGACGTGTGGACTGACCACTGACTCAAGTCCTGCTCGTTCAGCGCGCTTCTGTACCATGAGATGAATGCCCTGACGGGTGATCCGTTTCGCTCGCTGATTGAGAAAAAGAGCGTGTTGGTCCTCTCGGGACAACGACTTTTCTCCGATGAGACGACTTCTCCCGAGAGGGCTCGTCCACGAGCTCACCGCTTCGTGGGCTGCTCGACCAACCGGGACTAATCGCTCTTTGTCTCCTTTGCCGATCAGGCGAAGAAGTCCTTCGTCGTAGGACAGATCTGAAAGGTTCAGCGTAACGATTTCGGAGACTCGAGCTCCCGTCCCGTAGAGCAACTCGAGTACTGCCCGATCTCGAAGAGAAAGTGGGTCATCTCCAGAGATGCTCTCAAGCAACCGAAGAACGCTGTCTTCACTCAGTGCCTTTGGGATTCGAGAAGGAACACGCACAGCGCTGGCGTTGACGCTCGGATCCACAGAAAGCGCTCCCTCATCGAGGAGAAACGTATAGAGACCCTTGATGGCTGATCGCGATCGGGCAATCGATGCTGATGCCTTCTTCTCGTTCCGCAATCGATCTAGGTGAGAGTCAATGTCGGCGGGCTGTGCGGTGGTTACCTTTCGGCCCATTGTCTCGAGTGACTCTTCATAGCGGAGAAGATCTTGACGATAACTTTGTACCGTTCGAGGTGAACGGCCCTTCTCGATAGTTAACCAATCGAGGTAGGCCTCGCCGACGAGATCGAGTCGTTTAGATGCCATGTCGACGGGCCGTCAGCGAGAGAGCCAGACACGTTGTGGCGTCTTGGATTCTCCCTCCCTCCATCATTTCGATCGCTTCAGAGAAGGGAAGAAACGAAACCCGAGCATCCCATTCTTCGACACCTTCTGGTTGGCGCTCCCCACGAGAGATGTTCGTGGCGAGGAAGATCTCCGTGCGTTGAGAGCTAAATCCAGGAGAGTTAAGGAAGACTCCAAGAGACTCGAAACTCTCAGCGCGTATTCCCGTTTCTTCATACAGTTCTCGCTGTGCTGTTTCTCTCCCCGCCTCGCCCAAGTGATCACACGTTCCAGCGGGTATCTCGAAGATCCGATGTTCGACAGCGGCCCGATACTGCTCGAGGAGAACAACGTTGAAGGATTCGTCGATGGCGATAATCGCAACGGCACCTGGATGGACCACCACTTCTCGATCAAAGACCTCATCTCCATGGCGAACAAATCGGCGTTCGAGGTCGACGACGAAGCCCTCGTAGATGGTTTCAGTACGCTCGATAGCGAAACCGAGCATGAAGTCCTCGCTCAGTGGACGGCGTCGAGATCTAACAGTCGAGGCTCGCGCCCAGCTTTTCGACGCATCGCACCCGCTAGGAGACCCTGAAACAGAGGGTGAGGACGGTCAGGCCGAGACTTGAACTCAGGATGTGCTTGCGTTCCGACAAAGTACGCGTGATCTGGTCGCTCAATAAACTCAACTAAACGACCATCTGGAGATGATCCAGAACAGACGAGTCCAGCTTCTTCGAGTTTGCTTCGATATCTGGAGTTGAATTCATAGCGATGTCGATGTCGTTCGGAGACGACTTCAGCATCGTAGAGGGAAGCTACGACGCTCCCAGAAGAAAGCATGGCTGGGTACGCTCCAAGACGCATCGTGCCGCCAAGATCTGAAACGTCAGCTTGGTCGGCCATCAGGTCAATGACGGGATGCGACGTGAGGCGATCGAACTCAGTGGAATTGGCGCCTTCGAGTCCCGCGAGGCTTCTCCCGGTCTCTACAACCATCACCTGCATCCCAAGACAGATGCCGAGCAGTGGAATATCTTCTTCTCGAGCGATCTTGGCTGCAGCAATCATGCCCTCAATACCCCGTTCACCGAAGCCTCCAGGGATGACAATGCCGTCTAGTTTCGCCAGGAACTCAGCGCCATATTCACTCGGCACCAATTCAGCATCCACCCAGACAAATTCAATTGCAGCCTGGTGTTCAAATCCTGCATGACGCAGTGCTTCAACAATCGAGAGGTAGGCATCTGGCAAATTCACATATTTACCAATGATTCCTATACGCACAGTTTCTGAGAGTCGCTCGACCCGATCGACAAGTGACTCCCACTGGTTTAACTCAATCGGATGATCATCGATATCGATTCGTAAGATATCGAGAACGACCTTGTCTAGACCTTCTTCATACATGGCGATCGGAATCTCATAGATACTTGGAGCGTCAACAGCTGAAATAACCGCTTGTGCTGGGACGTCACACAGAAGTGAAATTTTCCGTTTCAATCCGTCTGAGATCGGTTGGTCGCTTCGACAGACAATCACGTCAGGTTGAATTCCCCTGCTGCGCAGTTCAGTAACCGAGTGCTGCGTTGGCTTCGTTTTTTGTTCTCCCGATGGAGCGAGATACGGCACCAAGGTGAGATGTACGTAACAGACGTTGTCTCTCCCTACGTCACTCCTGAACTGGCGAATCGCTTCGACAAAGGGGACGATCTCGATGTCACCGACGGTGCCGCCAATCTCGACAATGACGATATCGAGATCTTCAGAATCCAAGCGTCGAACTCGCTCTTTAATCTCATCGGTGACATGAGGTATCACTTGGACTGTTTTGCCGAGGTAGTCGCCGCGTCGCTCTTTAGCGATCACTGAGGAGTAAATCGATCCAGTCGTCGTGTTCGAGTTTCTATTTAAGCTCTCATCGATGAATCGCTCGTAGTGGCCGAGGTCGAGGTCAGTCTCTCCCCCGTCATCAGTGACGAAGACCTCGCCATGTTCTCCAGGATTCATCGTCCCAGGGTCAACGTTGATGTAAGGATCGAGTTTGCACATCGTCACGCGAAGACCACGTTGTTTGAGAAGTCGACCGAGAGATGAAGCGGTGAGTCCTTTTCCGAGAGAACTCGAGACCCCTCCAGTGACAAAGATGAACTTGCTCATCTGCTGTTCTGTGTGTCGCGGACCTTCACCGGAATCCCAGGTTAGACCAACGAGACCCCTCAGGTGGCGGAGCCTCCGGCGTGAAGGAGTTCTCGAGCATGTTCGAGAGCCGTCTCGTTCTCTGGTTGGCCAGAAAGCATTCGAGCAATCTCACGGACACGTTCATCCCCTGTGATCACTTTGGCCGTTGCCAAGGTGGCAGAGTCACCAACATCCTTAGAAACGCTGACCTGGCAGGAGGCCATGGCGGCCACCTGGGCCAGGTGAGTCACCACAAGGACCTGAGCATGGGATGAAACGTCTTTCAAGGCGCTCGCGAGCGCCACTGCGGTTGATCCGCCAATTCCAGCATCGACCTCGTCAAAGATCATCGTGGGCGTCTCTCCTGGAAGAGCCAGTCGTATAGCCAGCATCAAACGTGCCAACTCACCCCCGGATGCCACCGCCGAGACTGGCGCCAAGGCCAGGCCTGGGTTCGCGCTGAAGAGGAGGTCGACCCGATCACCGCTCTCCCCCTCCAGAGTGATCTCAAGGGAGGCATGCTCGAGAGCAAGGCTCGAAAGGCGGGCAAGAAGGTCTCGCACCATCGCCGGGGCGGCGTGCTGACGTTTGGAAAGGACTTTTTGAGCAACGTTTTCAAGAACCAAGGTCGCCGCACGACTTCGTTCATCAAGACTTAATCGAGCGTCTTCTGCGTTGAGAAGAGTTGCGAGTTGGCTCCCAAACTCCTTGCGCTTAAGCGAGACGTCATCGAGGGTTGGGCCGTACCGACGGCACAAGTGATGAAGAAGTGACAAACGCTCGTTTGCGAACGTCAGGCGCTCAGGATTCTCCTCAACGAGTTCAGACGCCTTTCTCAACTCACTCCCTAAATCATCGAGGAGAGATTCAGCAGTAGATAACGCTCCTCTGAGCTCGTCAAAAGACTCATATCCTTCAAGAGCGAGGCGAGTCTCCGCTAACACATCACGTGGATTTGACTCTTCTGTGACGTCAAGGGTTTCTAACGCATGTTCAAGAACATTTCGCAGCGAGCCTGCCCCTTCCAACATTTTGATCTCTTCTAAGAGCCGCTCACGTTCATCGAATCCCTCAATACCCGCTGCGTCTATCTCGGCGATTTGATACTCAAGGAGTGCTCTCTCTCGCTCAATCTCTTCAGGCGTGCCGCCCAAGGAGTGACGTTCAGTCTCCAGGAGACGAACTGCCGCTCGTGCCTCATCGAGTGCAGTCGTATCGATCTGGCCGTATGAGTCCAACGCTCTTCGAAAGGCGCCAGCACTGAGAAGACTTTGATGCTCATGCTGTCCGTGAATGTCGCAGAGTCCTACCGCCCGTTCACTGAGGGCATTCACTGACGCCATCCGGCCGTCAATCCACGCACGAGCCCTTCCCTCTGAAGGTATCTCTCGAGCCAGGATGACTTCTTCGCCGGTCACCTCGTCAAGGAAACGAGCTTCGATCAGCGCTGAGCGTCCGCTTTGCACGAGGCCACGACGAGGACGACCCCCGAGGACGAGATCGAGGGCATCTACGAGGAGCGTCTTGCCCGCTCCGGTCTCTCCCGTCAGCGCACTGAGTCCAGGACCAAATTCAATTCGAGAGTCATCGATGACGCCAAGCCCGGCGACGTGCAACTCAAGCAACATTGGCTATTCGTGTCCCTGACGAAGACTCTCTCGAAGGCGGCGACCCAACCCAGGCTCCGCCAGCGTGACCACGTGAAGTCGACGAGGCTCCCGTCGGCATTCCACTCGGTCTCCTGGCGTCAAGGTAGCAATACTCACGCCATCGACGACGCAGACCGCTGGTCGCTCGCCCACGACATCGAGACTGACGACTTGATCTCCAGAGAGCACCACGCTGCGATCAATCACGAAATGGGGAGCGACTGGCGTCATCACAAATCCATCAAGATCTGGCGAGAGGACAGGGCCTCCGGCTGAAAGGTTGTAGGCGGTCGACCCCATAGGAGATGCGATCAACACGCCATCAGCTGAGAAATGCATGAACGGCTCTCCATCGATTCCAGCTGCAAGACGCACCACGTGCCCCGGTACGGTCTTCTCGACTGATACCTCATTCACCGCAAAGATCGTTTCATGGACCAGTGGCCCTTCTCGGACGCTGATGGCGAGGCCAAGGCGCTCCTCCACGACAACGTGGCCTTCAAGGGCTCGTCGGATGACGCCATCAAGTTCGGTGGGAGGAACGTCAAGCAAGTAGCCAACTCGGCCAAAATTCACGCCCAGGATTGGTACGTCAAGCTCATGAGCTCGCTTCGCTGCACGCAGAAATGTTCCATCGCCTCCGAGACTCACGATCAAAGAGGGCGAGAGCGCAGCGAGTTCAAGGCTTGCCTGATCTTCCGCTCCATCAGTGAAGACGACAACGCCGACAGAGAGTCCACTCTCCTCGAGGCGAGACGCTGTCTCTCGAGCAGCCTCCATTGCATCTTGGCGACCACCGTGCACGATGAAGGCGACTGTCTCGCTCATCGCAGTTCACTCGCCTTCTGCAAAGACACAGCAATCTGTTGGTCGATATCCTCGACGCCCCGAAGTGCGCCAACACGTGCATGAATAAGAAATTCTGCGTTTCCGGCGGGTCCTAAGACTGGAGAGTTCACAACCCCCATGATGCCGGTTCCAGCGGCCTGGAGTGCGCCACACACCCCCTCTATGGCTGATTGACGGACTTTTTCGCTTCGAATCACACCTTGTCCTTCGCTTACGACGTCATGATCGGCCTCAAACTGGGGTTTGCACAACACAATGAGATCTCCATCACTGCCCGCCAACTCAGCGAGATGTGACACTAACGGTCGCAAGGAGGTGAAGGAAAGGTCGGCGGTGACCATTGATGGTTCACGTTCAGGAAGTGCTGCTTTCGATGCCTCTTCTCTCGTGAGGGATCGAATATTGGTCCTCTCTAGGCTCACAACTCTGCTGTCGCTTCGCAAGAGTTCGTGGAGTTGGCCGTAGCCAACATCCACACTCAATACCCGACATGCACCATGAGACAGAAGACACTGAGTAAAACCTCCTGTTGCGCTGCCCGCATCAATCACCGTTCGACCGCTGACCGCCACGTCAAAGATGCTGAGCGCTGCGTTCAACTTCTGGCCAGCACGACTCACAAACTCTGAGGGTGATTCTCTGAGAGATATTGCATCATCCCCTGCAACTTGGCGAGCTGCATTCAGGGCTATCGACCCAGAAACCAGGACACGGGACTGTTCGATCAACACGTGCGCCTCGGCAACGTCGGCGCAAAGACCACGCGAGACCATTGCTTTGTCGAGAGATTGTCGAGCCACTCAGTCACCACGCTGAGTGAGAAATGACGTGCATGTCTCAATCGTGGCACCTGCTCGTCGTGCCGTCTGGCCTGAGTTCGCAAGGACGTCTCGGATGATTATTGCGGCGAAGCCTGGAAGTCGTGGAGCGATGCGTTGAAACACATTCGACAGAGTGTCACCACCATCACTCAGGAGACTCTTTGATCGAGCGGACGTCACGGTCTCTAAAACTCGAAACGCATCGATGAATGGAGAGAGGTCGACAGACAATGTGTCACGAGAAAGTGGGCGCATCGATTAAGCCCCCAAAGCCCTAGTGACGACGTCAAGCAAGGTTGCGCCTTCGATTGCTGGAACAATCTCTGATGGTGGTGTCGCCTCAGAGCGGACAAGGCCAAACGGGACTCCAAGGGCGTGGGCGAATGCTCCATCGGTCGAAGGTCGGTCACCAATGACCATCGCGACGTTGTCGGAGCGTTCCCGAACGAGCGCCACCATGGCCGCTCCTGGTTTTCCGGCGATGACCGGCACCTGCTCGGCTGCGGTAGCGATTGCCGCAATGAAGGCGCCGGTTCCTGGGAGGAGCCCAGTTGGCGTTGGGTGCGTTGGGTCATCGTTGGTTGCGATGAAACGCGCGCCAGTTCGAATGGCCTGGGACGCATGAGTGATGGTGTCAAAATCAAAAGAGCGATTCCAGCCGACGATCACTGCATCGAATGGAGGATCAAGACGAAAACCTCGCTCTTCCCCGGCGTGGTGCACTCCAGTATCAGCAAAAATCAGCACCGATGAATCTTCTGGAACCAGACTGACGGCAGCGAGAGCGGAACTGACGATCTCCTCAGGTGCAGCATCGATGCCTACGCGCTCGAGGCGAGTTTGAAGCGTTTCAATTGTGGGCGATGAGTTATTTGTAGCGAAGATGATTTGAATGCCATGCTCTCTGAGCATTTCTATCGCTCTGTCGACTCCAGGAAGGGCCTCACCGCCGAGCCACACGACGCCATCGAGATCGATGACAACCGCTCCCTCACCTGAAGCGAGAACCATTACTTCTTGTGGTGGGGAATCACAACAACGGGACAACTCGCATGGTGGACGCAGTGCATCACGACAGAGCCCACCAATATGCTTCCCACGTCACTATGACCTTTCGAGCCAAGAACGAGCAGATCAGCGTCTCTGCTTCGATTCACCAGCACATCACCGGGATGTCCTTGCTGGGCGTCTTTGATTACGTTGACGTTCAATTTCTGTGTGATCGTGGCCAGAACTGATTCAATGGTTTCAGTGGCGTAATTCGTCAACTCCTCGCCACTCACCGTCGCAGAGGACACTGATCCCAGAGCCTCTCCCATGCCGAGCCAAACCGCCGGCGACTGAAACACGCAGAGCAAGCGAAGGTCAGATCCGCGAAGTGCCGCTTCCGCGTAGGCCCAACTAGCCGCCTCAATTGAGCTCTTTGAACCATCAATTCCAACGATAATTTCAGACACAGTGCCTCGCTTTCCTGTCTCCAGCGTAGTGGTCACACCTCAGAGATCTCGGCCGAACGCTACGTTGCTCCATGGGTGCCTCTCTCGATGGCTCGAATTGCGGCTCGATCAGCGACACCGGGCGTGCCGAGACCGACGCCGAGGGGAAGCTCAACATGCAGCTCTTCACTCGAATCAAGAGCAATATGTGCTTCGACCACGCCACATCGAACGAGATGCCCACCCACCTTTCGATCACTCGAGATGAAGTGAAAATGGTAACCAGGTATTTCAATGCCCGCTGTTCGATCAGGAAAACGAAACCCAACCAAGGTGCCGTGCGCCCGACGAACGCTCCACTCTGATTGATCCTTCACAACCTCCGACAGAAGTGGAAACGGCTCCTGTTGTTCGTCGATACTTCGCAGAAGCAGGTCACGGAATGAACCATGAACTTTGACCGCCACGATTGTCATTGGATCGGGGACCAAAGCGTCGACGTACGCGTAGATCTCGGTGTCGTCAATGTCGGCAATCTCATGTTCGGCGTCAGCGCCAAAGCGACACACGACGGCAAACGGAGTTTGAAGAGTGTGCTCAACATTAATTATTTGTTGATCTGATTTCACAACAAACGCGTCGCCGTCGAGGATGATCAACTCTCCCCCGAGATGTTGGACCGTGCCAATTCCGAAATCGCCGTGACTGAGAACTTCGCCGATTGTGGTGTCTCCATCGAAGCGACCTTCCATCAGAGCATCAAGCGTTCCGACTTGGAAGGCCGTATGTTCTTGGCTCGGGTCATGGATAAATCCTTGATGCGTCAGTGCTTTGATGTGGAGCGCTCCGAGGAGCCGGTCATCAATAATGTCTCGGGCCATGCCAAAACCGTAGCAATCGCAACCGAGATTCAGGTGAAGGCAGAATCGAGAGGCGACAAGTCAGCTCTCTCTTGCCGATTACTTTAGGATCAAAGTATGGCGACCTTTGTTCTCGTTCATGGGGCTATGCACGGTGGATGGTGTTGGCGAGATGTTCGAGTCATCTTGAACTCGCAAGGCCATGAAGTATTCACGCCCACACTGACCGGACAGGGAGAGAGGGCCCACCTTCTAACACCTCAGATTGGTCTCGCTACGCATGTCCAGGACATCGTGGCCCTCCTTGAATGGGAAAATCTCTCCGAGGTTCATCTGGTGCTCCACAGTTACGCCGGGGTCCTGGCCGGACCGTGTGTCGAAGAGTCGGGTGGAAGGATTGCGTCGATCACCTTCGTCGGAGCCTTCCTGGCTGATGACGGTGAGAGTTTGCTTGACGTAGAACCTCCTGAGATAGCTAACCGATATCGCTCGCTCTCAGTCGAAGAGGGTGACGGATGGAGAATTCCGGCATCACCAGCGTTTCTCGAACAGTGGGGAGTGACTGATCCTGATCTCGTCGAGTGGATCGCACCTCGGCTCACGGACTTTCCTCTTGCTTGTGCGGCCGACAAAGTGCACTTTGCGCAGAGGGTTCTTGAACGCCTGCCGATGTCCTACGTGCGCCATACCGATCCTCCCCTGCACAGCCTCGATACTTCGTACGAGCGAGCGGTGCTCCGCGGCTTCACGACCTTTGACGTGGCGTGTGGGCATGACGTGATGGTCCAGGCGCCCAAGGAACTCGCTGGCATTCTCCAGCGGATTGCTTCGTAACGGCGTCTTCAGGAATCGTTCTCACCTGATTCCGAGACTCACGCCAAAGCAGAAATCTTCACGCTCCTACCACCTGACAGAGGAGAAGATGAGTGTCGAAGGGGGGACTTGAACCCCCACGCCCTTGCGGGCACCAGCCCCTCAAGCTGGCGCGTCTGCCAATTCCGCCACTTCGACTTGGGATTGCTACTGAAGTAGTTACCCTAGCAAAACCTCAGATCGGCTTATTCCGCCTACGGTGCGCTTGCGGTGATCAGTTTCCAACTCAGAAGCGCCGACAGCGTCCCTGGTGGATAAGGATTCAGTACGACACCATCAATATCTGTCGACCATGCCAGAACGTCTGGCTCTGTGAATAGCGGGAGGGATGGCATCGTCGACCACAGTGCGTTGTCAATCGTTTCGTAGAGTGGGACGGCATCGGTGGGGTTCATATTCATTGATGCTTGCGTGGCGAGAGTGTTCAACGACTTTTTCTGATAGCCGGCCCAGTAAATCGAATTTGGACCAATTGAGGAGGTCGTAAACCAAGCGGCGCTGTGTGCAGCAAAGAGATCGGTCGGCCGAGCGAGGATCCCGGACATGGTCTTGGCGGTACGTAGGTTCTGAGCGACGACCACCGATGAGGGAACAAAGGAGATTCGAACCTTGATGCCTTGGGCACCAAGTTGCAGTCGGATGAGCGAGGCAGTCTTGAGTGACCAGTAGTCATCAAGGGGAGCTTCCATCGAGAGAGTGAAAGGTTGGCCTTGGGACGTCACCCAGACTCGGTTGCTCAGGTGGTAGCCCGCCCGGTTGAGCGCCTTCTTTGCTCTGGACGCGGAAGAGCGGCTGACTGGCAGCGTTGAGGTCGTCGTCGGATCAGTTGCTGTCGACGCGGTGAGTGGGGTGTAGTTCGGTTGACCTTGGGCGATGAGGTGACTCGTTGCTGGAGTGATGTAGGTATCAATCTGTCCAACACTGTCTTGAATGAGACGAGTTCGGTTGATCAAGAGAGAGATTGCTTGGCGAACTCCGAAAGGTAGACCGCCTCGCGTGGTCGCGAAATCGAGGCTGACGATACGGTTCGAGAAATCGACGTGACTCGAGACGCCGGGTTCAGAGACAATACCCTCAAGAACACCCGGGGAGAACCACGTTGCCTCAGCAAGACCGGCTTGGAGCGGCGTGGTGAATTGCGTTGCGGAAGCGTTGACACCACCACTCAAGGTGATTTCTGAGAACATCGCTGCAGGACCCCACCACCGAGGGTTGGGAACCAGTGTGATTGCAGATGGCGACGCCGAAGCAATGACGTAGGGACCAGCTGAAAGATCTGTTGCGGCAGAGGGTAAAGAGCAGGACGCCAGTTCGGACGTCGAGACGGTGGCGGGAAGGAGTGGGCTAAAGAGCGCCCGCCAGTTACTCGTCGGAGTCGAGAATTTAACGAGGACCTGGCTCGCATTCTTCCCCTTCTTGATGGAGACAACTTGTCGGTATTGGGTGGCGGCTGGGCCGACCCCCTTGGCGCCCCACTTCCATGTCGTTACAAAATCACTAAGGCCAATTGCTCGGTTGTCGACCCACGTTGCTCCCTTCTTGATCGAATAGATCACCACCAACGGTTTGAGGCTCTGGACTTCTGCCTGATCAAGAAACGACGTGGCTTGAGTGATCGTCCCCTTCGGAGTCGACGTGAATGCCTCTGGCAGAACCAAAGAAAGTGCCTGAACCGTGGAAGCAGATGGATTTGCCCCTACGGGGTCACATCCAGCGAAGGGCTCAGGGAGCGAAGAGCTCAGGCCAGTTTCTGGCGAGGAAGAGGCTGCGCCAACTTGAGGACTTGAACTGAGGAGCACCAAACAAAGAGGAAGTGCCACAGCGACAGACACGACGCGTCCGCAGAGGCGAAGCACGCCGTCGTGGATGGTCACTGCAGGCGCAGAGCAAGCGTCAACGTCGTGAACGCAAAAATAAGTGAAACCGCAACTGTGATTCTGTCTAAGTTCTTTTCAACCACAGTCGAACCTTGGGCCGCTGAACCCACCGACCCTCCGAACATGTCCGAGAGTCCCCCGCCTCGACCACTGTGCATGAGGATCAGAAAGATCAGCGCTAAGGCCGAAATAACTTCAATTCCTACATAAATTCCTGTAATCACGCCGTCCTCCTCTCGAATCAGGTAGCCGAAGAACCGTAGCAGGTGGCCACGGCTTCAATCATGGCAGCAAAACTCTCACCCTCTAAGGAGGCGCCACCCACTAGGAGCCCATCAATATCGGGCTGAGCGACGTAGTCGAGAGTATTTTCAGGTTTCGCAGATCCTCCGTACAGGATCCTCATTTCATCGGCTACCTCGCCGCGAGCATCTTTCAGAAGTGACCGAAGATAAGAGCAGACTTCTTGAGCATCGTCACCAGATGCTGCGAGACCTGTCCCAATGGCCCATATTGGTTCGTAGGCCAATACGGTTCGTTCTTCACTTCCGGCAGCGATTCCGGTGAGCGCCGAATTGACCTGGTGAGCTAGGACTTCTTTGGTGACGCCGTCCTCGTGCTCCTCTTGGGTCTCACCGACACAGATGATGGGGATCATTCCCCCTCCATGGACCGCAACCGTGGTCGCCGCAACATCGGCGTCACTCATTGCGTAGATCTGTCGACGCTCAGAGTGGCCAATGATGACGTGACTCACGGATAGGCGCCGAAGCATCTCGACGCTCACTTCCCCCGTATAGGCACCGTGCTCGTGAGCAGAGCAGTGCTGAGCTCCCAAGAAGACTGGAAGCGACTCTGCACCGATGATTCCCTCGACACTTCGCAGGTCTGTAAATGGAGGATGGACCGAAACGTCAATATTCGAGGAGGCAATCGAGCGTAATCGCAAGCCTAAATCGGCAATGAGGTGAATTGCCTCAACATGGTCCTTATTCATCTTCCAGTTTCCAGCAACCAGTGGACGACGTAGGGATTTCTTTTTACTCACTTCGCCACCCGTGGAGCATTGCTTGCATGACGGAGCGCTGTAAGCGCTGGTAAGTCTCCAAATTCCAAAAATTCCAGCGATGCGCCCCCGCCAGTGGACAGAAAATCAATCTGGCCAGCAAGCCCGAAATCCTCTGCCGCTCTGGCACTGTCTCCACCACCAACCACGCTTGTTCCTTTCGTATTGGCCACTGCTTCTCCGACCGTTCTCGTTCCTTGTGCGAAACGGGCGTCTTCAAAGACGCCAACCGGTCCATTCCACAGTACTGTTCCAGCCGACGTAATGGCTTCGGCAAAGCGTTCTGCGCTTTGTGGACCGACGTCGAGGCCCATCCATCCATCAGGGATATCACCTCTGTAGGTCACGACATCGCCCTGCGTACAGTTCGCACCAAACGATGAACCAGGCGACAGTGCGATGACGTCTGTTGGAAGAAGGATCTCACACGGACCATCGAGAATCTCTTGACACTCCTTCAGCAGGGATTCATCGAGCAAGGAGGCTCCCACGCCTCGACCCTGTGCGGCGAGAAATGTAAACGCCATTCCCCCGCCGATAATGATGGTGTCAGTCTTTTTTACAAGCGTCTTGAGGACGCCAAGTTTGTCAGCAACCTTGGATCCACCAATGATCGCCACGAAAGGAACGTCGGGCTCGAGAAGGAGACCACCGAGTACTTCAACCTCTTTCTCGAGAAGGCGTCCTGCTGCGCTCGGTACGAATTGAGGCGGACCTACGACTGAGGCGTGATTCCTATGAGACGCTCCGAACGCGTCGTTGACGTAAGCGTCGAAGCCCTTAATCAGCTCTTTCACAAACTCGACGTCGTTTGCTTCTTCACGCGGATCAAATCGCACATTCTCGATGACCTCAACGTCGTCGATGTACGTTGCGAGACGGGTTGCGATTGGGCCGACCGCCAGCTGAGGTACCGAGGTCCCGTGTGGGCGACCCACGTGCGTACAACACACGACCTCTGCCCCTTGGTCCTGCAGCCACTGCAGTGTTGGAACTGCGGATCTGATCCGAAAGTCATCTTCAATAACGGTTCCGTTCTCATCCTCGCCTAACGGAACATTGAGATCACTTCGTACCAAAATACGCTTTCCAGATATAGCGCCGAGGTCTTCAAGAAGTGGCAGTCCATCGAGTGCTGCCGGACGCATGGTCATGCCGAGCGGCCAACAATTTCTACAAGATCGACAAGTCGGTTGGCATATCCCCACTCATTGTCGTACCAGCCGAGAACTTTGACCAAACTCTTTTCGTCATCAATTCCCTGCACCATGGTTAGCCCTGCGTCAAACGTGCAGGACGCCGGGCTGCCTTCGATGTCCGAAGAAACGATCTCATCTTCCGTGTAGATGAGCACGTTTGAGAGCGGACCGGTCGAGGCTGCCTTGGCAAAAGCTGCATTAACGTCAGCGACACTTGGAGAGCCATTCACGACTGCAGTGAAGTCAGTAATCGACCCGGTCGGCACAGGGACACGAAGAGACGTGCCATCCAGACGACCTTGCATCGATTGCAGAACAAGGCCAGTAGCGCGTGCCGCACCCGTTGAGCTGGGCACAATGTTGACCGCTGCTGCTCTGGCACGACGCAAGTCAGTGTGGGGAAGGTCGAGAAGATTCTGATCATTCGTGTAGGCGTGAACCGTCGTCATCAATCCCGAGACAACTCCAAACGTATCGTCAAGGACCTTGACCATCGGCACAAAGCAGTTCGTGGTGCAGGACGCGTTCGAAACCACGTCGTCTTTTCCTGGGTCATATTGGTCATCGTTCACTCCAACCACAAATGTGGCGTCCGCTCCGGTCGCTGGTGCGGAGATCACCACCTTCCGAGCTCCTCCAGCGAGATGAACTGCAGCATCTTCACGTTTTGTAAATCGGCCGGTTGACTCTACGACAACGTCAACGTCGAGCGACTTCCACGGGAGATCCCCCGGATCGCGCTCGGATAACACCTTGATGCGCTGGTCGCCGACAACAAAGAAATCTCCGTCGACGGTCACCGTTCCATTGAATCGACCTTGCGTCGAGTCGTAGCGCAGGAGGTGGGCGTTCATCTCTGGGGAAGTCAGATCATTGACCGCAACAATCTCGACGTCTGCCCCTCGTTCATAGGCTGCTCGAACAAAGCCTCTCCCAATTCGCCCAAAACCATTAATTCCAACTCGAACCGTCACGTATTGCCCCTTCTCTCTCGTTGTCTACGAACAAACCTCGAAGAACACTTGCCAACTTCTGCGGATCATGAACTTTGCCATTCTCGCCCTTGAGGTCACAATCCTGAACTTGACCAACAACGTCTCCTAGCCCCATACCTGCCGACGTGTCACAGATGGTGACGTCGATCGGTATGCCATGTCTTTCGAGAGCCTGTTGGTGATCGGAAACACTGTAGCCACCAGATTCAGGCTGCTCAGGGAGCAGGTTACAGACAAATACCCGTTGCGCCCTGCTTTTCCTAAGCGCGGCAACGATCCCAGGTGTTGCGGCAGCCGCGAGAACGCTGGTGTACAAAGAGCCTGGACCAATAATGATCTGTTCGGCAGCGACAATGGCTTCGAGAACAGCTGCCGGTATCTCGGGATTGCTTGGAAGGGTTGAAACAATCTGATTATCCCCTTCTTGGCCAACTGCAACTTGGCCTATCGCCATTCTTTCTCCCACGATGGAGCGAAGCGTGACAGGTCCCGTCGTCGCCGGCAGCACGCGGCCCTTGAGTTCTAGGAGTCGTGATGCCTCATCCACACCCCTCACGAGATCGCCGGTGGATTCGATGAGGCCTGCAAGGAGAAGGTTGCCCAGCGCATGCCCAGCAAGTTCTCCTTCTCGATATCGCTGACTCATCACTTGCGCCAATACCGAGTCATCAGCCGCAAGTGCGACGAGGCATTTCCTGAGATCACCGAGGGCGGGAACTCCAAGGAGTTCACGAAGGCGACCACTGGAGCCACCGTCGTCGGCGACCGATACCACTGCGGTGACGTTCTCAGCGTAGGTGCGAGCTGCGGAAAGCGTCACGGCAGTCCCATGCCCTCCGCCGACAGCCACCACACGAATTGGTTGCGTCATCGATCGATATCTCGATGAAAGGTTGAGAGTGGATGTCCCATGACGCGAAGGCGCCGTCCGAGTTCTTCTGTTAAAGCAACCGATCGATGTCGCCCGCCAGTGCACCCGATACCAATCGTGAGGTAACTCTTCCCTTCGCGAGAGTAAAGAGGAAGAAGCGGTTCAAAGAGCTCAATCGTCTTCTGCACGAACTCCTCTGTTTCTGGCTGTCCGAGAACAAATTTCTTCACGTCTTCATCGAGCCCTGAAAGCTCTCGCAGTTCTTCATCCCAGTAAGGATTAGGGAGAAACCGAACATCGAGCACGATGTCGACGTCAAGAGGAAGACCATGCTTGAAGCCGAATGACAACAGCGTCGTGCGCATAGTTTCGTTTGCTTCAGTTTCACCAAAAAGCTCGTTGATTCTTGAACGCAATTGGTTCGAGTTGAGTTCACCGGTCTCTAGGACGATGTCTGCTCGACTTTTCATGGGCTCAAGCGATACTCGCTCTTGAGTGATCGCAGCCTCTACCCCGGCGTCAGAATGCGGGTGTCGGCGCCGAGTCCCCTCGTAGCGACGGACGAGAACATCGTCTGGGGCCTCAAGGAAGAGAACTCGAACGCTGTGCGCACCTTCTCGCAACTGTTCGATCGCAACCAAATATTCTTCGGCGTCGCTCCCGCCGGTTCTCCCGAGAATCAATGCGACACGAGAGACCTCGGATCCAGGCCCACTTACAAGTTCACCCATCCGAGGGATGATCGAAGGGGGCAAGTTGTCGATCACAAACCAGCCAAGATCTTCGAGGCAGGCTCCCGCGGTCGAACGACCAGCACCCGAAAGACCCGAGACAATTACGAATTCAGCCATCGCTGAATTCTGCCGTCTTTTGGGGCCCTGTGGTTCCGCTCGCCCCAGGACGGGGGTGAAGGGCATCAAAGACAGCCTGGCCAACTGTTGAAGGCAGCCACGCCTCAGCCTGGAGGTCAGCTGGACTGAGTCCTCGGAGGGCCTCCACAGACCCAAAACGATCGAGGAGTCGTTCTTGACGGCTTGGCCCGAGACCGGGAATACCGTCGAGAATACTCGCCGTCATTGCCTTGCCACGTGTGGATCTATGGAATCCAATGGCGAAGCGGTGTGCTTCGTCTCGAATTCGTTGAAGAAGGAACAGCGCCTCAGAGCCTCGCTCTAAACGTACTGGCTCGCGAGAAGCAGGGCGAAATACCTCTTCAAACTTCTTCGCCAGTGAGGCGACTTCAGTGACTTCAGTGAGTCTCAACTCCTGGAGGATGTCAACAACAACTCCGAGTTGGCCCTTGCCCCCATCTATGAGGAGAAGGTCGGCGGGCGCAGCAAATCCACGCGTCCCAGTCTTCGTTCTTGGCTCTTCCCTCCATCTCAGTAAGCGTCGTCGAAGTACTTCGGCCATAGCGGCATAGTCATCGTTACCTTCAACCGATTTCACCGTGAAATGGCGATACGCCTTCTTGACGGGAAGCCCATCTTCAAAAACAACCATCGAGCCCACGTACGAAGAACCTTGGAGATGGCTCATGTCGTAACACTCGATACGAAAAGGTGGCCGAGGCAGCGACAGTGCCTCTTGGAGTTCTACGAGAGCTCTCGAGCGAGAGTTGTAGTCGCTGGCTCGACGAAGGCGATCTCGCTCAAGCGTTTCGGTGGCGTTGAGTTCGGCGAGCTCGATGAGGTGACGCTTCTGACCCCGCTTTGGGGTCGTGAGGTGAACCGGCGTGCCGCGACGTTCACTCAACCAGTCCCTTAAGGTTTGATCTTCTCCAACGTCGTGCGAGAGGGCAATCAACCCTGGAACGTAGGACGCTGGATCGCCATAAACGTCTCGCAGAACGGTTGCTTGCAGCGTTTGATCGTCAAGCGCCTCAACCAGGTCAGCCACGCTCACACTTCGCCCAACAATTCGTCCATGACGAATATGGATCGAGACAGCCGCTATCTGAAGATCATCATGGCGGACACCCACCACGTCAAGGTTCTCGTTATCAGCCAGAACAAGTTCCTGCGTCTTTGCTGCCTCATTCATGGCCTCGATATCGTCTCGGAGCTTTGCGGCCTTTTCGAAATCTAAGTCAGCGGAGGCCTGCTTCATACGCGACTCAATCGCTCCAACGATTGGAGAGATATTGCCTGAGAAGAAGTCGATAAACCCTTCGAGGTGCTTGGCATACACCTCTGGTTCGACGGCGCCGATACACGGCCCAGAACACCGTTCGATATCGAAGAGCAGACAAGGACGACCAGACCTCTTGTGGCGGTCGAACTTTTTATCAGGACAAGAGCGGACGGGAAATGTCGGGAGTAAGAGATCAACCGTTTGACGAAGCGAGCGGGCGTGGCTGAACGGTCCAAAGTAGCGGGTTCCTTTCCTCCGCACCCCCCTCGTAACCACGGGACGTGGCCACTCGTGCGCCATGGTGAGTGCGAGCCAGGGATAGCTCTTGTCGTCTTTCAGTCTGATGTTGTAGTGAGGGAGGAATGATTGGATCAGCGAATGCTCGAGCTCAAGCGCATCGACCTCGCTGGCCGTCACAACCCAATCAACCTTCGATGCAGCAGCCACCATCTGAGCAGTTCGAGGATGGAGTGAGCGGGGATCTTGGAAATACGACGTCACCCGATTCCTGAGTGATCGAGCCTTTCCTACGTAGAGAACCCTCCCCTGCTCATCAAGGAACTGATAGCAACCAGGCTGATCTGGAATCGTCTCTCGAGTCGGGCGGTTCTTCACCTCACCATCGTGGCACTTCATTGAACACAACGAGAGCGCTACAAGAAGGACCGAGACCGCCTAGGATGTAACCACGGGCCTGGAATCCCGCATACACAACAGAGTCTTGAGGCCGACATACCCGCGGAAGGGCGACCAGGCTGTCCCCGCCGGCCACTATCAAGACGATCCCTGTGGGGGCTCAAGATGATAAAAATTTCAGCGTCAATGCCAGCGTCCTATCGAGAAACGTCCCCTGACGATCTCGATCAACGTATTCAAAGAGCCAAGGCGACGCTTGGCGAGCGCCTTCTCATTCTTGGCCACCATTATCAAATGGACGAGGTCATGAAGTTCGCCGATGCAGCAGGCGACTCCTTTGGACTCTCGAGAATTGCCGCGGAACGATCAGATGCTGATCTCGTTGTCTTTTGCGGTGTCCATTTCATGGCTGAGTCGGCCGATATTCTCACCGGACCACACCAGCGAGTCATCCTGCCTGATCTCGCTGCAGGGTGTTCGATGGCGGATATGGCCGATATCGATCAAGTCGAAGCTGCGTGGAGCGATCTTTCGCAGGTTGTTGACACGGAACGCGTCATGCCAATTACCTACATGAACTCAACGGCAGCCATCAAGGCATTCGTAGGGCGACATGGCGGCGCAGTTTGCACCTCATCGAATGCAAGAGCCGTACTTGAATGGGCATTTGCGAACGACGAAGCTGGACGGCCTCGCTCAGACAAAGTGCTGTTCTTCCCAGACCAACATCTTGGACGAAATACAGCACTCACCATGGGATATGAGACCTCAGAGATGTCGCTCTGGGATCCCGCACACAGGAACGGTGGATTGAGCGAGCGAGAAATGAAAGAGTCGACGTTTCTTCTCTGGAAGGGACACTGTTCAGTCCATATGCGGTTCACGACCGAACAAATAGAAGAGTTCCGACGCACGCACGAGAATGCTCTCGTCGTTGTTCATCCAGAATGTTCGCAAGAGGTCGTCGGTGCCGCTGATGCATCAGGGTCGACCGATTTCATTATTCGCTACGTCGAAGCTACCCCGCCGGGGTCCTCTATCGGTATTGGGACTGAGGTTCACCTGGTGAAGCGGTTGGCCGATACCTATCCCGACCGCACCATTGTCTGCCTTGACTCTGAGGTGTGCCCCTGCATCACGATGTCGAGAATCGACGCTCCTCATCTGGCATGGGTCCTTGAAGAAGCAGTCGAAGGGCGCATCAGAAATCAAATCACAGTCGAAGGTGAAACCCAAGCGTGGGCGAAAGTTGCGCTTGAACGTATGCTCGCTATTACGTGAGTTTTCTTCGAGTCGTCGGAAACATACTCTGGCTTTTCACTGTAGGCCTTGCTCTCGCGATCAGCCTGGCGATAAGTGGGATCATCATGTTCATCAGCATCATTGGAATCCCCTTTGGCATTCAAGCGTTCAAACTCGTTGTCTACGTGCTGTGGCCTTTTGGATCAGAAGTCGTTCAAGTCTCAGCGAGTACGCCAGGATGTATCGGAAACGTTTTATGGTTCGTCCTCGGCGGGCTTCCCGCCGCCCTCATTGCGTTGCTCTTTGGGCTCGTCGCCTTTGTAACGATCATTGGCATCCCGCTCGGGTTGATTCTGATTCGAATGGTGCCGCTCTTGGCCTTCCCCTTTGGAAAAGAAGTTGTCCCCCGTCGGGAGACGGCGACGCCTTAACTTTTGACAAGGAGCGGAGCGAGAACCTGTCCGGTGTAGCTTTTCTTTTTCTTCACCAGTTGTTCTGGCGTCCCTTCAGCAACCAAGGTTCCACCGAGGTACCCGCCCTCTGGTCCAAGATCCACGATCCAGTCGGCTGATTTCACAACATCGAGGTTGTGTTCAATAACTAAGACGGTGTTCCCGCTATCCACCAGGCGTTGGAGCACACTCAGGAGTCGCGCGACGTCTTCGAAATGAAGTCCAGTCGTTGGTTCGTCGAGCACGTAAAACGTATGACCAGTTGGTCGTCGACTGAGTTCAGTTGAAAGCTTGATCCTCTGAGCTTCTCCACCTGAAAGCTGTGGAGCGGGCTGGCCCAAGCGCACATAGCCAAGTCCTACGTCCACAAGCGTTTGGAGATGACGCTTAATCGGGGGTTGGTTATCAAAGAACTCAAGTGCTTCGGCGACAGGCATATTCAGAACATCAGCGATTGATTTGCCTCTGAAGAGGACTTCGAGGGTCTCTCGGTTGTAGCGCGACCCTCCACAAATCTCACAGGGGACGTAGACGTCAGGGAGAAAATGCATCTCGATCTTTAGCGTCCCGTCTCCGGCACATGCTTCGCAACGTCCTCCTTTCACGTTGAAAGAGAAACGTCCTTGTTGGTAACCGCGAACCTTGGCTTCTTGGGTCATCGCGAAGAGTTTTCGAATGTGATCAAACACTCCCGTATACGTCGCTGGGTTCGAGCGAGGAGTTCGGCCAATGGGCTGTTGATCAACCGCAACGACCTTGTCAATCTGTTCGATTCCTGAGATGGATTTGTGCAGACCCGGCATATCTTTCGAACGATGGATTCGATGCTGGAGGTCCTTCAAAAGGATCTCATTGACCAATGTTGACTTGCCGGACCCTGAGACACCAGTCACAGCGATCATGGTGCCGAGTGGAAACGAGACGTCAATGTTCTTCAGGTTGTGCTCGGTGGCGCCGTGAACGGTGATCTCGTGGCCTGAGCCCTTCCGACGAGTCGTTGGAACATCAATCACCCGAGTTCCAGAGAGATACTGCCCGGTGACGGAATTCTTATTGGCTAGGAGCCCCTGTCGACCAGTGACAGGCCCTGCATGGATTATTTCGCCGCCGTGCTCCCCCGCCCCGGGGCCAACATCAACGACATAGTCAGCACTTCGTATGGTTTCCTCGTCATGCTCAACAACAATCACGGTATTGCCAATGTCTCGCAGTCGCTCGAGCGTTCCGATTAAGCGTTTGTTGTCACGCTGATGCAGGCCGATGGAAGGTTCGTCCAGCACATAGAGCACGCCAACCAGCCCACTCCCGATTTGACTCGCCAATCGAATCCGTTGCGCTTCACCTCCTGAGAGCGTCGCAGCGCCGCGATTGAGGGAGAGGTAGTCCAAGCCGACGTCAAGCAGGAAATTCATTCGCTCGAGAATCTCTCTGACCACCCGATCAGCAATCATCTGTTCTCTTTCAGAGAGTTCGAGCGTCGAAAGAAAAGAAACAGCATCAGAGATGGAGAGGGCGCACACGTCAGCAATACTTTTCTCGCCGATCCTGACAGCCAAGCTTTCGGGTTTGAGTCGTGAGCCGTCACACGTTGGACAGTTCACTTCGCGCATGTACTGTTCGATCTGTTCTCGAGAGTGATCGGAGTCTGCTTCACCGTGCCGTCGAGCGAGCCACGGGATAATTCCCTCGAATGCCGTTGAATACGAACGGCTTCGTCCAAAGCGATTTCGATACTTGATCGAAACCTTCTTCGCTCCCGTTCCATAGAGAACGACCTTCTTGTCTTTTGCTTTCAGTGATTTCCACGGAGTGTCGGGCGAAAATTCCCCAACATCTGCTACTCCGTTCAGCATCGCTTCAAAGTAAGAACTTCGAGATCCCGACCATGGACCAATTGCTCCTTCGGAGAGGCTCAGCTCAGGATCAACGATGACAAGTGCAGGATCAACTTCAAAACGGGTGCCGAGGCCCGCACAATGTGGACATGCGCCATAGGGTGAGTTGAAGGAAAAACTTCGGGGAACAGGCTCTTCGAAACTGGTTCCACAGGTGGTGCATGCGAGGTGCTCGCTGAACGTCAATGGATCATCGACGTCCGTCCCATCCTTGTCTACGACCTGAACCTCAGCGATTCCTCCGGCCAGGGTCAACGCCTGCTCCATCGACTCGGTCAGACGCTGGCGCATGTCCTTCTTCAAAACAAGCCGGTCGACGACGACCTCAATGGTGTGCTGTTCGTAACGCGCGAGCTCCAAAGAAGATCGATCGGAGAGTTCAATGGATACCCCATCGACACGTGCCCTCGAAAAACCTTCAGACGCGAGGTCATCAAGCAAGGTTGAGTACTCCCCTTTTCGTCCTCTGACGATCGGGGCCAAGACGAGAAACCGTGTCCCTTCCTTCAGGGCTAAGACTCGGTCGACTATCTGCTGAGGAGTTTGACGAGCGACGGGAATCCCACAGGTTGGACAGTGCGGACGCCCAGCTCGGGCAAAGAGAAGTCGGAGATAGTCGTAGACCTCGGTGATCGTTCCCACCGTCGAACGAGGGTTTCTCGAGGCAGATTTCTGATCAATAGAAATCGCTGGCGAGAGTCCTTCGATAAAATCAACGTCGGGTTTGTCCATCTGACCCAAGAACTGACGGGCGTAGGCAGAGAGAGACTCGACATAGCGCCGTTGGCCCTCGGCGTAGATGGTGTCGAATGCCAGCGATGACTTCCCCGATCCGGAGAGACCCGTAAAGACAATAAGTTTCTCTCGCGGCAAATCAAGTGAGACATCCTTGAGATTGTGTTCTCGAGCACCCTTGATAATTAACCGATCCGCCACAGGCGGAGGCTAGCGGAAAGTTGGCTGTTATCGGGTTGGCGGCTCACTGATCGGGTCACTCGTCCCAAGCGTTGCCAAGAGAGCGTGCAACTCATCGCGGAGCATGGCGGCTTCCTCGAACTTCAGGGCGTCGGCCGCTTCCATCATGGCCGTTTCAAGAGCAGCGGCAACGACCTGAGGATCGTCACCCACAGAGGTGAGAATCTCTGAAGGAACCGGCGCCGACGGGCGAGATCGCGTTCCGCCCTTTTTCTTGCTTTGCCCAGAGGGCGAGCGAAGGCGACCCAGAATATCCGTGACCGCTTTTGTGACGGTCACTGGGTCGATTCCATGTTCAGCGTTATAGCCAATCTGAACCTGTCGTCGACGCTGCGTGACTGAGACCGCAGCTCGCATTGAGTCAGTCAAGTTATCGGCATAAAGAATCACATGCCCTCGAGCATTCCGTGCTGCTCGACCCATTGTCTGGATCAGAGCTGACCGAGATCGGAGGAAGCCTTCCTTGTCTGCATCGAGAATCACGACAAGGGAGACTTCGGGTAGATCAAGTCCTTCTCTGAGCAGGTTGATGCCAATAAGTACATCGAAACGTCCGAGCCGAAGGTCACGAAGAATCTCGATTCTCTCAATCGTGTCAATATCGGAGTGAAGGTATTCGACTCGAATTCCCGCCTCCGCCAGGAACGTGGTCAGGTCCTCTGCCATTTTCTTGGTCAATGTCGTAATTAGTACCCGGCCACCAAGCGCAACCTCCTTGCCGATTTCCACTCGCAGATCGTCTATCTGGCCTTTTGTGGGTCGAATCTCTACTTCGGGATCAAGGAGGCCAGTAGGACGGATGATTTGTTCGGCAATTTGATCTGAGTGCTCGTATTCGAAGGGTCCCGGAGTTGCACTCACGAAGATCGCCTGGGGGACGATTTCTTGAAACTCTTCGAAAGTTAATGGGCGGTTGTCTTTCGCAGATGGCAACCGAAAGCCATGTTCAACGAGGACGTCCTTTCTTGAACGGTCTCCCGCAAACTGACCACGAATCTGCGGCAGGGCAACGTGGCTCTCGTCCACAACCACCAACAGATCACGGGGGAAGAAGTCGATAAGCGTGAAGGGTCGCTCTCCTTCGGCTCTGCCATCAAAATGGCGGCTGTAATTCTCTACCCCTGAACAAACTCCTGTCTCAGCGAGCATCTCAAGATCATGCTCGGTGCGAGTCCGTAGTCGCTGTGACTCAAGAAGCGACCCCGCGGCATCAAACTCACCGAGTCGAACTCTTAGTTCGTCTTCGATGGCGATAATCGCACGACGAGTCGTTTCATCACCAGCAACGTAATGGGTCGCCGCGAAGATGATGATTTCATCAAGAGGCTCGCCCACGTCACCCGTCAAGGTATCGAAGGACGAGATTTTTTCAATGATGTCACCGAAGAGTTCGATGCGAATGCCCGATTCTTCGTACACCGGATGCACTTCGACAGTGTCACCTTTTGATCGAAACGTCCCTCGCGTTAGCGACAGATCGTTTCGGCTGTACTGCAAATCGACGAAACGACGCAAAATATCCCTCTGGTCGATCTCATCTCCGACACGAAGAGCGAGAACCTTGCTTTGATATTCCTCGGGGGATCCGAGCCCATAGATACACGAGACCGACGCGACGACCACGGTGTCTCGACGTGTGAGAAGTGATGAAGTAGCGGCATGACGGAGTCGATCAATCTCATCATTAATCGACGAGTCCTTTTCGATGAACGTGTCCGTACGAGGGATGTACGCCTCAGGTTGGTAGTAGTCGTAATACGAAACGAAAAACTCAACTCGATTGTTCGGTAACAGCTCTCGTAATTCGGAGGCCAATTGAGCTGCAAGCGATTTGTTTGGTTCGATAATTAGCGTTGGACGTTGTACCGCCTCAATGGTCCACGCAATCGTGGCAGTCTTTCCACTCCCAGTAATCCCCTCGAGAGTCTGAAATCGAAGCCCATCGTTAATCCCATTGGCCAAGGTTGCGATTGCTGTCGGCTGATCACCCGCTGGCTGAAAGGGCGACACAACCTCGAATCGCTCGTCTTTAGCCATTCCTCTTCTCTCGATCCACAAGTTGAGACCAGAGGTTTTCTGCTTGAGCGACGAGATGATCTCTGTCGGAGTCATTCTCAATCAAGTAGTCAGCAAATTCTCTCCGCTCATCACGTGAAATTTGTGCCGCAATCCTGGCGGATGCATCATCTCGATCGAATTGTCGCTGCGAAATCAAGCGCTCGAGTGCGAGATCTGGCGGACAATCAACGACGACGATGCAATCAAGTCCAAGTGTTGCTTTGTGCTCTTTTGTGTACAGCGGAATTGCGTAGAGGGCGATCCCTCCAGCGTCTTCAACGGATTTTCGCTTCGCAGCCATGGTGCTACCGATGACGGGGTGAGTTATTCGGTTGAGGGCTTCGAGTGCCTCAGGGTCGCCGAACGCCTTGCTCGCCATAATTTTGCGATCTAAGTGACCGTCCCCATCCAGAATCTCCGGACCGAAATGTTCAACGAGTTGGTCGAGTGTTGCGGAGGGGGGCTCTACGACTTCTCGAGCAATGACGTCTGCGTCAATTAACGTCGCTCCCCTCTCGACGAGAAGGTCAGCAAGGGCGGACTTCCCTGAACCAATCCCTCCCGTAATGCCTACAGCCAACATTTCGAACTCCTCAAAGCGATCGTCGTGCCTTCTTCCAACGTAGCCACTCCCGCATGCAGCTCTTTGCCCTAACTGCGGGCTGGACGATCTGGCAGAACGGGGGCATCTCGGCCAGTTCCAGCGCTGGAGCTTCCTTCGTGGTACTCCTCCTCGACATTCACCTTCCAGATATCGTTCGTCGCTCCGTGGATGTTGTCGATGGTCAGCATGGCGGTGTACATCGAGTGGTCTTGGTTGTTGTACTTGTGCATCCCATTTCGACCAATGAGGTGCAGATTTGGTGCGACCCCCTCGAGATAGCCGGAGATCTTGGCCACATTCTCTCGGTAGTTTGAATCGTAATAGGGGTAAGCCTTTTTGACCCTCACGACATAGCCAGCCTCAACAAGCGTTGGGTCAACCAGTCCCAATGTGGCGAGTTCACGCTTTCCTCGCTCTATGAGTTCATCATCAGTCGAAGCCCAGAGTGCGTCGCCTTCAAAGACGAAATATTCCAGACCCAGGCACGTCCGTCCTTCTTTGACCATAAACGGAGACCATGATCCAAAATTTTGAATGCGCCCCACGGCAACATCTGAAGAGTGGATATAGATCCAGTTGTCTGGAAAGCCCGAACTCTCGGGTACCACGAGAGCCACCGTCAAAAAATCACGGTAATGAAGGCCCGAGCCAGCGTTCGCAATGTCGAATGGAGGCGGAGGGCTGAGGGAAGCCACCAACTCGGTCATCGGCATGGTGGAGATGACGTGCGAAGCCGAAATCTCTTCTGTCCGTCCGTCGGAGTAGACAACGCTCACGGACGAGGCGCTTTCGTCTTGATGATTAATTCCCACAACGCGGGCACCAAGCTCAACTCGTCCGCCCGCAGCTATGACGAGATCGCGACAGCGCTCCCACATCATGCCCGGACCAAACTTCGGATATTGGAACTCCTCGATCAAACTTGTGATCTCTGTTTGATTGCGCTTTGGAAGGAGTGCATTGACAATGGCGTTGCCGAGCGACAATCCTTTGACACGTTGCGCTGCCCAGTCGGCGGGCATGTCCTTGACAGGAACTCCCCAGACTTTTTCGGTATACGTCTCGAAAAATCTTCGGTAGAGCCTCCATCCAAACCGAGCCACCAACCAATTTTCATAGTTGCTTTGATCCTTTGGTGGTCGAAGTTGCGCCCAAACGTAGGACAGCACGCAGCGAACCGCTTCGATCACCCCAAGATTTTTCAGAGCGTTCGATGCTTTCAGTGGATAGTCGTAGTACTTCCCCTCGTAGAAGATGCGACTCATCCGAGGGCGTAGAAGAAAGTCCTCATCAGGCAGGATCTCATGCCATAAGCTCTCTACTTCAGGAACTTTGGTGAAGAACCGGTGGCCGCCGATATCAAAACGCCAGCCGTCACGCTCGACAGTCTGCGAGATTCCCCCAACCACGTTGTCAGCCTCAAGGACAATGACCTCGTCACCCCGCTTGACTGCCTCGTACGCAGCAGTGAGTCCAGCGGGACCCGCCCCTATGACCACAATGGGCCCAGCAGATGCCCGTGGTTCGCTCATTCAATGCCGTCCTGCATAGAACTGTGACTCTATCGCCCTCGTGTTGTGAAGAAGCGATGCCTGGCCTAGGGAGCCGAATGGCTGTATTCGATCAAGGTCATTGACTGGAAATACGTCTGCGGCAGAGCCACCACCCACGTCTGGGCGGTCCAACCAGCCTGAGCGTTGAAGGCTTGGACCAACTGCGTACACGCAGGACCACTCGCTCCATAGCCGGGCGACCAAATAACCCATACATGATTCGTCCCAGCAAGCGCATCGGTCTTCGCCACAAAATCTGCCGGCGCCGTTGCCGCAAGCGTGTCGTCGTAGTTAACCCAGTTCACGATATTTGGAGAAGTAAATCTTGGGTAACCCACACTCGTGACAGTCCCGTCGGGCAGGACCCGTAGAACGCTTGGTCCCAGTTCGTCAGGGCAAAAGACAGCAACGTCTCCGGGCTGGGCATTTGTGACGAGCGAATTGACGATCTCAACGGCTTGGGTTCGCTGAGTGCGGCTCTCTTGATAGCCGCCCACCAAAAGGCCGCAAACGATGACTGCGCTCAGGGCAACACGGAGCACTGAGGAGGAGAATGTCTGGATCCCCACCGCGAGGAAGATCATGAGCGGCACATACACCACGGCGCCGTAGCGAGGCGTGTACGCAGTGTCACTGTAGTGAGACACCACAACTCCAAGCACGAGTGTGCCGAACACAATCCATGCGAGGAATCGTCCTTTGACCTCCATCTTGAGATTGATCCGAAACTCCCATCGTGAAAGGGCGGTGCCGAAAAGGGCAAGGGCGAACAACAGAATGAAGAGAACCTCTATCCCCCGCTGGCGCAAATCCGACTTTGCGATCTGGAGCGCCTGATTGGAGTTGAAGTGAAACACCGCTACGAGAGCAGTCAAAAAGTTTGGTGGATCACCCCACGGCGTTCCCGTGTGTGAGCGTTGGTACAGAAATGTTGGAAGCCACGGCAGGAATGCCACCCCAGTGAGCACTAAGGCACCAAGACCAAATTGAGCAGCACGTTTTGTCTTCTGGTCTTTGCTCAGAAGGAGCGCGCCGAGGAACCACACGCCAAGAGTAAGGAAGAGGTAGAAGCTCCAGTACTGCGTATAGGCAAGTGCGCCAGCAACCAGCGCTACGGAGACGAGACGGCGCCATGAAGGAGATTCAAAGAGTCGTGCTAACGCTCCGACGCCGAGCGCTGTCAGCAACATCACTAACGAATACATACGCGCTTCAGTGGCGTAATAGGTCGCGAACGATGACGCGCCAAGCAGCGCGGCAGCAAGGACGCCTACTTCGAATCCCCAGATCCGTTTGACGACGAAGTAGGTGACTACGATTGTTCCTACTGAGATCAACCCAGAGAGCGAACGAACTGCAAAATCAGAACTGCCGAACAACTGCATCCAAAAGTGCAGGAGGTAGTAGTAGAGCGGCGGGGCTCCATCTTGCTTGAGCAGTCCCTGGATTTGATCAAGCGGCGCATTGGCGATGTTGACGGATTGCGCCTCGTCCAGCCACAGCTGTGAGGTTGTTGCGAACCGCAGCCAGAGGCCAACTCCCGCCTCTACGACGAGAAACACGAGTGCCAGCCATCGAAGTGACCCGACCACCGGTTGAAAGCCAGTTGGGCGCCATCGCTCCCAGCGGGCCCCCTCTACCGGCTTCTTGAGTATCTCTTCCTGTGGCATGGGTCAATGCTAGTGAGGCGAGAGGCTCAAAGGGGTTTTCTCACCTATCATCTTGCGAGTGGCGACAAGGACTGGAGGGGTATGACGAGATTCGTGTTGCGACGGCTTATTGCATTGATCGCCATTCTCTTCTGCATCTCCGTTGGCGCATTCTTTCTCATTCACTTGCTTCCTGGTGATCCAACCGTCACGATTCTTGGTCCCAATGACACCCCTGAAAACAGGAATGCTCTCCTCAAGGAGCTCGGGCTCAATCTCCCACTTTGGCAGCAATACCTGACATGGATTTGGAATGTGTTACAGGGAAACCTCGGTCAATCGTTCATTACTCACCAGTCAGTTAGCAAGATCATTTCATCGGCATTTCCGATTGACCTTGAGCTCATCATCCTTTCTCAAATTATGGCGCTCGGGTTTTCGATTCCTCTAGCCATCGCTTCTGCACGGCGCCCAAATGGACTCCTCGACCGGGCATCGACGACGACGAGTTTTGGAATGTTGGCAATCCCTCCATTTATTCTGATCGTTGTTTTAGTTTTGCTGTTCTCCATCCACCTCCATATTTTCCCTGGACCTGGCTCATACGTGCCGTTCCAACAGGACCCAATCTCCAACCTCCATACGATGATCCTGCCTGCGATCGTGTTAATGGTTGGATCAACCACCATCTACTTCAGACTGCTGAGGGCCGACCTCATCGCCACACTCCAACAGGATTTCATTACCGTGGCTCGGTCAAAAGGGCTCTCAGATCGCTACATCATGTGGCGCCACGCGCTCCGACCGTCCTCGCTGTCGCTACTTGCCTCAGCCGGGCTCAACATCAGTGGACTGGTGGCAGGGGCCTTTGTCGTTGAATATCTCCTCGCCATCCCAGGATTGGGATTTGAACTGGTGAACTCAATTCAGCAAGTCGACTACCTTTCGGTGCAGAGCATCACGCTGTTTGTCGCAGTGGTTATCGTCCTCATCAACTTCATCATTGACTTCCTCTTCACTGTCGTCGACCCAAGGATTGCCCGTGAGTAATATCCCAACTGCCGCCGATTCGATCCCTGCACTCACGGGTAGCAGTGACATTGCGAAGAAGAAGCGATTCGACGTAGGACTCGTATTCTGGATCTTCACTCTCTGGATTGCCATCACCGTGCTCGCAGCCATCTTTGCTTCCCTTCTGGGCCTGCAAGACCCCAATCAAGGCAACTATGACATCCTGAATCAAGGACCGACCACCGCACACTGGTTTGGCACCGATGACTTAGGTCGCGACATCTTCAGCCGCGTCATTTACGGCGCTCGAGTCTCGTTGACGGTCGGATTTGGTGCGCTCACGATCGGAATGATCATTGGTGGCACACTCGGCATGATTGCGGCTTACCGACGTGGTCCAGTCGACATCATCGTGAGTTCGGCTTCGTACGTGATGTTGGCCTTCCCTGCACTTGTGGCCGTGATTGCGATCGTCGCTTTTTGGGGCCATGAGATTTGGAAGATCACCATCATCATCGGCGTCGCCTCCATCCCACTGGTGTTCCGTGTGGTGCGGGCAGCCACTCTTTCGTACGCCACACGTGACTTTGTCACGGCTGCAAAATCACAAGGGGCGACCGACTGGCGCATTATTACAAAGGAACTTTTTCCGAACGTCCTCCCCGCAATTATTTCGTTCTATCTCATTGGCGTTGCGAGCGTCATCATCCTTGAGGGTGCGCTGGCATTTTTGGGTCTGAGCGTGCAGCCGCCCACGGCGTCATGGGGAAACATGATCAGTGAGTCTCGGACCTATTTAAGCCAGAACCCCTGGCTCGTGCTCTTCCCCTCTCTTGCCATGGTCTTCTTTCTCGTGGCCCTGAACTTGATCGGCGACATCCTTCGTTCGACCCTTGATGTACAAGAGAGTCAACTATGACCATGGCCTCAGAACGTTCCGAGAACTTTCCTATCCACGACGAGAATCCAGGACCACTCCTCAAAGTTCGTGATCTCCGCACGACGTTCACGACACCTCGTGGAAAATTGAATGCCGTTGATGGGGTCTCCTTTGATCTTGCTCGGGGAGAAACTCTCGGAATTGTTGGTGAATCCGGCTCAGGTAAGACGGTGCTCTCTCGGTCGATCATGAGTCTGCTGCCTCGAAGCGGCTTAGAGCAGTCGGGGTCGATCGAATTTGAGGGCATTGAGATGCTCAGTGCGACTCCAGACGTGCTCCGCACACTCTGGGGGGCGAAAATTTCAATGGTGTTCCAGGACCCGATGACCTCTCTCAATCCGGTCGTGCGAATTGGCCGACAGATCACGGAGTCCCTGCGACTTCACACCGGCATGGATAAAACCGAAGCCAACGCAATGGCGGTTTCTCTCTTAACCCAGGTGGGCATTCCCTCGCCAGAGCAGCGGGTCCGCAATTACCCCCATCAACTCTCTGGAGGGATGCGCCAACGAGTCATGATTGCAATTGCTCTCGCATGCTCACCTCGGCTTGTCCTCGCTGACGAGCCAACAACCAGCCTTGACGTCACCGTCCAAGCGCAGATCCTCGATGTCTTAGCCAAACTCCAGGAAGAGCGTCACATGTCGGTGATCTTGGTCAGCCATGACCTTGGCGTCGTGGCCACTCGAACCGACAGGATCGCCGTGATGTACGGCGGGAGAATTGTTGAAATAGCTCCCACGGATCGACTGTTCCGTGCAATGGCAATGCCCTACACAAAAGCCCTTGTCGCATCGACTCCTCGTCTCTCTCAACCCAGTCATGTCCGTCTCACCGCAATCGAGGGTCGCCCGCCAGACTTGGTGCATCTTCCGAAGGGCTGTGCCTTCTCACCCCGTTGCAGTTACGCAACAGACAAATGCCACAGCGAGGTTCCACCGCTCACGGCTTCGAGAGACAACGCCTCACACCTCTTTGCCTGCTGGAATCCGCTTCCAAGCACTCCAGTGGCCATCACCACCACTCCTGGGAGCTCCGCTTCATGACGAGTATGCCAACCCCCCTGTTGTCAATTCAAGACCTGTTCGTCCATTTCAAAAAGGGTCGAGAAGTTGTTCAAGCAGTCTCTGGCGTGAGCTTTGATGTGGTCCAAGGTGAAACATTGGGCATCGTTGGTGAGTCTGGATGCGGGAAGTCCACCACCGGGCGTGCCATCGTGCAGATTGAAACGCCGAATTCGGGAGCAGTTGTCTTTGACGGCACGGATCTCACGAAACTGAAACGTTCGCAACTTCGAAAAGCTCGGACCGGAATCCAAATGATCTTTCAGGATCCAATTTCGTCTCTGAATCCTCGACGCAAGATCAACGACATCGTCGCTGAGCCCTTAGATATCTGGAAGAGCGAAACTGGTGAAGAGCGAGACAGCACCGTCCGCCAGATGCTCGAAGCAGTGGGGCTCGACCCCGAGATCACCGGTAACCGATATGCCCGGGAATTCTCGGGTGGCCAGTGTCAACGGATCAGCATCGCTCGTGCTCTGGTGATGCGGCCAAAGCTCTTGATCTGCGACGAAATGGTGTCGTCGCTTGACGTGTCGGTCCAAGCGCAAATTCTGAATCTTCTTGAAGACCTGAAGGCTCGCTATGGTCTCACGGTCATCTTCATCGCTCACGACCTCGCAGTTGTCAAGAACGTGAGCGATCGGGTTGCCGTCATGTATTTAGGGCGCATCTGCGAAGTGGCCCCTTCCGACATGCTGTATTCAAATCCAGCACATCCCTACACCGAAGCATTGTTATCCTCGGCCTTAGAGCCCGATCCTTCCGCTCCGTCCGCTCGAATCTTGCTGAGTGGCGAGCCTCCTAGCCCGATCAACCCCCCTTCTGGGTGTCGATTTCGGACTCGATGCCCGAGAGCCGAGGACCGATGCGCTCGAGAAGTTCCGGAACTGAGGGAAGTAGGTCCAGGCCATAGCGTGGCGTGCCACTTCCCCCTCGTGCGTGCCTAACCGCTGAACCGCAAGGTATCTCTGGCAGCCAACCCTCGATTCGACGTGTCTGTCGATCGATAACTAGGGTTTCTCCTCAAGGGATTCAGACCCAGATCTGAGCACAGCGCAAGGGGGAACACTATGAACTGGAACGGCGAAGAGATTCGGGTCATCGATAGCGACACGCACCTCACGGAGCCTCACGATCTCTGGACGGCCCAGGCCCCAGCATCGCTCAAAGACAAGATGCCTCATGTCGCCGATGTTGATGGTGAAGCGCAATGGGTTATCGGAGGAGAGATCCTTGGGCGTGCCGGTGGTGGAGGCGTCATTGGACGAGACGGTTCAAAGATCAACGCGCAAAAAGGACTTTTTGAGTGGACTATTGACGATATCCATGAGGGTGCGTACAACCCGAAGGTTCGCGTCGAGATGATGGACGAGATGGACATCTACGCTGAGGTCCTGTACCCCAACGTCATCGGTCTTGGCGGGCAAGGCATCTCTGAAGTCGTCACCGATTTGCCCTTTCGCCTTTCTCTCCTTCAGATGTACAACGACCACATGAGTGGAGTCCAAGAAGGATCGGGCACCCGCCTCCTTCCCATGGGTGTGCTTCCCTCCTGGAGCGTTGACGCCTGTGTTGCTGAAGCTGAGCGTCTTCACAAAATGGGTTTCCGAGGCGTCAATATGACGTCGGACCCTCAAGATCTTGGTGCTCCGGACTTGGCGAGTCCTGCGTGGGACCCGCTCTGGGCCACCTGTAGCTCCTTGGGTCTTCCCGTTCACTTCCACATTGGAGCGAGCCTGACCACGATGAACTTCTATGGAAGCTATCCATGGCCTTCTCAGCAACAAGACGTTGCCCTCGGAATTGGTGGGACGATGCTGTTCATCGGAAACGCCAGAGTTGTCGTGAACGTGATCTGCTCTGGACTGTTGGATCGATTCCCCGATCTCAAGATGGTTTCCGTTGAGAGTGGTTGTGGATGGATTCCATTCATTCTTGAGACGCTCGACTACGAAATGGAAGAGAATGCTCCGCAGTTGCTCTCTGAGCTCGCACTCAGGCCCTCTGAGTACTTCAAGCGCCAGTTCTATGCAACAACCTGGTTCGAACGCAAGCATCTCCCAGAAACGGTCGCTGCCGTCGGTGAGGACAACATCATGTTTGAAACCGACTTTCCACATCCAACCTGCATCTTCCCTCACCCTTTGAAAACTGCGGCGCAGAATATGGAAGGGCTCTCTGATGAGGTACAGAGGAAGATCCTGAGTCATAACGCTGTCAAGCTCTATCGACTCTAGAGATCTTCTCGGCTTATCTCTTGGAAGCGAGAACCTCTAGGCACGGACCTCACATGATTGTGCGAGTCCTCGCGATGCGGCGAGCTTGTGAGTAACCTTCGAGTTAACGAACAGGAATAGCTACTTGGACTCGATGTCGTTTGTTCGTTGCATCGCCGAACTTCACAGGAGATCTTCAGATGAACCCACGTTTTCTCGTCGCAGGAATCACGCTCAGTATCGGTGCAATTGGTCTCGCAGGATGCTCTTCCACTACGTCGAGCAGCACTTCGACGACCACCGCCTCATCGACAACAGCGCCTGCGACCACCACGACGAGCATTCCCAAAAACGGGGCGGTCAACCTTGACATCAATCCAGCGGTCAGCTCCCAACTTCTCGCAACTGGTGCCGCACTTCTCGGCGCTCCGGTGAGTCAATACAGCGGCCTAGCACCAGGTCTCACCTACTACGCGTATGACAATGGAACAAAGACGTATTACGCAAGCGCGAGATTGGTCCCCTCACCCGTTCCCACTGGTGCACAACCCAGCGAAGCACAGATCAGCAGCCAGGATGATGGTTCGTACCTTCTTTACCAAATGCCTCTCGGTGGAGCCTGGACTGCATATCGAGACGGATCATCTGGGCCGAATACACCCTGTCCAACAGGCATCACTCTTCCAAGCGACGTGGTGACGTTATGGGGATGGCCAGCGGGTAGTTGCCGCCCAAGTGGTGTCTAGATTCAGATCAACACTATTTATTGATTGAGTCAGCAAACTCAAGGAGTTGTGGAGCAAGAAGTGGCCACCGCTCAAAGAGGCCGCCACCTGCTTGTGCTCCTTCCATCCGTTCGATCCACTCTCGATCGCCCCAAGGTGGTTCGACGAGCGTGTTGTGCGGAAGAAGAGATGCCACCGTCTCTGAGGTGATTCGTGTGTGGTGCGGATCACTTTGGCCACTTCGAAACACCAAACTGGGAAACGTAATGTTGGCAAAGTCTTTGTCGCCGAGCCCTGGCACCGTGACGCCAACTTGGGGGCAGTAGATCTCCATCCATCGCTCCATCGTTGCGAGGAAGGCATCTCGGTCTTGCGAGAGCAAGATGTCCCGATTGCGAGGATTCCTCTCCTGGGCCTCTTGCCATTCAGGAAGTGCAGCAACTGCTTCCATTCCCCCCGTGAAGGCTTCCCGGAAAGAGTCACCTCCGTAGACCATGGCCAGTGTGAGAAGACCGTAGAGCCCTCCAGAGATCCAGAGCATTGCAAGACCCGACACCCTTTCAGGTTCTCTAACTGAAGCCAAGAGCGACACGCGTGCTCCTCCCGATCCGCCCATAATCATGGTCGGCCCGAGATCTAAGTGACGAAGAAGCCCTACGAGCGTGTCCGCCTGCATCTGAGACTCAGAGTCTCCCCGAAAACAGAGATCCGACTCCCCTGTGTTTGGACGATCCCAGATCACGACCGAGTTGCCCTTCGAAGCTAACTCCTCAGCGAGCGTTCTCACGCCGGGTGTGTCTTTCGAAAAGCGCCCCCCTGGCGTGATGATCCACGGTCGCCCTTCGCCTATGAGTTCATAGGAAATATTTAATCCATCGATCGTTGCAACTGCCATTGCCCCCCTTGGTACAAGTGTCAGATAGTGGCGTGAACTACGCAGTCGGTGTGTCTGGGCTCTCTTGCTGAGCTTCTTCGACGGCGATCTCCGCTTCTCCAGGAGCTTCGACGACGACTGTCTCATCGACGACAGCAACCTCGCCAGGTGCTCCGTCAGCAGAGGGCGCGCCGCCCGCTTGTGCCGTTGCTTCCTGCGCATACTCGGCCCATGCGGCCTGTGCTTCGGTCTCAGGCGTAAATTCTGCCTCTGAGTAGTCGAAGCCGATGTAGTTTCCTTCCGCATCGTAGGCGTGATCTCCGAAGGCCTCTCGGTACTCCTCTGAGACTTCGCCACCCTCAGCGGCTTGCTTGATCGAAAGACTGATTCGACGACGCTGGAGATCGATTTCGATGATCTTGACCCACAACTCTTCGCCTGGGTTCACCACTTGCTCAGGCAGATCGACGTGGTGGCCCGCCATCTCTGAAATGTGCACGAGGCCCTCTATGCCGTCTCCAACTTGAACGAATGCTCCAAAGGGAACAAGTTTGGTGATTCGACCATAAACAAGTTGTCCTTCTTGGTGAGAATCTGCAAACTCTTGCCAGGGGTCAACCTGGGTGTTTTTCAACGACAAGCTAATGCGTTCTTTATCGAGGTCAACGTCCAAGACCTCGACGTCAACTTCATCACCCACGGTCACGACCGAAGATGGGTGCTCGACGTGCTTCCAGCTGAGTTCAGAGACGTGAATCAAACCATCCATACCGCCAAGGTCTACGAATGCTCCAAAGTTCACAACCGAAGAGACCACGCCCTTGCGTCGTTCGCCTGGCTTGAGGTTCTGCAGGAAGTCGCCACGCTGCTCTTTTTGTGCTTCTTCGAGCCACGCACGACGAGAGAGAACAACATTGTTGCGGTTACGGTCGAGTTCAATAATTTTGGCTTCGATCTCTTGGCCGATGTAGGGCTCAAGCTCACGTACTCGACGAAGTTCAACTAGTGAAGCGGGAAGGAACCCTCGAAGACCAATATCGACGATCAAGCCACCCTTCACCACTTCGATGACTGGTCCTTTGACCACGCCTTCGCTGTTTTTGATTTTCTCAATGTCACTCCACGCTCGCTCGTATTGCGCACGCTTCTTCGAAAGAATCAGTCGACCTTCTTTGTCTTCTTTCTGAAGAACAAGTGCCTCGATTGGCTCGTTGAGCGACACGATTTCGGACGGATCTACATCGTTTCGAATCGAGAGTTCTCGAACCGGGATGACTCCTTCTGACTTGTATCCAATGTCGACAAGAACCTCGTCACGGTCAATCTTGACAACCGTTCCAGCGACAAGGTCACCGTCTTCAAATTCGACGATGGTAGTGACCATTGCATTTTCGAGTTCAGGACCTTGAAGGTCGTCGGCGACAATCTGGCGAGGGATATACTTGCCGTCCTTGTCGAAGGTGCCCATTGCTTCGGGCGAGAGGGTGACGGTGACGTCTGGCATGGAGAAACCAACTTCCAGGGGGTGATCACGCTGGGATCGCTAGGGAATGGGACACCGGCCGCCAGCGTTGGCCGGATTCCAAGATTACCACCCCGCCAGGAGGCCCTCTACCCTTTGGCCGACGCCCAAGAATCTCCCCAGCCAAGCGAGACTCGCAATGGAACACTGAGCGATGCAGCCCCGGTGAGCTCTTCTCTGGTGGCTACCTCAACGGCCTCTCGTTCAGCGGGAGGAACCTCGACGATGACCTCATCATGGACCTGAAGCACAATTCTCGACTCTCGGCCTTCTTGTCGCAGCCGGGTATCAAGGCGGACGAGAGCAACCTTGAAGATGTCGGCGGCGAGGCCTTGTATTCCAGCGTTCATGGCTTGACGTTCCGCGGCGGCTTGGGCACCCCGCGTGCCGCTGAAGAGCTCGGGAAGTGGTCGAATACGACCAAGTTCCGTCCTCGTAAATCCCTGGACTTTGGCTTCGGCCACAGTTCGATCCATGTAGTCCTTGACCCCGGGGTAGGCAGTGAAATATCGCTCCATGATCTCTTTGGCTTCTCCGACGCTGGTCCCAAGGCGATTTGCAAGACCAAAGGCCTCCATGCCGTAGGCCAAGCCGTAGGAGACCATCTTGGCGTATTCACGCTGCTCGTAACTAACGTCAGAGAGGTCCACTGAAAAGACATCGGCCGCCATCGAGCGGTGAATATCTTCCCCTTTTTCGAACGCTGCAAGAAGGCCAGGGTCGCCTGCAAGATGCGCAATGATCCGCAACTCCACTTGGTCGTAGTCTGCGACTAAAAATTCCCACCCAGGTGACGGAATAAAAGCCTCTCGGAAGCGTCGACCCTCTTCGCTGCGCACAGGGATGTTGTGGAGATTTGGCTGCTCAGAACTGAGTCGGCCGGTGCGCGCCACCGTCTGTTTGAACGTTGCGTGAATCCGGCCATCGGCATGGATTTCGTGAAGGAGGCTTTCACCATAGGTTGAGCGAAGTTTTTCCAACTCTCGATACGACAGCAATTCCTCGATGATCGGATGTGTTCCTATGAGTTTTTCCAAGGTACCCGCATCGGTCGAAAATCCTGTTTTGGTTTTGCGACCCTTGGGGAGATCAAGATCTTCGTAGAGCACCTGTTGAAGTTGCTGGGTTGAGTTCACCTTGAATGGGCGGCCCGCCATCTCCTGGATTGATGCCTCTAGCGCACGCGCTCTTGTTGAGAGATCATCAGCAATGTGTTGCAGGACCTCTCGGTCAATGAGAATTCCTCGATCTTCCATCCGTGCAAGCACCAGGACGAGAGGCAATTCGATTCCTTCATAGAGTTCGGTCAAGCCTTCTTCATCTAGCAGTGGCTCAAGATGATCGAGGACAACGTCAACGTTCACGACGTCTTCGGCGAAACTCACCTGGTCGTGTTCGAGGTCAAGGGCGAGTTCACCATCAGGTCGAGCGGTACTCGACGTCTCAATCTCGGGCAGATATCTCCGAAGTACTCCAGCCAGGCTGAAGTCACCCGCAGCCGCATCGAGGAGGTAGGCGGCTAATCCAACATCACCTTGAGGAACCTTCGGTTCGACGCCGCTGCGCAGTGCCTCTCGCAGAAGGATCTTGCTGTCACTCGCTCGAATGGGAAATTCACTCGCAAGGAGGCCACGTCCAGCTGGGCTCTCACTCGCCACGATGGCAACGTCGCTTGCGCCACGCAGGGCGACCGCCAGATCTCCTCCTGGAGCGTCGATGCCGAGAACGTGCACGTCTGCAGTACACTGTTTCGCGAGTGCGATGGCCTCTTTTCCGAGGACAACCTTTGCTGTCCGATGAACAGCGGTCGATGATGTTTTCGGACGCGTTTTCGATGACGTGCCCTTCGACGGTGCCGCTGCTGCCGGTTGTACCTTTGAAGTTTTGCGCTTTGGCGTGAGCACGGCACCTGACGGCGCCCCCGTGCCTTCTCCGAGGCTTCCTGCGTCAAGCATCTCAGCAGTACGCGTCCATAATCGGCGCATTTCAAGGCGTTCGTAGAAGGCCTCGACATCATCTCGGACCCATCCTCCGAGCTCTAGATCTGCCGGGTCGATGTCGAGCGGGACGTCTCGAATGAGCTGCATCACGTCATAGTTCTGGCGCGCAAGACTCTCATTCTCTGTCATGTTTTCTTTTAGCTTTGGAGTCATCTCGTCGAGATGATCGAAGATCCCATCGAGGTCTCCGTAAGTGTTCAAAAGTTTTGCTGCCGTCTTCTCACCCACTCCAGGTACTCCGGGAAGATTGTCAGAGGGGTCTCCTCTCATAGCTGAAAGCATCGAGTAGCGGGCCGGTTCAACGCCAGTTCGCTCAATGATTCCTGCCTCGTCGTAGAGCGAATAGTCGCTCACTCCCCTCCGGTTATAGAGAACACGAACAAAGGGGTCTTCGACGAGTTGGAAGCAGTCTCTGTCCCCCGTGACGACAACGACCTCCCTTTTCTCGTCCCGAGCCCGAGTCGCCAGCGTGGCGAGCACGTCGTCAGCTTCGAACCCTTCGACCTCGATCAAAGGGATATTCAGAACCTCAACTAACTCACGGACAAGATCAAACTGGGGCAGAAGATCGTCAGGTGTCTCATCACGGCCCCCTTTGTAGTCATCCACGAGCTCGTCACGAAAGGTGCCGCCCGGAAGATCAAAGGCAACAGCGAGCGCTCCGGGCGAATGATCTCGAATCAGGCTTAGCAACATCGACGCAAAGCCATGGACTGCATTGGTGACCAACCCATCCGACGTGGCAAGTTCAGGGGGAAGTGCGAAGAAGGCTCGGAACACCAGCGACATTCCATCGAGAACAAAGATGGGTTGCTGATTCGAGGATTCCGCCATTAGGAAGGCGCCAATGTACCCTCGACGATTGCGGTGGCGACGTCTCGCATGCGTGAACGTGTCTGCATCGCTGACTGCTGGACGAAGCTAAAGGCTTCATTCTCGTTCAGACCGAAGTTATCCATAAGCATCGCTTTGGCTTCATCCACCAGCCGACGTGTCTCAATCTTGTCGTCAGCTGCTTTCCCGGACGTGTCGCTTGTGAGCTCCTCGGCGATCGCACGATCTTCTCGAGCCTCATTGAGTATCTTGTCGATTGCCGGAATGAGTTCTGCTTTTCGGAAGGGTTTCACGAGATAGGCCGCTACACCGGCGTCTCTAGCATCTTGAATCAGATCTCTTTGACTAAACGCAGTCAGCAGGAGAATGGGGATGTCTTGTGTTCGAGCGATTTCTCGCGCAGCAGAAACGCCATCGAGTCCGGGCATTTTGATATCGAGAATGACAAGATCAGGATGATGTTCGCTCACCAGTGTGACGGCTTCATCGCCTCGTCCAGTTTCAGCGACAACCTGAAATCCAGTCTCCTCAAGGATCTCTTTAAGATCGAGACGGATAATCGCTTCATCATCTGCGATGACGACTCGGACGACACGCTCCTCATCCATCAGCCGACCTCAAGTGCTACATCATCGAGAAGCTCGTCACGCTCAATTTCAAGCTCAGAAATCTGTTGGGCCGCAATGTCACGAGCCTTGTGAGCGAGTTCGGCGTGGCGAGATGCCTCAGCGTGTTCTTTGATGGCTAAGGGGGTTTCGCTGACCATTGCTCGAACCCGCAGGCTCTCCACTTCTTCGTCGAGAACCTCGATCTGCTCGTTGAGCACAGCGACATCAGCGCGCAGCGTCACGACACGTGATTGCAGGTCCTGAACCCTTCGTCGAACAGAGGCTTGTCGCACGGCCACATCATAGAGTGTCGGACCTGTCGTACGTTCTCGGCGAGTCGCCAACAGTCCAGGAATAGGCAAGCCTCCGATACGCCTCTTGTGGCCACGGGCCAACGCCAGGCTCGAGGTAGAGCGGTTGTGCTCTGTCGAGAGGGCCAGCCAACGCACAAGGATCCTCAGTCAAATAGAGCGATGGTGCTCCGACGTCAGAGATGAGCGTCGCTGCTGGGAGCGCCGCTAAGGAGCCAAGAAGGGCCCGACCGAGCCCTGTTTCGAAGAGTCCGCCGAAGAAACACGCGAGACCAGCTTCTTCTGCTTGCGAAAGGACACCAAGGGCAACCCGCACACCTCCAAGGCGAGATGGTTTGAGACACAGCGCTTGTGCGGCCTCGTAGCGAATCGCATCTCTGGCCGCTCGGAGAGATGAGATCGACTCGTCGAGACATACCGGAGTCTTAATTTCCTTACAGAGAGTGGCTGATCCAGTTAGGTTCGACGCCAAATACGGCTGTTCCAGACACGTCAATTCCAAGGTGTCGAGCGCGTGGAGTTCATCGAGCGAAGCTGGGTTCCCGAAGGATGGATCAAAACTCTCATTCGCGTCGCCATGGAGCGCAACGCCGCTGTCAAGTGAACGGATTGCCGCGAGCGGTTCCACGCAATGGCCCGGGGCTACTTTGACTCGGATGCGACTTGCGCCCGATTCAAGAAGCCTTGCTGCCTGTTCGACCTCGATGTTGGTCGAGGAATCTCTCCTGAGACCAACGAGGCCACCGAACGCGACCTGGCGAGTCTCTTGACCTAACCAAGCGCTCACGCTCAGAGAATGTGACCGAAGTTCAGCGTCCAAGATGGCCATCTCAATCGCGGCACATGCCACAAGATCTCTCGGATCACTCCCTCCGAGCAACGACACCGTGTGGCTCTCGATCGTTCTTCCCCCTCGAGATCGAGCAGCAGCGCCCAGGGTTGGAATCCACTTGTCTTCGAGAACTCGACGCACTTGGTCGAGAGAAGGATCTCGCCCACTGGCGTCTTCCAGCGCACCCACTTCGCCCCAACCCTCGGCGTCATCAGCAAGCACCCTGACGTAGAGCACCGGCTTCTTGGCATGTTGTCTGGTCGCTGTCTCAATCGAAGCTTGCAACTCGGTCTGTGCCTCCCAAAGTTCCACGCTCTGGAGCTTGCCAACGCCACTCAGCGCGACCGGTAGCATTAGCCGACTGCCCGGATGGCGGAATCGGCAGACGCGGAGGCCTCAAAAGCCTCTGTCCTTAGTGGCGTGCGGGTTCGAGTCCCGCTCCGGGCACCACTCCTGAATTGATTCGCACACCTCTTTGTCACTGCAGTGGCCTCGGATGTGCCCGACGAGTGGACGCCACTGGCATTTGTGATCGAACCTTCAAGAGATCGTCCATCTCGAGATCAGCAACGAGAACGGCATTCTCCTCTCGATCAAGACCTACACGTTTCACGCCATTCGGCGACACAACCTGAGAGTTTCCGATGTAGCGAGGGAGGCTCTGAGCGGCTGCCACAATGAAGCACCCAGTCTCAATAGCGCGCGCACTGAGCAGCGTGTTCCACTGATCAATTTTCCGTTCTCCCGCTACCCACGCTGCGCCGACCACGATGACCTCGGCGCCTCGCTCCATCAGCCATTCCGCCATCTCTGGAAATCGAAGGTCGAAACACGTCATGATGCCAACAGCTAGCTCCCCAACTTGAATCACGCACAGATTGTCTTCCCTAAGCGCTCCCGGGGTAACTCCGGTTGACTCTTGATAGCCGAAGGCATCGTAGAGATGAATCTTTCGATAGCAAGCGATGATTCCCGAGGGATCGACCATTACGGTGGTGTTGTAGGGACGCTCGGTGTCTTCACTGACCTCAAACATGCCGGCCACAATCGTCACTCGATTCTCGTCAGCCAAGCGAGCGAGGGACGTCACGAAGGGTCCTTCGAGCGCCTCGGGGCCAGGAGCGAGCGTTTCAGAGGCATCGCCGAATGATCGCTGGGAGGCTTCGGGGAGCACGAGAAGCGTCGCTCCCTGCCCTGCTGCATGAGCGATCAACGAAGAGAGTGTCGCTAAATTCTTCACTGGGTCAGGTGTGGACGAAGTCTGTAGTGCGGCAACCTTCATACTGAAAGGCTATCGGCCTCTCCAAGGGTCGCTTCGTGCCAGACTTCACAGATGAAAAGTGCGAAGGAATCTGCGTGAGAATCGTCCTCTTCCCTGGACAAGGCTCACTTCGCCCAGGGATGGGGCTCCCCTGGCGATCCCACAGTGCTCGGACTCTCCTGAGTGACATCAGTGATATTTCTGGAGTCGACGTCGCTCGACTCGTCGATGAGGCCGACAAAGAAGAGCTTGTTCGCACCGATAATGCCCAGTTGGCGACCTTCGCTCTGAGTGCGATGGCTGGAGCGGCGTGTGGGGACCTCGATGCCGATCTCGCGATTGGCCACAGCCTTGGTGAATACAGCGCGCTCGCATTTGCTGGGATCTTGGATCTCGCATCTGCAACGCGGCTCGTCCTTGAGCGTGGTCGAGCCATGGCGGAAGCATCTTCATTGACCCCTGGAACCATGGTTGCCGTCTTAGGGGCAGAGCCCGATGTACTCCTGCGGGCAATCGCTTCATTTCCAGGACTCGTCGTTGCGAACCGGAACGCCCCTGGCCAGTGCGTGGTTGCGGGACCACTCAACTCAATCAATGCATTTCGTGAGCAGTCAAAAGAACTTGGCATACGCAAAGTGATGGCCCTCGACGTTGGAGGAGCATTCCACTCTCCTCTCATGGCCCCAGCACAACCGGCACTCATCACTATCCTCTCGGCAACGCAGTTTCACGATGGTTCAATTCCTGTCGTTGCCAACATCGATGCAACTCCTCACCAAGACGGATCTCCCTGGCCAATGCTCCTTGCTGAACAATTGACGGGACCGGTGCTCTTTCAAGAGTCAGTCGAGACAATCACTGAAAATGATCTTGAATTCATCGAGCTTGGGCCCGGAGGGGTTCTGTGTGGATTGGTCAAGAGAATGAAGCCAGACGCCACTCTTTTGAGTATCGGAACTCCAGAAGATGTGGTGTCCAACAAAAAGGAGTTGTCATGAGTGACTCACCCCGTGTCGTGCTCGTTACCGGCGCAAGTCGAGGTATCGGAGCGGCGTGTGCCGCTGCTTTTGCCGACCAAGGAGACGTTGTCATCGGCCTCTCTCGAAGCGACGGAGAGCCTCATCAGGGGGTTGAGCATCGAACCCTTGACGTTCTCAATGCACAAGACGTGGCCAGCACTTTTGATGAGATAGAAGGAGCCCACGGATCGATCGATGTTCTCGTTGCCAATGCTGGTATTACCCGAGATCAACTCAGCATCCGTATGAGTGACGAAGAATTCTCAGAGGTCATTGAAATGAATCTCACGGCAACCTTTCGCGTCATGCGCCGCGCCCTCAAGCGCATGGTTCGCCAACGCAGCGGTCGAATTATTGTGATCTCCTCAATCGGGGCGTTCATGGGACTTCCCGGTCAAGCAAACTACGCGGCATCGAAAGCGGGACTCATCGGGATGGCGAGAGCCATGGCTCGAGAGGTTGCGTCTCGCTCCATCACCATCAATGTGATCGCCCCTGGTCTTATTGCGACCGACATGACCTCGGTCCTCGGCGAAGATCGCCTGGCTGCCATGGCTACGCAAGTCCCCGCCGGACGCTTAGGCCAACCCGAGGAGATTGCTGGAACGGCTCTATTTCTGGCATCTCCATCAGCTTCGTACATCACTGGCGCCATCATTGCCGTTGACGGTGGCCTTGGTATGGGCCTGTAATCTGACCTGGCTGACTTGACGCACTATCGTTCAAGAAGTGTGTTCTAGGTTTTGGATATGCCACTTTGCCCAATCTGCGTCTAGTTTTTTAGAGTTTTGGTCATCCCCCAAAAAGAGGGGTTTTTGGAAATATCCCCCAAAGACAGTTTGAATTTGAGTGGTCGACCAGAATTTCAATCTAAAAACTCCGTAATGTCTCAGTCGCAATGTTCGTCTCCATCACTTTCAACTCGGAGCCATCAATGAATAGGGCGCGAATGTCATTGAAATGTGACCAATTGTTTTCTCACGATTGGTACCCCTACCACGAATGAGCTGGAACACGATTGAGCCGTGGTTGGAGTACCTGGCCCATCTCAGGGCTAGCGCTTCTGTGAGTTATGACTGAGACTGGATTTTCCTTCGACGACTCACCAACAGTGCTCCTCCACCCAGTCCAAAGAGTGCGACGACGAGCCAAGAAGGGCTAAAGAGGTCTGAGCCGGTGGCTGCCAATTTGGCGGTTGCGGCTGTCACTACAGGAACCGCAGGGGTGACGGCAACAACGGAAGGCTCAGAGGTCCCAACAGCATTGCTTGCTGTCACCGATACGTCATACGTCGTTCCGTTTGCGAGGCCGCTAATCGTGCACGAGGTGGCCGTCGTTGTCGTACAGCTCTTTCCCCCTGGAGAAGCCGTAGCGGTGTAGCCAGTGATCGGGCTACCCCCAGTATTGGTTGGTGCAGCCCACGAGATGGTGGATTTGGCGTCGCCTGGCGTGGCGGTGACGTTAGAGGGAGGCTGTGGAGGGAAAATAATGCGCGAGACGGTGCCGTCGATATAATTGGTCACCCACACACTCGATCCGTCAGGGCTCACGGCGACGCCGTAGGGATTCGATCCAACGGTGATTGGGGTCACGGCGTTGTTAGACGTATCGATGCGCGAGACGGTGGTGCCGCCATAGTTGGTCACCCACACACTCAAACCGTCGGGACTCACGGCGACGAACAGAGGGTCCAATCCAACAGTGATTGAGGTCACGGCGTAGGGAGCAGTAGTGCTGATGCGCGAGACGGTGCCGCTGTTCAAGTTGGTCACCCACACACTCAAACCGTCGGGACTCACGGCGACGAACTCGGGGCCCGATCCAACAGTGATTGAGGTCACGGTGTTGTCAGAGGTAGCGATGCGCGAGACGGTGCCGGCGCTTTGGTTGGTCACCCAAACACTCGATCCGTCAGGGCTCACGGCGACGCCTAAGGGGCCCGATCCAACAGTGATTGA